>ERZ773100.879-NODE-879-length-14749-cov-8.194025_pt1 | contig 14749 bp, 10 predicted proteins | sample MGYA00511119_ERZ773100 | MGnify/ENA primary metagenome ERZ773100 (study PRJEB29015, sample SAMEA2738000) | human oral metagenome | biome: human oral; feature: human-associated habitat; material: dental | place: China | collected 2111 ...
GAAGAAGGCCGCAGCCAGGGCCGACCGGGTGGTGGTGCTGGCCTATGGGCGCACGACCCAGGTCTGGTGGCAGAAGGCCCGCGAGACGCTGGAGCGTCTTGCCAACCTGCAGGTGATGGCCCTGGAACCCGAAGACAGCAAGGCGCTGGCGGACCTCGCGCAACGCGGGGCAGCCCTGCAGTGCATCGTGCAGGATGGCCAGATCTGGCTGGGTGACGGCGACCGGATGCTGCAGCCGGTGTGCCATGTGTTGAAAGATGTGAACTGACCTCTATTGGCTCACAACCTGCCTGTCGTATTCCCTGAATGAGACAGGTTAATGATTGGCTTGGGAGTACACTGTGTTGTACATTGATTGATGTCTAATTTGGCGGTCGTGACTTGATGTTCGTTCAGTTATGACCAAAGTCGTTCCGATAGACTGAAACAGTCATTCCCTTTGTTCAATCGTTAAGCAGGAGAAATCCATGTTCACCAAAGGTATTCTGGTTGCTGCTCTGATGCTGGGCTCTGCTTCCGTCATGGCCAAGACATGCGAAGCCGAGGTCGATGCCACCGACGCCATGACCTACAGCACGAAGGAAATCAAGGTCGCCGGTGACTGCACCGAGCTGAAGCTGACGCTCAAGCACGTCGGCAAGATGCCTATCTCCGCCATGGGCCACAACCTGGTCCTGACCAAGACGGAGGACTTCAAGGCCGTCGCCAAGGCTGGCGGCAAGACGACCGCTGCCGACAACTACGTTCCCAAGGATGACGCCCGCGTGCTGGCCCACACCAAGCTGATCGGTGGTGGCGAGTCCGATACCATCACCGTTCCGATGGACAAGTTCCAGAAAGGCGGTGACTACACCTTCTTCTGCTCCTTCCCCGGTCACTGGAGCGTGATGAAGGGCAAACTCATCTTCGGTTGATGGACGATTCGACAGCTTCTCCATTCCAGGCTTGGCGTTCCCTGGAAACACACCCCGAGTTCGGAGCTGATGCCCTGGAGGCTCGGGTCTGGAAGGATCATCACCAGGAGAAGGTGTCGGACTGGATCGCCCGGGAGACTCCCATCGCGCTGGTCTTCAACGGCATCTCGCATGCCGTCATGATGGCCTCACCGGGCGATCTGGAAGATTTTGCCCTCGGTTTCGGTATCACCGAGGGCTTGCTGGCCTCCCCCGATGAGCTGTACGGGGTGGATGTGAACGAGGTCCGGCAGGGGGTGGAAGTCCACCTCGAAGTGGCTTCGGCCTGCGCATGGCGACTGCGTGAACGTCGCCGGAACCTGGCCGGGCGTACCGGCTGCGGCCTGTGCGGCACCGACAGCCTGGGACAGGTCAGGCGGGATCCTCCGGCACCGGTCCATCCCGTCCGTCTCACATCGACCGCCGTGCTGCGGGCTGAATCCAGCCTGAAATCCGCTCAGATGCTGCAGAAGCTCACCGGCGCCACCCATGCGGCTGCCTGGTGCGACCTTCATGGCGAAGTGCAGCTGCTGCGCGAGGACGTGGGGCGTCACAATGCCCTGGACAAGCTCATCGGCGCGATGATCCGCACCAACATTGCCGTGGATCAGGGGTTCATCGCCATCACCAGCCGGGCCAGCTTCGAGATGGTGCAGAAGGCGGCCATGATCCGCGCGGGGGCCTTGGTGGCGGTCTCGGCGCCCACCTCATTGGCCATTCAGACCGCCCACGAATGTGGCGTGGCGCTCGCCGGCCTGGTGCGTGACGGCCGGCGGATGGTGGCCTACACCTTTGCCGATCGGCTCGGCTTCGCGAGCTGACCGCCCTGTCCGACCGGCACCCGGTCGGGATGCCGTCTCAGCGCCGATCGCCCAGCGCTTCCTGGATCCTCTTTTCGGTCTTGTACTGGCTGAGCGCGTAGGTGGCCCAGATGGCGGCCGGAATCCAGCCGATCAGCGTGATCATCAGCAGCAGGCAGATGATGCCGGCGATGGGGCGACCGATCGTGAAGAACACGACGGGGGGCAGGAAGATGGCAAGCAGAAGGCGCATTCGGTTCTCTCCATGAGCACGTGAACATTGGCAGGTGCGGGCCCTGCCTTCGGCTATCATCGCACGCTTGGAATATGCGACAGTGCCAGCGGCATGCAGGGGCCGATAAGCGGCCTTTTCTCGGGGCACTGTCCGTCACGTAACGTCTATCGGCCTGCCCGGGGGGCAAGTGGCCAGGAGTGAAAGCATGGGTGCTGTACGGCAGGAGACATTGTCATGGATGTGATCGCCAACGCCATGACCAATGCGATCGATGCGATCAACACGGTTGTCTGGGGCTACATTCTGATCTACGGCCTGCTGGCGGTAGGCATCTATTTCTCGATCCGCCTGCGCTTTCTGCAGATCTTCCACTTCCGGGAATTCATCCGTGCGGTGACGCGCACGCCCGAGAAGGACAGCCAGGGCATCACCCCCATCCAGGCGCTGACCACCAGCCTGGCCTCTCGGGTAGGTACCGGCAACATCGCGGGTGTGGCCGTGGCGGTCTACACCGGCGGTCCCGGGGCGCTCTTCTGGATGTGGATCGTGGCCCTGCTGGGCATGGCCACTGCCTACGCGGAAAGTGCGCTGGCCCAGCTCTACAAGGTCAACGACCATCATGGTCTCTATCGCGGCGGCCCGGCCTTCTACATCAGCCGTGGCCTGAAGTCGCCGTGGGCGGGGGCCGTGTTCTCGGTGGCACTGCTGGTGGTGTTCGGTCTGGTGTTCAACGCCGTGCAGGCCAACGCCATTTCCGAGTCGTTCAGCGAATCCTTCGGCCTGGACCGTACCCAGGTGGGTGTGGCACTGGCCGTGCTCTCGGGCATCGTGATCTTCGGCGGCATCCGCAACATCGCACGTGTGGCCGAGGTGGTGGTGCCGTTCATGGCCGTGGCCTACCTGGGCGTGGCCCTGTGGGTGCTGGTGGCCAACATCGACAAGATCCCCGAAGTCTTCGCGCTGATCGTGCGTAGTGCCTTCGGCATGGACCAGGCGGTGGGCGGCGTAGTCGGCGGCATGACAGCCGCCATGCTCAATGGCGTGAAACGTGGCCTGTATTCCAACGAGGCCGGCATGGGTTCTGCGCCGAACATTGCGGCCGTGGCCATTCCCAGTCCGCATCATCCGTCCTCGCAGGGCTTCGTGCAGGCACTGGGCGTGTTCATCGATACCATCCTGATCTGCACCGCCACCGGCGTGATGATCCTGATGTCCGACGCGCTGCAGCCGGGCTCGGGTGTCACCGGCACGGTGCTGACCCAGCATGCGCTGGCCTACCACATCGGTGATCACGGCAAGGACTTCGTGGCGCTGGCCGTGTTCTTCTTCGCCTTCACCTCCATCATCGGCAACTATTCCTATGCTGAGGGAGCACTCACTTACCTGAACATCAACAACAAGCCGTGCCTGTTCATCCTGCGCGCGCTGGTGCTGGTGTTCATCGTCTGGGGTGCGCGCGAGGCCATCACCACGGTGTTCGATGCGGCCGATGCGGTGATGGGCATCATGGCCATCATCAACCTGGTGGGCATCACGCTGCTCTCCGGCCTGGTGGTCAAGCTCACGCGTGACTACTTCGAGCAGGCCAAGCATGGTGATCCGCGCTTCCGGCTCAGCGACTACCCTGAGCTGAAGGGCCAGATCGAAGAAGAGATCTGGAAGTGACGCCCGATCCACGCGAGCGCTTCCTGACGCTGCTTCGGGAAGCCCTCGCGGCGTGCACGCTGAAGCGGCTGGTGCTGTCGCGGCCGGTTCGGCCCATGTTGCCGCCGGGCTTCACGGACGAAGGCCCGGTGCTTCAGCGGTTGCGCATCCAGCCGGTACGGATGCGCGATGGCGTGAAGCTGGCCTTTGCCTGGCAGTACGACACGCGCGACCAGACCGACAACCTGTCGGTGGACGAGGCACTGGTGCGGATCGATGCGCTGTTGGGCGACATGCGCACGGCGCTTCTGGAAACCCGCGAGCTGACCGCCGAGCTGGGTTTCAGCAAGCGTGGAAAGCCGTTGTTCCGGATGAAGCGGGTGACTGAGACCCCGTCCTTGCAGGATCGTCGGCCGGCAGCGGATGATCTGCCGAACCCGAACCCGAACCCGAACCCGAACCCGAACCCGAACCCGAACCCGAACCCGAAAGAGGGTGGGCAGGTATCGGCCGGTGGTGCGGCGTCCTGGCAGCCGGGCGTGGGGGCGCTCACGCAACTGCGCAGGGCGGGAAGCGGGAAGACGGCAGCCCGCGCGGGGAGCGATGCCTTCTCGCGCAGCCATGACACCCTGGCGGACGATGACGGCTGGGGCGAGCTGGCCGATCACAACCGGCAGCGACGCTATCCGGTGGACATCGGCCGGCCCTATCTGGTGGACCTGGGCATTGTGGGCAGGACCGGCGCGCTGGTGCCGGCCATGGCCCGCAAGTGGCGGCAGATCAACAAGTTCGTCGAGATCGTGGCCCAGGCCTGGCGGCACAACACGCTGGCCAACTGCGTGGGACGGGCAGGGCAGCCGCCGCTGCGCATCCGTGACTATGGCGCCGGCAAGGGGTATCTCACCTTCGCCCTGTACGACCATCTGACGCATGCGCTGGGCCTGCAGGTGGAGATGGTGGGCATCGAGCGCCGCGCCGACCTGGTAGCGCTCTGCAACCGGCTGGCCCAGCGTCATGGCCTGTCGGGACTGCGCTTCGAGAAGGGCGACATCCTGCAGGCCTGTGAAGTCGCCGAGGTCGCACCCGGTGAGGCTACGGGCGGTGCTGCCGTCGCGGATCTCGTCGATGGGCGTGCCGTGGCGGGCATTGCAGGGGTCGGCGTGGATGCCGAAAAGAGCAGGGATTCGGACGCCACAGCGTCCGATGGGGCTCAGGTCGACATCGTCATTGCACTACATGCCTGCGACACGGCCACGGACGACGCGCTCTTTCAGGGCATTCGTCAGCGGGCTGCCATGCTGGTGTGCTCGCCCTGCTGCCACCGTGAGCTGCGGCCGCAATTGAAGGCGCCCGCCCCGCTGGACGCGCTGCTGCGTCATGGCATCCATCTGGGCCAGGAAGCCGAGATGCTGACCGATGGGCTGCGGGCGCTGCTGCTGGAGACCCAGGGCTACGAGGCGCAGGTGTTCGAATTCATCAGCCCCGAACACACCGGCAAGAACAAGATGATTCTGGGCAACCGCACCGGCCGGGCGCGGGATGCCGACGCCGTATGGGCCGAGATCGAGGCGCTGAAACGCTTCTATGGCATCCGCACGCAGCGGCTGGATGGGCTGCTGGGCGGCGGGATGGGCGGGGCCCGGAATCCCGACGGAAACTGACGCCGTCTACAGTTCGATCACGTTCAGCCCATCACCCAGCACCTGGCGGGCCAGTGGCACCAGGTGGTCGTGGTGCGTGAGCAGGATCACCTGCATGCGGCGCGAGACGTCGCCCAGCACCTGCAGGCCGGCCGCTGTGCGGCGGTCGTCGAAGTTGATGAAGAGGTCGTCCGCAATCAGTGGCATGCGGCTGCCCTGACTGGCCTGCTGGTCCAGGGCGGCCAGCCGCAGCGCCAGGTAGAGCTGGTCGCGCGTGCCTTCGCTGAGGCCGGGCACCTCCACCGGCTTGTTGCCATCAGTGCGGATGCTCACCAGTCGTGGACTGTCATGGTTGTCGGCATCCACCAGCAGGCGGCTGAACGAGCCCAGCGTGAGCGTCTGGAAGATCTCCGACGCGCGAGCCAGCATGGGGCCCTGGCGGGTCTGGCGAAAGCGCTCCATGGACCATTGCAGCAGCCGTGCGGCGGTCTTCAGGCGCAGATAGCACTCGGCAGCCTCGGCCATGCCGGCCGCGGCCTCCTGCTGTCGGGCGGCGGCCCGGGCGGCGGCATCGCTGCCGTTCAGGGAATCGAACGTGGCCTTGAGCTGGCCGTGCTGCGCGCCCAGGCGGCTGATGTCCTCCACGACCTGTCCGGCTTCCGTACCCAGGCGGTTCAGCTCGACCTGCAGCTGGTCCGGTTCGATGCTGGCCGCCTCGGTGCGCAGGCTCTCGATGGGCTGACCGTCGCCGGCTTCGCGCAGGGCCGTTTCGATGCGCTGGATCTCGTGCTCGATCTGTCGCCGCTCTTCCGAGCGGGCAATGGCCGGCCCCAGTTGGGCCATGTCGTCGATGCCGGCAGCAACCCGCAGCGGCTGCAGCAGGGCATCGACCTGGATCTGCTGCTGCCGGGCGGCTTCCAGGGCCTGACGGTCGTGGGCCTGCTGTTGCTGCAACCGGTGGTGCTCGGCCTCGTTCTGGCGGGCAGTCTTCAGTCGGCCGGCCAGTGTCAGCGTCATGTCCTGGGCAGACATGTCTGCTGACGCATCGGGCATCAGCTGATCGGCCAGGGTGCGGATATCACGCATCCAGCTGTCCAGGGCGTTCTGCAGGGGCTCGATCTCATCGGCACGCAGGCTGTCCATCTGCGCCAGCAGCGTCTCGATGTCCTGCATCCGGGCCAGACGGGTTTCCAGCTGGTCGACGGGCAGCGTGTCCTCATGGCCAGCTTCAGCCAACGCCGCCTGCCAGGCCTGCTGCCACTCCTGCCATTGGCTTTCCGCCTGGGTCAGTGCCGTCTGCAGCGGGACCAGTCGCCGCTGCGCGTCCTGGATCTGCGTTTCCAGCGTGCTGCGCTGGCCGGCAATCCGTTGCGCTGTCTCCAGCCGTTCGCGGGCCTGGCGCAGGCCATCGTCCAGGCGCGTCGTGGCAGGCAGCGCCAGCCGTTCCGTCAGGGCCTGGCGCAGGGCTTCCACGCGCTGGTGGAGGGCCTGAAGCTGGTTTTCGGCATTCTGGCGCCGGGCCAGCAACTCCAGGGCGTCCTGATGGCGCTTCAACCAGGTCGGCGCAGCATCCAGGGGCAGGTCGGGCAGACCGCAGGCCGCCGCCTGGGCCTGCCAGTCGGCCAGCTGCCGCGCCATCCGTGTCTCGATGACCTGAATGTCGGATTCAATGCCGGTGCGTTCCAGTTTCAGCTTTTCCAGCTGGTTGGCATAGGACTGCCGGTCCGCTTCGTGCTGCGCCCGTTCCAGGCGGGCATCGGCCAAGGTGTCGGCTTCATGAATCCGTGCCTCGAATGCACCAGCCCGGGCGGGCAGGGTGGCCGGATCGGCCTTGATGGCCTGCCAGTTGTCATCGCGCTGTCGGCGGGCCTGAGCCACGTCCTCGCGCGAGACGGGCTGATGATGACGCACCAGCTGCAGCAGTGCCTGTTCTTGCTGCTGGATATCCTGGATCTTCTTCTGGAGCGCTTCCTGCCGCGCCTGCAGCGCACGGCCATCGTCATGCTGCTGCACCCGCAGGGCATCGACCTGGCTGGTCTCGGGCACCAGCATCGCCTGCAGCCGATCGATGGGCTGGCGCCACGGACCCATGCCGGCCAGGGTGGCTTCCAGCGTGGCGTCCAGCCGTTGCCGTTCACTGGCCAGGGCTTCCGACTGGGTATCGGGGTCCCCCAGCCGTCGGACCTGTTCCAGCAGGTCGGAGAGCGCCGGATCAATGCCGTCTGATGCCAGTGACTGCAGCTGTGCCTGCCACTGGCTGAGGTTCTGCGCCTGAGCATTCCGCTCGTGCCGGGCCTTCTCCACGGTGTGCTGCAGCGTCTGGTGCCGACGAATCAGCTGGGCCATCCGTTCGCACCAGGCAGGGGGCGGCAGCCGGCGGGCCACGGCCGCTTCGTCCTCGGCCGGCCAGTCCAGTTCGGCGGCCAGCGCCTTGAGCCTGGCCCGGAGCGTCTGCAGCTTCTCCTGATGACGCTGCAGCCGGGCGGGATGGTCGTGGCACTGCACGCGCGCTTCGTCCAGGCGGGTGATCTCGTCGGCACGGGCCAGAACCGGGGTGTCGAGGGTGATGGCAGCCAGTGCCTGGTCGAGTTCGCTCAATGCCGTCTGCAGGCGCATCATCTCGGCCTGCACCAGCGCACCCTGCCGGCTGGCCTGCTCGAAGATCTGTCGGGCATTGTCCGGCAGCAGGGGTGGCATGCCTGACGCCTGCAGTGCCTCCTGTCGCTGACGGACTGCTTCCGCGTCACGCAGCAGGGGCTGCACACGTCGGATCCGTTCCAGTCGATGGATGTGCTGCTGGATCTCGGCATGCTTGTTGCGGGCTTCTTCCAGCTGGTGCTGGACGTCCATCAGCGCATCATGGCTTTCCTTCCAGTCCCGCGTGCGCAGCTGGGCCTGGCCCAGTGTGCGCCGGGCGTCCTCGTAGGCGTCCTGCTGCTGATAGAAGACGCGGTTTCCGGACTTGCGGGGGGCCCAGAGCGTGTCGGCTTCCTGCTGCAGAGCCTTGAGCGCATCGCCCAGATGCTCGATGCCCGCAGCGGCCTGAAACAGCATGCGGCCGATGTCATCGGAAGCCTGCAGAATGCTCTCGCTGCCTTCCACCAGCGTGGCATGGTCCAGCGCGTACATGCGCCTGAACTCATCGGCCTGCAGGCTGCCCAGCCATTCGTGCAGGGTGCTGTCGGGAAGCGGTTCATCGGCGGGTGTGCGCAGCGTGTTCTTCTGGCCCTTGCGGCGCTCGAAGTTCAGGGACCGGATCTGCCCGTTGGAGAAAGCCCCGGTTTCCGTGCCTCCGATGGCGGTGTCCAGGCCGGATGAGGGTTCTTCGCGGGAGGCCGTGTTGTCCTCGACGATGCCGCCCAGGCGCAGGTCCTGCATCGGGTGCAGGAAGTCCATGCCGGTGCTGCGCATCGGAAAGCCGAACAGCCAGTCGGACAGGGCACGGCGCATCGTCGACTTGCCTGCTTCGTTGGCGCCCACGACGAGATGGATGTCCTGAGGGGCATGGGGCAGCGCCAAGAGCCGGTCAGTGAATTTGCCGTAGCGGAGCAGCCGCAGTTCACGGATGCGCATGGGATTCTCCGGCAGGTCAGCGGGGGGATGCGGACTGCACCCGTTCGATGCGATCCACCAGAAGCGGCAGGGCCTGCTGAATGCGTGCAGCCAGCTGTGACAGGGGATCCTGACGCAGTTCCTTCAGTTCGGGCGACAACCGACGTACATCGTCCGGCAGCTTTTCCAGGATGGCCTGCCAGTCGCTGATGAGGTCGTTGATGAATTCCGGGTCGTCCTGCGCTGAAAGCACCAGGGACTCCAGGTCTGCCAGTGCATCCGGCAGCCCCTGGGATGGCGAGGTTGCGGCCTGTGGTGGGCGCGTGGCCACCTTCACCTTCTCGATCCAGATGCGCTCGGCATCCTGGGCCACCGCCTGGGCGATGATTTCCTGCCGAAGCTGTTCGTCCTGCGCAAGCAGGGTTTCATGGGCAGGCGTGGTTCCGGTGAAGACGACACGCACGGCCAACGGCAGATGGGCAGGGGTCTCCGCCTGAAGGTGCTCCAGCGCACGGCCGGCTGCCTGGAGGGCGGACGCCATGTCGTCGTCCTGACTGAGTGCGACATCCAGCTGCTGCCAGCGCAGTACGTCGACTTCCAGCAGCTGGATGTCGGTGATCTCGTCGGCTTGTGCCGTGACCAGCAGGGCACCGCGTGCGCCCTGCTCGCGGATGTGCCGCCCCTGGAGGTTGCCGGGAAAGGCGATGACGGTCTGGCCCGCCTGTCGATGTTCGGGAAGGATGCTGCGCTCATGCACGTGGCCCAGTGCCCAGTACTGGTAGCCCTTGGCTTCCAGCTCGGAAACGGTGCAGGGCGCATAGGCGGCGTGCTCGGCATTGCCTTCCAGGGCCGTGTGAAGAACGCCGATGTTCAGCCAGCCAGGTACCGATTCCGGATAATTCGGAACCATATTTTCTGTGGTGGCTTTCTGCTTGAAGCTTCGGCCATGAATCGCCACCTTCAGTGATTCGATGGTGAACGTTTCAGCCTTTCGTGAAGAAAAGACATGCACGTTGTCGGGCAGCGTGAGGCTGCGTGTCATGTCGCTTTCGGCGTCGTGGTTGCCGTACAGCAGATAGACGGGAATCCCGGCCTGTCGCAGTCTTCCCATCTGCCGGATGAAGAAGAGTCCGGTGTTGAAGTCCTTCCAGTCGCCGTCGTAGATGTCGCCGGCAATGACCATGAAGTCGACGGCTTCATCCAGGGCGATGTCCACCAGCTTCACGAAGGCATCGCGCGTGGCGGTGCGCAACTGCTCGGCCGGTGCATCGGAATACGCGGACAGCCCGCGAAGCGGGCTGTCCAGGTGCAGGTCGGCGGCGTGAATGAACTTCACTCAGTCCTTCTTCAGCTGCGGCAGTTCATGGCCGGCCCCCGCGCTCAGCAGACCGACGCGGCTGTAGTTGGCCAGCTTGTCGCGCGTGTCGGTGATGTCGAGGTTGCGCATGGTGAGCTGGCCGATGCGGTCAGCCGGCGAGAAGACCGATTCGCCTTTCTCCATGGTCAGCCGCTCGGGGTGATAGGTGAGGTTGGGCGATTCGGTGTTCAGCAGCGAGTAGTCGTTGCCGCGGCGCAGCTCCAGCGTGACTTCACCGGTGATGGCGCGTGCCACCCAGCGCTGGGCGGTCTCGCGCAGCATGATGGCCTGCGGGTCGAACCAGCGGCCCTGGTACAGCAGACGACCCAGACGCAGGCCGTTGATGCGGTACTGCTCGATGGTGTCCTCGTTGTGGATGCCGGTGACCAGACGCTCGTAGGCGATGTAGAGCAGCGCCATGCCCGGGGCTTCGTAGATGCCGCGGCTCTTGGCCTCGATGATGCGGTTCTCGATCTGGTCGCTCATGCCCAGTCCGTGACGACCACCGATGCGGTTGGCTTCCAGCATCAGCTCGACCGGGCTGTCGAAGGTCTGGCCGTTGAGGGCGACGGGCTGGCCTTCCTCGAAGCGGATGGTGACTTCCTCGGGGCGGATCACCACGTCCTCGCGCCAGAAGGGCACGCCCATGATGGGCTGGACGATGCGGATGCCACTGTTCAGGTATTCCAGATCCTTGGCCTCGTGGGTGGCGCCCAGCAGGTTGGAGTCGGTGGAATAGGCCTTCTCGGCCGACATCTTGTAGTCGAAGCCCGAGGCGGCCATGAAGGCCGACATCTCGGCGCGGCCACCCAGTTCGTCGATGAACTGCTGGTCCAGCCAGGGCTTGTAGATCTTGAGCGACGGGTTGGTGAGCAGGCCGTAGCGATAGAAGCGCTCGATGTCGTTGCCCTTGTAGGTGCTGCCGTCACCCCAGATGTTGACGTCGTCTTCCTTCATGGCGGCCACCAGCATGGTGCCGGTCACGGCACGGCCGATGGGCGTGGTGTTGAAGTAGGTGACACCGGCGGTGGAGATGTGGAAGGCGCCGCACTGCAGGGCGGCGATGCCTTCGGCCACCAGCTGGCTGCGGCAGTCCACCAGACGGGCAGCTTCGGCGCCGTAGCGCAGTGCCTTGCGGGGGATCTCGTCGTAGTCGTTCTCGTCGGGCTGGCCCAGGTTGGCGGTGTAGGCGTAGGGAACGGCCCCTTTCTTGCGCATCCAGTGCAGTGCGGCGCTGGTGTCCAGGCCGCCCGAGAAGGCGATGCCGACCTTCTGGCCGATCGGCAGGCTTTGCAGAATGGTGTTGCCCATGCGAATGCGCGCTCCGAGAAAACTGTTGTGACGGAAGCCGACATTCTAGGAGCTTGGACGGCAGAACGCACGCCGGCACAAACCCTTCCCCGCACCCGCATGGGCTGCCGGTCCTGTCGGATGGCCCCGGTGATGCGTGGGCAGGCTGGCGGTTCACCGTTGCCGGCAGCCCGGCTTCGAAACGGAAGGGGCCCGTCAGCGGGGGCCGTGCCCGGGGGTACCTTTTCAGTCGCCCGGTCCCTTTTCCGGGCTGAACCAGTCGAATTCGGCCGCGCCCAGCGAGGTGAGGATCCGGGTGATGGTGAAGGTCTCGGCCGGTGTGCCCCCCGTCAGCGTGGTGGGGTGCAGGGCCAGGCCATGGAAGTCCTCGCCGACGGGGCCGAGCGTGCCGCCGCGCACCATGGTGTAGGTGGCGCCCCGGGCCAGCGCGGGCGTGCTGGCGACCATGTAGCCGGAACGGAAGGGCAGGTCATAGGAAAAGACGACGTTGCCGGCCGCGTCGCGCAGTGTCCATGGCCCGGCTTCCACGTAGGTGGGAATGGTGATGACGTTCTGCGTGCAGGCGCTGTCGGTGGGGGTGCTGCTGTACGCGCCGATGCCGACGAAGGTGCCGCCAGTGATGGCGAACCGGTTGGAGTCGCTGTCCAGGGCACCTTCGGGACGGGGGGCATGGCTGATGGCCACCAGGACGCCACCGGCGATGGTCAGGGTGCCGTTGGAGTCCACGGCATCGTCATGGCTGCTGTAGGCATACGTGCGGCCGCCGCTCAGCTCCAGGTGCATGCCGGCGCTGATGCTGTCGTCGGTGGTGATCACCTTCAGGTTCCCGCCGCGCACGCTGAGGACGGACTTGGCTTCGATGCCTTCGGGCGAGAGGCTGTTGTCGCCTTCGTCGTCCGTGTCCCTGGCCGGGGTGCCGGTGGTGGTGATGTCGATCGTGCCGCCGTTGATGGTGATGCGCGGATCGGGATCGTCATCGGTACTGGGGGTGAGGGCGTCCTTCCAGGGTTTCCAGCCGGTGGTGATGCCCTTGTCGTGGCTGCGGATGGTGATGTGTCCGTCGTTGACGGCCACGAAGCCCAGCGGCTGCACGGCACTTTCCTTGCCACTGACCTTGATGCCCTTGCCCGCCGGCGCATCGATGGTCAGCCGGCCGCCATCCATGATGAAGGCCTGGGTGGGGCGCAACCCGTCACGCGTGTCCACCTTGAGCGTCAGGTTGCCACTGCTCAGACGCAGGTGGCCGGCGGTGGTCAGTGCATGGTGGGCCGTGGCGTCGATGCTCAGCGAGCCGTCACCCCGGATCACCAGCGGGCCGGTGGCCGACAGGGCCCCGCGGGGCTTGACGGGCTCACCCTGGGCATCGGTGCGGCGCGTGCGGACCGGGGCATCGGCCAGGGTGCTGTGGCCCTGCAGCTCGATGAAGGCGGTGGCCGGCGACTGCAGGTGCAGTGCGGGGCCGTCGGTACTGGTCAGATGGGCATCGGCCAGCACCAGCCGGTAGGCGTTGTCACTGTTCAGGGTGAGTGGGGTGGTGCCGGTGCCGGTGCCGGTCAGTACGTAGGCCAGATGGGTGTCGCCGGGAGTGGCCCGGATCGTCAGGCCATGACGCGCGCGCGTGAGCGTAACGACCGGTTTGCCGTCCAGCAGGACGGTGGTGATGTCATCAGCGCCCGTCTGGACGGTCAACCGGGGCGAGGCGGTGCGGACAGACAGCGTGTCCAGGTCGATGGTCAGTGGCAGCCAACCGGCAGTGTCCATCCGGTCGGGGGCGTATGCGCCGGTGCTCAGATCCCAGCCGGCAGGGGAGCCAGGGACGGTGGTGTCAGGATGCGTGCCCGACGACGGGTCATGAGACGACTCGTCGGACTTGCGGGGAGTCGCTGTGCCCTGGGAGGAGCGGTCCGGTGTGCCCGGGGCCGCCGTGTTGTGGGGCGGGTGGGCTGTGCCGCTGGGGGTGGGAGCCGTGCGGCCGGACTGACTGTCACAACCGGTCAGGCACAGCAGGGCGCCCAGCAGGGCCAGGGTCGCCCAAGGGGTCTGTCGAGAACGGTGTCTGGTCATGGCCTGCCCATTCTATGGATCCCATCACTGACGGGCATCATACAGGCCAATGACCGGAACGGGTAATGATGGCAGGACATGGAACGGCGCGTTCCCGTCTTCCCGGCACGCGGCAATGGACGCTTTGCGCGGGGGCTGCGTGCCTTTCGTCGCGGGGGGACGAAAGAAGCCTGGGCGCTTCAGGCGCCCAGTCGGTTCAGGTGCCCGGTGGTTCAGGCGTCCAGTTCGGCGATCAGCGCGTCCAGGGCCGGATCCTGGATGCCCCATTCACGCAGGGCGGCCTGGGTGTTGAGGGCGTATTCGCGGTTGCTGCCCCGGCAGCCGGTGCATTCGCGCAGCCGGCGCAGCACTTCGCTGCGCGGACCGGGCAGGTAGCCGTGCAGGTCTTCCTGGCAGGCGATGAAGGTGAGCGCCTGCACCTGGCGGCCGTCGGGCAGCGGGATGTCCACCACCAGCGGCTGATAGACCTCGCTGACCATCTCGCGCTGGTAGATGCGGTCCATGATGTCGGCTTCCTGGCCACGGCGCACGCGGTAGACGATGCCTTCGCACGAGCCGCCGCAGTCCAGTCCCAGCACCACACCCGGAGCATCGGGCGTGCCCCGGTAGGTGTGCGAATTGATGCAGAAGGCGCGGTGATAGCCCTCGATGCGCACCTTGTGCCGTTCGTCGAAGTCGAACTCCGGGTTCCAGATCAGCGAGCCGTAGGCAAAGACCCATTCCATCCGCTGGTACACGGCGGGCGTGGGCGGCGCGGTGTAGGCGCGCTGGCGGGTGGCGGCCGTCGTGGCGGCCTGGGCAGCACCCTGCAGGGCCGAGGTCACGACGGGTGACGGCGTGGCCTGCGGGGTGGCGTGACTGGAACGGGAAACGGGGGTGGCGACAGACATCATTCGCTGGGATCGGCTGGGTGGTCTCCCGTATTGTCGGCCTTGGCGCTGGCAGCGGTCCGGCGGGTCCGACCAGCGGTCGAGGCAGCCTTGGCACCGGCCTTGGGTGTGGCGTTTTCGCCCTCGGCAGCAGCCGGATCGTCGGCGGCCGCCTTGGTGGTGCGCCGTGTTGTGGTTGCCTTGGCCGCACTGGTCTTGCGGGCGGTGGTGCTGGCCTTGGTGGCCGTGCCGGACCTGGCAGCGGTCGTGCGGGTGGTGCGCTTCCTGTCTTCGGCGCCTTCTTCGCCGTCCTTGCCATCGGTC
>ERZ773100.890-NODE-890-length-14549-cov-19.045536_pt1 | contig 14549 bp, 16 predicted proteins | sample MGYA00511119_ERZ773100 | MGnify/ENA primary metagenome ERZ773100 (study PRJEB29015, sample SAMEA2738000) | human oral metagenome | biome: human oral; feature: human-associated habitat; material: dental | place: China | collected 2111 ...
GGGGACATGGAGCACAGGCCCGAGCCATCGTCGAGCCCGGGGGAGGTTTCTGCGCACTGGCCCCAGCGATGGTTGGAGCGTCACCGCCGCGCCGTCGACCTCACGATGCTCGCTCTCATCCTGGGCTACAACCAGCTCGTCCTCCCCTCACCGCGCCGTCGACAACGCAGCTGTGGCTGCTGGAGGCAGTCAGTGCGGGACTCGGACTGTGCTGGCTGCTGCAACGCCACCCTCCCCCCACAACCGCCTTCACGGTGGCGATTCTCCTCGCCTGGGCCCAGCTCCCGGTGAGCCCAGGATCCAGCGCCCTTCCCGCGGACCTCCTACTGGCGCTGCTGGTGCACATTCCGGCGGCCTGGCTCCTGCCGCACGCCCTGGTCACCCGCACGACGCAGATCGGCGCCACCAGCGATGGTGCTGCCCTTGTCTTCGCCGCACAGGACCTCACCTGGACGAGCGCTGCCGTCACGGTCGGTATCAGCGCGGCCCTGAGCGCCGTCGTCGTGCTGGCCACCTCCGTGACGCTTGAGCGATCCGACACCCGAGGGGGCTGAGGACGCCTTCCGCGCCGACGAAGGAGAGGGTATAGGACAGTACGCCTATGCGGCGAGCAACTCTCGAACTATCGTCGTTGGAGTGCTGAAAGTGGGACGAAGGTGCTCCTCTCCTGACCATGCACGGACTTCAGCAATCCGAACTACCCCAGAAAAAGGAGTACCTTCGTCGCCTAATTACTGGTTTTGTCGAGGTGGCCGCCAGTAGGGGCGGCACGTTGGCGACGGTCTGCGTTTCCGCTGACCAAAGATAGGACGACCGATCCTGCGAACACCCCCTTAATTACTATAGGAAACCATATTACTTACGCCTCTTTCCAAACGAGATTCCAAATGTCACAATCGAAACGACAATAATTCCGATTGACACACCTTGGAGCCAGTGGTTGTGGAGAGTGATTGCAATCGCCTCGAGACCGATTCCAATGGGAAGCAGACTCCATGCTAGGGTACGTGAAGACGAGGTGGTCATATTGCTTTCCTTTCATGATGAAGGCGTTGTGAAGGGCAGGGCGGCATGATTACTCACAACCCACCCCGCCCTTCACAATCGTGATTGTCGGCAATGAGTCAGGTCAAGGCAGCGGCGCCAACTCCGACTCCTACGACAGCGACGCCGACTCCAACACCCGCCTCAAAGTCCCCCCAATCGGGGGCGTCCAGGTCCTCCAAAGGAATGATCGTGGTGCTCTGCTTGGTGATCATGATGGTCCTCTCTTCCAGTTAACGACTGATTCACGTTAAGGCGACACCAACGCCGACGGCAACGGCTGCACCAGCCATACCGGCCCCAACACCCGCAGCGAAATCTCCCCATTCGGAGGGAGCATCAAGGGCTTCAAGTTCAGTGATCTGCGCGTTCATCTCAGCCTCTCCTTTCTATCTGTGCCTCGCGCCCTGTGAGCAGATCCGAATGCGACCTTGTCAGGTGAGAGCAACGACAGCGGCGCCGACAGTAACACCGATGCCGACACCTTTGGCAACATCTTGCCAGTCAGGCGCATCAAGAGGCTCGAGCTCGATGATGTGAGGGTTCATGTTCATGAGAAGTGTTCTCCTTGTTTCTCGTGATGGTTCTCGCGATGGTTCCTGTCTGCCCATTGCCGGACAGGGCCCGTCCCTGTGGACTGACATGTGTTATTCCACCCAACGATTACCGACCGGGGATCAGTCGACCGGGAGGGTCGATTGGCGGAAATTGTGAATGATTCGATTTCAACCCCCTTGCTGCGCCGTGGCCATAGCACCCTGGGTCCTACGTAAACACAGGACGGTTGAGCCGCGAGCTGGGCACCTATGAACCTCAAGCAGACCTGCATATGAGTGTCAGTCGTGTAGCTAGTCCTGGTCAGCGGCGGCACGCAGGCTGTCTGCCGCCCACGAGCCGACAGTGCTGAGACAGTCCTACTGCTGGTTTCACAAGCTGGCGGAATGACGCCGGTTTGCTGGCCATAATCCTCCGGCGAGGTCCTGCATCATCATCGACAGGGGAACCGGGGCGAGAGCCCCGCCGCATGACTGATCCGATCGGCTGATCCGCTCAGGCGCCTACCGGTACGAACCTGTCACATGAGAAAACGTTCGTCCTGCAGAAGAAAGGACAGGCCGATGTCCAAGGTGCTATCTGTCAACCACCTCACCAAGCGGTTCGGCTCCACTACAGCAGTTGAAGAGATCAACTTCAGCATCGAACCCGGCCAGGCCCTAGGCCTTCTGGGGCCCAACGGCGCAGGCAAAACCACCACCATGCGCATCCTTCAAGGCGCTCTACGACCTACCAGCGGCTCAATCTCCATCTTCGGACACGCACCTCTGTCCGTGCCGAATGTTAACCGACACGTCGGCTTCGCCTTCGATGCCTCCGGTTTGCCGACTTCTCAGACAGTGCGCAGCCATCTCACCGCGTACCGCTTCGCCAACGGCCTTACTCGACGAGAGATCGGAGATCTGATCGACCAGTTCGATCTCTCTCGCCTACTGAGACGCCGCATCAAGCAGCTGTCCACCGGGGAGCGCAAGCGCGTGAGTCTAGCAACCGCGATGGCATGCCGACCCCATCTTCTCGTCCTGGACGAGCCCACAAACGGCCTGGATGTAGAAAGCTGCCACTGGCTGCGCCAGATTCTTTTACGCCACGTTGTAAACGGCGGATCCCTCCTCATTTCCAGCCACATTCTGAGCGAGGTTGAGCAGGTCGTTGACAGCATCGTCACCATTAAGCGCACCCAGTTGTTCCATGGCAGTCTCAACGAGCTGCGCAATCACGGCGGCCCTACTCTCGAAGACGCCTACCTCTCCCTTGTCAGTACCACAACCAACACAAGGAGCTTTGCAGCATGAGCACCGTCGTCACCACTCGGACCAGTCCCTCTCTCAGTACTACGACCGCTCGCCGTTTCGTACACAGGCATAAGAAAGCCCCAGAACCCCATGGCCACTCTATCTGGGCACTCATATACTCGAACATCACTGACAGCTCTCTGATCTGGTTCCTGCTCATCGGCATCAGCCTGACAGTACTGAGCGCAGTCGGTTCAGCAGACAAGATCGTTGATAATCTTATCATTTCCAATCAGAACGCCGTTGATGAAGCTGGCCTGCATTTCTTGCGACTCGGATTCGCTCTCCTACTCTTCGTCGCTATGTGGGGAGCCGGCCGAGTCACCAAGGAGTTCCAGGATGCCACCATCGCGACCCATATCGCCGAGCATGGAGGAACTGGCCGTCTCATCCTCCACCACGCCCTCGCCTCTCTGCCAGGCGGTATCCTCTTCGGTGTCGCCGGACTGTTCAGCGGCGCAGTACCCGGATATCTCATTCTGCACCGGCACGGCGCGGCAATGACCATCGACGGCGACGTCTACCGAACGGCCCTGGGAATCATTCTAGTCTCGACACTCGCGGCACCCTGGGGAACCTGCTTCGGCTGGTTACTACGCCGCACTATTCCCAGTGCCCTTGTCCTGATCGCCTGGACCACCTTCCTCGAGCCCATCATAGTGACCTGGCTGCCTGAGCGCGTGGGTAAGTACCTTCCCGGAAACCTTCAATCAGCGCTCGTCCTTGACCCGAAGGCTACCGGTGATATCCACCAGGCTCCAGCAGCCGCACTGCTCATAGCCTGGACTGTCACGCTGAGCGTCATTGTCTTCGTCGGGACCAGAAGCCGTGATCTCCGTGGCTGACAAGACCATGACCCCAGCCCATCTCCATCTCGCGACAGGGGTGGAGATCCATCCCCCCGCGGAAGAGGGGATGGGGTGGGTGGTCCGACGAACGGACCAGCGTCTCCTCAAGGTCAGCCCCGAGCTCGGAGAGCTTCTTCAGGCCCTGCAGAATGCGCCCCAGTCCCCCACTATCGCAGAGTTGGCAGATTTGGCTCCGGAACCCTGGAGTCCGGAGGAGGTGACGATGGCCGTCCGGGCTATGGAGCCTCACGGACTTCTAGCCGGAACGACGCAACCAGTACCGTGCCGACATCATCGGTTCAGTCTCGACCACGACGGAGCCTTTATCTTCAAGATCTGCGACAACGGCGCCAAGGCCCTTTTCCAGCGTCTGGCACCCTGGGCGGCACGGTTGCGGCACTCACCACTGCGATGGGCTCCGCTCCTTGTCTCGTTGGCAGGGCTTCTACCTCTCGCGCATACCGTCATCACCCCGGAGGGAGCGCTCTACCAGCCTCTCGCGGCCATGACTTACCTGGGTGTCGCTGCGGCACTCGTCTTGACCACCGCGGTCCATGAGTTCGCGCACGGTTTGACGCTCACAGCCTGCGGCCGTATCCCCCGTCGATTCGGGATCATGCTTTTCTACTTCTCACCCGCGGCCTTCTGCGACGTCACAGATGCCTGGATACTGCGACGCCATGAGCGCGTTGCCGTAGCCTCAGCGGGCATCATCGCCCAGACCTGCTTGGGGGCGAGCTGCCTGTTCGTCGCCCCCGCATTCGATGGTGATCTAGCCGCAGGACTGACCTGGTACGGCACCATGACCTACCTGGGCGCAATGGCTAACATGCTGCCCTTCATCAAGCTCGACGGCTACATCGCCCTTGTTGGTTGGCTGAACCACTCAGACCTGCGCAGGAACTCGATGCGGGCACTGCGCAACAGACTTGCAGGTATTCATCACGACGACTCCGAAGCACCTCGCTGGCTCGCCCCATTCGGCCTGGGATGCGTACTGGCTCCCGTCTTCCTGGTGTGGTTGGGCCTGACTGCGCTCTCCCCTGCCCTCATCCAGCTCGGCACGGCGGGGAGAGGAGCTTTCGCCGTGCTACTCGTCGCTGCCGTTCTCGCTGCAGCACTTCAGGGGATCAGAACACTCGCCTCAGTTCCCGCGGGGCACCGGCTCCGACTGGCGGTCGCAGGCACTCTCCTGGCAGGGCTCGTCCTGCTCCTACCCATAGGTACCAGTGACTCGCACGGCTTCGTCTCACAGCGGGACGGAACGCTTCTCGCTCCGATGGTGATCCCCGCCTCCGCACCTGCCGCAGGCGCCTCGGTCGACATCCACCGAGGAGGTCTGCTTACCGGTCCGTCCCTCGCCACCGGCACAGTCACAGGAACTCAGCGCTGCCGCGTTCCTGCGACCGCAGCCTCCCCGATCCGCTCCGAGATGCTCATGCCCGAGAGCACCTGCCTGCAGATCACCCCTGCGACCGTTCAACCCGCCGGCTCCACAGGTCGGATCACGATCAACCACCCACCAAGCCCCCTCGGCCTCGTCGCCTGGAATCAGGCCGAGTCCCTGGTCCGAGCCCTGATCACTTTTTGAAGCAAGCACTTTTACAGAAAGGTACCGTCATGATCGACCACAGTCCCTCCTCTGGTCTGAGTGACCTCCATCGTTACCTCATCGCAAGGCCCACCCAGCGCCATATCATCTGGCTGGGCGAGGGCGTCCCCTACGTTCCGGATACGTTGCCCGACTCGGCTCTCATCATTTCCACCGAGTCCGCCGAGTCCATCGACACAGCACCCGGGCATGAGGCACTCCAGCGCGAGGGAGAGCTCGATGCAGACTGCGAGCAGCTCATCATCGACAATGCCTTCGAGATCAGCGTCATGAGCTACACCCTGTCCGCATATCTCCCATGCGCTGGCCCCGTCCTCGTCCGGCTGTCCAGCGAGGAGGACTGGCAGGCCTTTCTCACGGACGCCGACGACGCCGTTGCCACCGGATTCGTTCCCGACCAACTCCTCCACCTACCGGCTGTCTTGGAGGACAGTGAGGCTCTGCGCACAGGCACACAAGCCACGAACCGCCTCACCATCACCACCGGGGGCACCACCCGCCATCTGCCGGGCACGGACCTGAGTCCGACCCGTCGCGACACCGGTGGTCGGTACTGGCTTCCCCGTTACCTGACGATCCTGAACGTCCTGCGCAGCCTCAGCTTGAAAGAACCCGGACCTGTCGAAGTCTCCGGCTTGGGCATGCGCCTGAGCGATAACTCTCCCGACAGTCTCGTAGAGCCCCCTGACGCACCCATCGTGCTGCGCACGCCGTCGGGTTTACGCTGCGTCTGCCCGAATAGCGGGCGCTTCTTCGCCCTTCCAGAATCCGCGGCCACCGCCATCGAGCTCGTCGGCACCCTGGGTGCGAGCACGGAAGACCTTGCTGACCTGCTTCATGTCACCTCCGCCATGGCATCCCAGACGGTCTCCGCCCTTATCGACCAGAGGCTTGTCTCTCCGGAGGTGATCTCCCATGGCTGAGGCATCAGCAGCAAGGCATGTACCCAGCCTTTACCGCGGCGTCGGCGCTCAGCGCTACCATGATCTCTCACGTCAGGACGACACGGAGATTGCCTCAGTCCTGAGTTTTCTTGAGATCCTGCCCGATCAGGCACTGGCCGGACTGCGAGTCCTCGAGCTCGCTTGCGGCTCGGGACGCGTCACTCTGCCCATGGCGGCCGCCGGGCACCGAGTGCTCGCCACAGACCTCAGCACCGACATGCTCAGCCTTCTCGCCGAGCGGTTGACTGAACGGCGGGCCATCCAGTCAGGAATCGCGGACCGGATCGAGATCCAGCAGGAGGACATGGTCTCCTTCGACATCAAGGAGTCCTTCAAGGCGGTATGCATCCCCACCGCATCCATCACGCTCCTGAACCCTGAACAGCGACGAACCGCCTTACAACACGCGGCCGCCCATATGGCGACCGGCGGTGCCCTCATTATCTCCACCGATCGTGTCCTGCCTGAAGCAGCCGCAACCAGCACCGTCTGGCTTCGACCGGATACCCGTCTCACTGAGGAGATCGACCATGCGGGCCGCAGACGACGCACCATCCTGCGCTGTCATGACGAGGAGTACGTCTCCGAGCTCTACCTCGTCACACCCGAGGACCTCGTCAACGACCTTCAGGAGGTTGGCCTGTTCGTGACCACTCAGCGCTCCACCCCCGATCCAGTTCTGCCCCACCACATCAACGTAGTCCTGGGCGTTGTCAACCAGCGGTGACCGGGACGACCAACAACCAGGAGGAGCCCTCATGTCTGGCACAACCCAGTTCTTCACCCCGCCAAGCAGTTTCACTGCCTCGTCCATACTAATCAGCGCCCATGGCACCACCATCACCTATGCGGACGGCTCCCAGTGTCTTGATGGGATCTCCGGCCTATGGAACGTCCCTCTTGGCTACGGGCATCAAGGGGTGGCCGACGCCGTGCATCAAGCGCTTCTGGAGGCCTCCTACCTGACCTGTTTCCGCTCCACCCACAGGTGGGCCGAGCGCGCTAGCGACGCTCTACTGAAGGCGGCCGGCCCGGGGCACTACGGGCGCACAATCCACGCCACATCCGGGTCCGCGGCCCTCGACTCCACGATGAAAGTCGTCCGTCAGACCCAGATACTGCGCGGCGAGCCGAACCGCCGCGCGATTGTATCCCTCAAAGGCTCCTACCACGGCACCACCCTGGGCGCCATGTCCCTCACGGGAGAGGACCTGGGACAGAGGATGTACGGCATCGATACCCGCATGATCCGCCACGTCGATCATCACCGCCCTCGCGACCTCGAGCGTCTTCTGGAGCGAGAGGGCGACAGGATCGCCGCTGTCGTCCTGGAACCGGTGCAGGGCTCCGGCACCCACGTCGTCGGTCAACAGTTCCTCGCAGCGGTTTTCGAGGGGCGCAGACGCCATGGCTACCTGATCGTCGCCGATGAGGTGGCCACAGGATTCGGCCGCACTGGACCGCTGTTCGCCAGCCAGGCGTGGATAGAGGCCCCAGACATCCTCGTCACGTCGAAGGGCCTCACCAACGGAACCCAAGCCGCCTCAGCCATCCTCCTGTCACACGCGGTGACCCAGACGCTCGATGAGACCGACTCCCCTTTCATGCACGGGGAGACCCAGGCCGGGTCCCCCGCTTCCTGTGCAGCTATCCTCGCCACTCTGCGCGCCTTCGAGGAGGAGGACATCCTCAACCACGGGCGCCTCGTCGCGGCCCATCTCGACGCCCGCATCCGAGCAGTGGTGGAACGCGTTCCCGGCGCCAACTCGACCGGCACCGGATGCTTCCGCTCCATACGGCTCCCCGGCAACAGCGATATTCCCGGTATCGTCTCACGGTGCCGGGCCCACGGTGCCATCGTCCAACCCGGGCCCTCCTCCATCCAGCTCGTGCCAGCCCTGGTCTACACACCCTCCGCACTCGATCACCTCATGGATCGGGTCGAGGACACCATCGCGAGTCTCAAAGACTCACACGGGACGGTAGCCGCATGAGTACCACTCCCCTTGTCGCTCAGGCGGGCCCTGAGCTAGGTATCGGCTCCTGGCAAGCCGCGATCCCCCCGGGCAGCGGAGTCGTGCTCATCGACGATGCCGTGAGGGAATCAGTCGCGACCGCCCTGCCTTGCGACACCCTCATCATTCCGGTGCATCAGACCGCAGACGCTGGGACCGTACGCGCCACCGCGCTTCTCATCGAACAGGCTGACCCGACCTGGGTCGTCGGCATCGGAGGCGGCGCGACCATGGACCTCGCCAAACTCGCCGCAGTCGCTGCTGAGCACCCGGGTTTCATGACTCATATCGAGAGCGCCTCCATCAGGTGCGGCCATATCCGTCTTCCCCGAGCCAGACGCCGCCGTCGCCTCCACCTCGTCCCCACCACCATAGGCACAGGTTCTGAGTCGAGTCAGGGCGCCTGCTTCGATCACCCTTTGGAGCCAAGGAGTCCTGGAGAGAGAGCCCGGACACTCGTGACCAGCCCAGCCCTCGCAGCCAATCAGGCCTGGCTCGACTCCTCCTTGCTGACCAGCCTCCCCGAGATCCTCGTCCGCGAAGGACTTGTCGAGGCGCTCAGCCGGGTCCTCGTCAGCGCCGTCGTCTCGCCCTCCTTCCTGGCACCCCCGGAGTGGGAGGCGGAGATGCTTGCCGGTAGAATCCTGGTGCTCCTGGGCAGAATCACCGGCACTCACTCCCTTGACGAGCACCTTCTCAGAGAGGCCTCCATCGCCTCGACACTCACTCACCGAGGCACCAGCCTCTTAGGGCGCGGCCCCGCACCCTCACCGCTCTGGTTCGTCGCCACGGAGATGTCGATGACGACTCACACCCGTAAAAATCAGGCCATATGCGCCCTTCTCGGACACTGGGCCAGGCTGGTCATGGACGGCCACCACGAATGGGGAGACCCTGAGCGCCTGACCTCCATGTGGCCGCTGGGAGGAGAAGACCCCCGAACCGTCATCCGCCACTGGGGGCTGGTCGATCATGTGACCTGCGCTCCTGGCATGACACTTCGATCCGTGGAGCGCATTGAGCAACGTTGGGGCGGGAGACTACCCATGATGTCACGCTTTTCACGCCCCCAACTCCTCACTCTTGTCGAAGGAGCCATGAAGGAGCGAAATGATGGCTGATTTCCGAGTTGTTCTTGACCCCGCCTCCGGATTGGTAGACCAGGTCCACGTACGCCCACCCGTGCCCGGTTTCCGGATCCTGTGGTCGATAGGGGCGACTCTCGGTCCGGCACCTCAGGAAGAGTCTTTCCGCATCGACCTGGCCGGGGCGTGCGGCCCACGCCGCAACGAGACACTCGTGCGCGCCGCCGGTGAGATCGTCGAGCGCTGGGCGGTCACAGCGCAGGAGCACCTTGGCCCCGCACCCACGTACCCTGACTCCGGTCCGTCAGGAGCCGCGGCTGGACCGAGCCCCACATTCTGTCATCATCGCGGACTAGGTGAGCTTATTGAGCGAGACGCCGCAATGCGGGGGTGGTACACGTGCGAGGGGATCGTTGAGCTCGACTCCGCCGCTCTGCTGCCTGAGCTCGGCGACCTGCGCCAGCCCGTGGAATCCTGCTGCGAGCAGGGCGCCCAACTCATCATGCTGTCACTGCCCTCCCGATGCAGGGACCTGGAGGTCATCATGGGAGTGCTCGTGCACCCGGAACCCGGTATCGTCGCTTGCGGGCTGGGATGCGCATCCACCCGCCGGCAGGCTTCCCAGACAGCGGTGCGGGAAGCGTGCCAAATCCACGACCTCTACACGGAGATGCAGCAGGCACAGGGACGTCCGGACACGCCCACAGCTATTCGTGACGACCGCGACCGGGCATGGTGGTGGGGCTCTCCACCAAACGAGGCGGCCTTGAGGCATTGGCTCACGCTCGTCCGTGAACGTTCCGGCAGCGGGTGCGAACTGGAAGTCCTGAGCTGGGACGAGCTACTCGAGTCTTCCTCCTTCGTGGACCTCTCAGACCTCCTACCGGAACCAGTTCGCCGGACCGGATGGTGCGCTGGTAGGACTGAGAGCCCAGATCTGGTCCCCCTCGTCATGGATGAAACCGCCGCTCCCGCTCGGACACTCACCGGCAGCGCCCCGCACAACCTGCCGCATCCGATCATCTGATCCGAATGCGGCAGGCCACGGGGCCGGACCTCCATCAGCAGCCAATTGCTCATAGAACGCCCCACACACGCACAGCGCCGGCCCTCAGCTATGCACACCACCCGACCAACTACCTCACGGGAACTTCTTGACATACTCACGATTCATCCGGTAGCAAAGTTTCGTGAGAAGCCTCTCTTACCCTACTTTCACCCGCAGCCACAGGTGGTCGGGTAGGCATCTACGGAGCGCATCCCGATCCCAGCAACGATACATCGCTATCGGAGCCATGGTTGGTGTCACCAACCTGGTACTCATGCTCACCCTCGTCGACTCACCCAGCACAGAACGCCTCATTTTTCTTCTCTTAGCAGTTATCATTCTGTCCCTCATTCCCGCATACCCCATACCGGGATCTCTCAGCTATCTGGCGCTCTGGATCGTGCTCCTTCAGGTGCCACACGTTCCCGCCAGCGACATGACGATCACCAATGCCGCCTTCTTCTTTTTCCTGGCGATATTTCTCCCATTGCGGGCGGCACTCATTCTCGCGGCCATCATCCCAGCGGCGCTCATCATACCAACAGGTCCTATCGTGGACGCAGTTTCTGAGTTGTTCCTCGCGGCCTGCATGATTCTTTCAGGAAGAATGCTGCATCGCACGGAGACAACGTTGAGAGAAGAAGTCTCAACCGTCACGGAGCAACTGGAATCCATCCGCAATGAGATCGCGCGTGAGATGCATGATCTTGTCGCCTATTCAATGTCTCAGACCGCTTTGCGGGCGCAACGCGCGGCCGCGGACTCCTCCTACCCCGTCGCCGCTCGACAGGAGTTCGCCGCAATCGAGTCCACCGCGGCCGACTCGCTTCACGAGCTACGCCTCGTGCTGCGAGCCTTGCGAAACAACGACGAGAGCACCGATCGTGCAAGCATCACCGGACTGGGAGCCGTCGTGCTGGATCTTGAGGAGTCTGTGCGCGCCGTCGCCGACGATCTATCCGCATCGGGCTACTCCGTGACCTATCAATGCAGGGGAGATGGGCACTACAACCGTCTTCAAGCCGCTATCCTCTCCCGGGTGCTTCGGGAGATGAGCTCCAACGTCCTCAGGCACGCGGACTACGATCGGCCAGTCACCATCACCCTGAGCCAGGACGTGGATAAGGCCCGCCTGGTGGTGACCAATGGGGTCTCCTCTTCGGATCATACGCTCCCCTCCTCCGGGATGGGAATTCTTGGTATGCAGGAAAGACTTTCAACCATCGGCGGCTCACTGGACACACTGATGGACAACGGCACGTGGCTAGCATCCGCCTCCATCCCTCTCTCACAGCCACCTACACGCGTTATAGAGGATGAGTCATGATCAGCATTGGTATCGCAGACGACGACGCCCTGGTTCGTCAGACACTGAGAGATCTTCTCTCCAAAAACGACGACATTGTCGTTGCCTGGACAGCCAAGAACGGCCAGGAGGCACTCGACCTCTTCCGCTCCTCGGAGGTCGACGACGAGGTCCAGGCCGTTCTCGTGGACATCCAGATGCCCAAGATGGATGGCCTTGCACTGGCTAAAGCACTTCTCGAGGAGAACCCGGATATTGCGATCCTCATCCTGACCACTTTCACAGCCGACTCCATCGTTGACGACGCCATGGCGTTGGGGGTACGCGGATTCGTCGCTAAGGAGGATGGCGCGTCATCCTTGGCCGGCGCCATCCGACAGGCGGTCGCAGGCAACCTCGTCCTGTCGCCAACATCGTCGGCCATCATCAGCGACCAGGCCAGACTATGGGCGAACGGCTCCGCCCAGTCCTCGGAGTCCACCTCAAGACCGACACAGACACACCAGTCCCCTCCCCAGCTCCCCTATGGGATCACCCTCTCAGAGCGAGAGCGCGAGGTGCTAACACTTGTCGTCGACGCTAAGACCAACAAGCAGATCGCAACCCGGCTGGGGCTCAGTGAGGCCACCATCAAGACTCACGTCTCCGCAATCATTGCCAAACTCGGAGTCCAGGACAGGGTGGGAGCAGTCGTCTACGCCCTGCAGCACAATCTGATTTGAGTGGACTCATCCGATCTGCCTATCCGGATGGGCGATGCACCCTGTTATCCAATACGAGATATTTAGTGCGTCACCAACACCGACCCCCGGAAAGGGAGAATCATGTTCCACTTCACCTTCTTACTCGTCTTTGCCCCTTTTAGCAAGAACTTCGACTGGTCAAATTTCCGGAAATGGGGCACCATTCTTTGACCTGGTCAAATGCATATTCAGCCCTGGACTTCAGCGCGAAAATTAAGGAGCAGTAGTCAGTGTCTCCTGGAAGTTTAGGAGGAGTAGTCGTCAACGTCACGTTCGGCACACTTGTTGTCATTGCTGGCACTCTACCTTGGTGGAGAAGGATCGCTCGAGGCGCCAACCAGCAAGAAATCCGCCGACATTGGCGAACGCTCATCAGTACGATATCAGTCGGCATTATGACGTATCTATGGATGTACACACTGGTTGATGCGCACACCACGAACGCGAATGGCGATGTCGTTCTCTGTGGCAACAGCTATTCTTTCATGCTTGATAGTAGCCTAGAGCACACTGAAGGCCTACCACATGCATGCATTGTGCACAGCCGGATCGCCATCGCGCTACTAGTCCTGAGCGCATTCCTCGTCCTACTGATAGAGCGATGGATTCTCCATCTCGTGTTCGCGAGGTCGCACCTTCTGCCTCACCAACCTGACTCGTGACAGTTTGGTGGATTTGGGGGTTTGGGGCTGATTTTTCGTTGGTATTCCGTGGTGTTGGGGGTGTGCTGGCACACTAAGGGGCCGGTAGGGTGGGGGTGGTGAGCCCGTTTCTGCGTAAGGTCAAGACTGCTTCAGGAGCGATGGCGGTGCAGATCGCGGTCAAGGAAGGGCGCCGGGACAAGGTGATCGAGCACCTGGGCTCAGCCCACACCCAGGCAGAGCTGGCGGCCCTGATGGAGATCGGCCGGCGCCGCATCGCTCCGGACCAGCTGGCTCTGGACCTGTCCCCTGTGCCATCAGCGCCACCGCCAGCCTCCTCAGGACCGGCCAACGTCGGCGCGGTGGTGGCCTCCAAGCGCTCGGGCCTGTTGTGGGACGTTCTGCACGGGGCGTATAACTGCCTGGGCCTGGGGGATGCTACTGGGGGTGATCGGGCGTTTGAGCAGATGGTTCTGGCGCGTTTGATCGAGCCGACATCCAAGGCCCAGGTCCCCCGTGTCCTGGGTGACCTGGGCCTGGAGCCGGTCAGCGTGCGGACCTTGTTCCGCTCCCTGGCCCGGGCCCAGGAGCGGGGCTACCGCGAGAGCCTGTCTGGGGCTCTGTTCGAGCACGTCACCGCCACCAGGGGCCTGGCCCTGTGCCTGTATGACGTGACCACCCTCTACTTCGAGGCCGAGCGTGAGGACGACCTGCGGCGGGTGGGTTACTCCAAGGAGAGGAGGGTCGACCCCCAGATCATCGTCGGCCTGCTGGTCGACCGCCGTGGTTTCCCCCTGAGAATCGGCTGCTGGGAAGGGAACAAGGCTGAGACCACCACCATCATCCCCGTCGTGGAGGCCTTCCAGGCCGCTCACGGCATTGATGAGCTTGTCATCGTCGCTGATGCCGGCATGCTCTCAGCCGCCAACCTGACGGCCCTGGACGACGCGAGGCTGCGGTTCATTGTCGGGGCCCGATAGGTCCGCGCCCCAGGGGATCTGGAGGCGCACTTCCACTGGCACGGGGACGCCTTCACTGACGGGCAGGTCATTGACGCCATCACCCCCAAGCGGGGCTCGCAGAGCGAGCGGGACAAGACCCGCAGGCCGAGCCGGCGTGGGACCCGCACACCCATCCGGGTTCGTGGAGGGCGGTATGGGCCTACTCCAAGAAGCGTGCGGCGCGGGACAACCAGACCCTGACCGCTCAGACCAATCGCGCCAGGGCCGTCATCGCCGGTGAGAAGCGTCCTAAGGGCGCGCGTTTTGTCACCGTCCATCAAGGCGATCAGGTCCTCGATGAGGCATCCATCGCCAGGGCCCGTTCCCTGGTGGGTCTCAAGGGGTATGTCACCAACATCCCCTCGCACCTGATGGACGCTGGTGAGGTCGTCTCCTCGTATCACGAGCTGTG
>ERZ773100.891-NODE-891-length-14540-cov-4.623265_pt1 | contig 14540 bp, 10 predicted proteins | sample MGYA00511119_ERZ773100 | MGnify/ENA primary metagenome ERZ773100 (study PRJEB29015, sample SAMEA2738000) | human oral metagenome | biome: human oral; feature: human-associated habitat; material: dental | place: China | collected 2111 ...
CATTAACCATTAACCATTAACCATTAACCATTAACCATTAACCATTAACCACTAACCATTAATTAAAATTTTGCTCATTTGCTAATTATTCTCTACCTTTGCACTCCAAATTAACAAAGACATTATGATTTATGAAATATGTGCCAGCTCATTCGAGTCGGCTAAAAATGCACAAGAAGCAGGTGCTACTCGCATTGAATTATGCAGTGAATTGGGAGTAGGAGGCATCACTCCTAGCTACGGATTGATTAAAAAAGTAATGGACGAACTGAGCATCGACAATTGTGTGCTGATACGTCCACGCAGTGGCGATTTCACTTATACCGAAGAAGAATTCGATGTAATGTTGCGCGATATTGTTCTTTGCCGTGAGTTAGGTTGTATGGGCGTAGTAACGGGTGTATTGCATCGCGATAATACCATCGATGAAGAACGCACCGCACGCCTCATTGAAGCCTCTGGTGATATGGAATTTATCTATCATCGCGCTTTCGACTGTGCCCCCGACCCCATCGTAGCTATTCAAACCTTGAAACGTTTGGGAGTAAAACGCATTCTCACCTCAGGAGGTAAGAAATCGGCTATTGAGGGGCTCGCTCTTCTAAAAGAACTCAACCGCATTGGTGGAGGACAACCTACTATTATGCCCGGTGGTGGCATCAATGCGCAAAGTATCGTGCAGATAAAAGCTGCCGGTTTTACCGAAGTACATTTCTCAGGTACTGTTTTCGAAGATTTAGGTACTACCTTACCTTTCTCGTTCAAAACAGAAAGTTTTTTAGATGAAAGAAAAAGACCTATTTCTAACGTTAAAGTTATTCGTGAGATTATTAGCAAATTAGCAAATTAACGAATAGGCAAATATTCTATGATTTATATTATACTTATCAGTATCTTTACGCTGTATTTCTTATTGAGTTTTTATGCTAGCAGAAGTTTAAAGACTCTTGCCGCAGCACGATGGATACATTGGACTTTCTGGGGAATAGCAGTAGCGATTGTTCTCAACCTTCTTTATCATTGGTTCAACAGAGGTAAAACGGTGTGGAGTGCTCCTCAGCAATATGCTGTGGCAGGACTGCTTACGTGGCTCATCATCTGCTTGTTTGTCAGTTTGCCTTTGTTTATAGAAGATATTACTCGTCTTATACGCGCTCTTTTCAGCAAGAAAAAGCAAAACGCTCCTCGTATGCCCTCGCGACGCAAGTTTATCAGTATGCTGGGTTGGGGCTTGGCAGCTATTCCCTTTGCCTCTATCCTCTACTCTATTTTTAAAGGAAAGTACAATTACAAGGTATGGAAGTATACCCTTTATTTTCCCGACCTTCCTAAGGCGTTCGATGGCTATCGAATTACTCAAATCTCGGATATTCACTGTGGAAGTTTTGACAATTATGAAAAGATACGTTATGGGGTAGAACTTATCAATGCTCAAAAGAGTGATATTATTCTTTTTACAGGCGATTTGGTAAATAACTTGGCAGAGGAGGTTCACGATTGGAAAAGCTTGTTTGCTACGTTGCACGCTCCTGATGGTGTTTTTTCTATTATGGGTAACCACGATTATGGCGATTACTCTTCTTGGGAAAGCGTTGAAGCTAAGCGCAAGAACTTAGAACACTTGTTTGATTTACAAAAGGAAATGGGTTGGGACTTGCTCCTCAATGAACATCGCTATTTAGAACGCAATGGCGAAAAGATTGCCCTTATAGGCGTTGAAAACTGGGGGCGCGGTAGGTTCTCTAAATACGGCGACCTCAATAAAGCTATGGAGGGGGTAAACGAAGAAGATTTTAAAATACTGATGAGCCACGACCCTACTCATTTTCAAGAAATTGTTTTGCCTGAGAAAAAGAACATAGCGCTCACCCTTAGCGGTCATACACACGGAATGCAGTGTGGGATTGAAATACCCCAATGGCGGTGGAGTCCCTCACAATATATTTATAAATATTGGGGAGGTATGTATAAAGAAGGAGCGCAATATTTAAACGTAAATCGTGGGTTTGGGTATCACGCATTCCCTGGAAGATTAGGCGTATGGCCTGAAATTACTGTCATAGAACTCAAACAAGGATAATATACATACATCATACTTTTGCGAAGATTATTATGGATACATTTTTAAAGGAATTAGAAAGTCTAAATGCTCAACGTGCCGCGGTGCTTCAAAAAGATGGACCTATCATCGTGATAGCAGGAGCAGGCTCTGGTAAAACTCGCGTGCTTACTTATCGCATAGCCAACTTGATGCGAGAAGGAGTAGATGCTTTCAATATCCTTGCTCTTACCTTTACTAATAAGGCTGCCAACGAAATGAAAAAGCGTATTGCTAGTCTTGTAGGCAACAACGAAGCAAAGAACCTATGGATGGGTACATTCCACTCTGTTTTTGCCAAAATTTTGCGCATCGAAGCCGATAAATTAGGATATCCTCAAAATTTTACTATATATGATACCCAAGACTCTCAGCGCCTTATTAATGGCATCATTAAAGAAATGGAGTTGGACAAAGATATCTATAAGTATAAACGAATACAATCGCGCATTTCTTCCTTTAAAAACAGTCTTATTACGGTGAGAGCCTATTTTAATAATCCTGAACTGATGGAAGCTGACGCAATGGCAAGACAACCACGTTTAGGAGAAATTTATCAAGAATATGTAGATAGGTGTTTTAAAGCAGGAGCAATGGATTTTGACGATTTATTGCTGAAAACAAATGAACTCCTCAATCTATATCCTGATGTATTGGCAAAATATCAAAATAGGTTTAGGTATATTCTCGTAGATGAGTATCAAGATACCAATCACTCTCAATATCTTATCGTGAAGGCTTTGGCAGACCGTTTTCATAACATTTGTGTAGTAGGAGATGATGCGCAAAGTATTTATGCTTTTAGGGGAGCAAACATCAATAATATTCTCAATTTCAAAAATGATTATCCAGAAGCAAAAGAATATAAATTAGAGCAAAATTATCGTTCTACAAAAAATATTGTGGAAGCAGCTAATAGTGTGATAGAACACAATAAAATACGATTGGAAAAGGTAGTTTTCACCGAAAATGAATTAGGTGAACCTATTAAAGTGCATAGAAGTCCTACTGATGCTGATGAAGGTCGTTTTGTAGCGAGCTCTATCTTCGAAAACAAGATGCAACACCAGCTTCCTAATGGTAATTTTGCGGTACTTTATCGCACTAATTCACAATCGCGTGCTATTGAAGATGCCCTTAGAAAACGTGACATTCCATATCGCATCTATGGCGGATTGTCATTCTACCAGCGTAAGGAAATCAAAGATATGCTTGCTTATTTGAGACTTATCATCAATCCAAATGATGAGGAAGCTTTGGTGCGCATTATCAATTTTCCTGCACGAGGTATTGGAGAAACTACAATGGAAAAGCTTACTTTGGCAGCAAATCATTATAAGAAGTCTATCTTCGAGATAATGTATAACATCAATAAACTTCCAGAATTGCACATCAATACTACTACAAAACAAAAACTTACTGATTTTGTGGTAATGATTCTTAACTTTCAAGCTCTCAATCAAAAAGCAAATGCTTTTGAAGTTGCCGAGCAAGTCGCAAAGAAAACAGGGCTTTTGCAAGAGTTTAAAAAAGATGGTACCCCCGAGGGTATAGCCAAAATGGAAAACATCGAAGAGATGCTTAATGGTATGAAAGATTTTGTAGAAGGACAAGAAGATGTGGCAGATAGCAGGGCAAGTCTTTCAGAATATTTGGAAGATGTTGCTTTGGCTACTGATATGGATAAAGAGATAGGTGATGATGACCGTGTAGCTTTGATGACTATTCACTTGGCAAAAGGATTGGAGTTTCCGTATGTATACGTGGTAGGAATGGAAGAAGATTTGTTTCCTTCGGCAATGAGCATACAATCACGTAATGATTTGGAAGAAGAAAGAAGATTATTTTATGTAGCACTCACCCGTGCTGAGAAACAGGCCTATTTAACTTATGCAGAAAACCGTTATCGTTGGGGAAAACTTTCTGATGCCGAGCCAAGTAGATTTATCGAAGAAATAGATGAACGTTATTTGCAGTATCTTACACCTTCTATCTCTAATCCTAATTATCGTTATAAACCACTTATTGATAGGGATATTTTTGGTGAAGTAGATAAAAGTAAACTACGTTTACAGAAACCTATAAGTGGAATACCTCCTCATAAAAACGCCCCAACAGGAGAAGAACAACAAAAACTCAGGAAGTTAAAACCTGTGAATGCTTTGTATAATTCTAATAGTAATAATAAAAATACTTATAACGGACTGGATATAGGAACAGTAGTTTATCACGAACGTTTCGGTCGTGGTAAAGTAATTTCATTGGAAGGAACAGGAAATGATAAAAAGGCACAAATAAATTTTGAGACAGGAGGTTTAAAAAATATATTATTACGCTTTGCTAAACTAACTATTATTGATAGTTTGAACGAAGATTTATAACCCGCTTTACCTATTTGTCATTTCGAATTAAAGAGCATTATAGCTTTTAAGCTGAGGTACGAATTCCTCTCACTGAGAGGTTCACCCGATAACAAGAGGTTTTCTATAGCTTTATAGAAAGCCTCTTTTATTTGTTATAATTCACCCAAATAGCTGTACCCCCTCCTTTGCGGTCGTAAATAGATTTAATAGATAGTCTCTCCTTTTATAAGGAGAAAATCGCCGTTTTTAATATTTATAAAAGAATCTAAAGTTTTCATATAGAACGCTGTTTACTGAGTACAAAGATATAATTTTTTGTTAATATTTTCAATACCCACAGAAAAATTAGTACCTTTGCCTCTCTAATATATATCAAATATGAATATAGCCATAGTGTGTTACCCTACCTTTGGGGGGAGTGGTGTTGTAGCTACCGAACTCGGGATTGCCTTAGCTCGCAAAGGTCATCAGGTGCACTTTATCACGTATAGTTACCCCGTGCGTTTAGACTTCTTGGAGATGAACATTCACTTTCACGAAGTGCACGTAGAAGAATACCCCTTGTTTCACTACCAGCCTTACGAACTAGCATTGTCCAGCAAAATGGCTTATGTGATAAAAACCTATCACATAGATATTTTGCACGTGCATTATGCCATTCCGCACGCTTATGCAGGTTATATGGCTAAACAAATGCTCAAACGGGAAGGGATAGAAGTGCCTATGGTAACGACCCTTCACGGCACTGATATTACCCTTGTGGGCAACCACCCTACTTACAAAGAGGCAGTCACGTTTAGCATCAACCAGTCGGATATTGTAACTTCAGTGTCCGAGAGTTTGAAGCAAGATACTCTAAGACTTTTCCGTATAGATAAAGATATTAAAGTAATTCCTAACTTCACAAATATAAAAAAATCCAAAGAAACTTCTCCTTGCAAACGCACTGTAATGGCAAAGCCTGAGGAACTCATCGTTACACACATTAGTAATTTTAGGAAGGTAAAACGCATAGACGATGTGGTGAGAATTTTTTATGGCATTCAGCAGAAACTTCCTGCTAAGCTCATAATGGTAGGCGACGGACCTGAGCGCGAGATAGCCGACCAGCTCTGCAAGGATTTAGGCATCAAGAGCAAAGTGCTGTTTTTAGGTAATACTTCTGATATAGACCGCATTTTGTGTTTCACCGATTTATTCTTACTCCCTTCTGCCTCTGAGAGCTTTGGACTTTCGGCATTAGAAGCAATGGCAGCAGGCGTTCCGGTAGTATCGAGCAATACCGGAGGACTTCCAGAAGTGAATGAAGAGGGCGTATCGGGCTATCTGTGCCCCATAGGCGATGTAAAAGCAATGGCAGAGAAGGCTATTTATATACTTGAAGACAAAACCCGATTGGCACAATTTAAACAGAATGCCCGAAAAGTAGCCGAACGTTTTGACGAGGATAGAATAGTGCCAATGTATGAAGCACTTTACTACAGTGCTATCGGCAATGAATAGGCAAAGTACTTTTGCGTTTTTTCTGTTAAAGATAGTTAAAACACCAATTTTTCTTCAAAATAAGATAATAAAATGTTTTTTAGCTCCAAATTTATAAAGTACTGAAAAACAGTACAACTAAACATTATCGTATCTTATAGGTAACTTATAGGAAACTCGAAGCTAAAGCGAAGATAAGACGAACCTAAGACGAAGGAAAGACGAAGGAATGAGCTTACTATACTGAATATCAGAGGGAGATGAGACGATTTTAAAATATTGAATAAATTAAGGGTAAAACCTCAATTTTAACAGAAAAAATGCAACAGTAGCAATTCAGAGGTTTAAGTTATATCATTTCGTTGTAAGGAACACAAGTACCAAAACCTTTGGAGGCAAAATAAGCGGGGGTATCTTCGGTTTCGGAAATGGCTAATACAAAATCACCACCCCAAGCGCCCAAACTCTTCACTGTGCCGTTGAAATCGGAAAAAAGGCGTTCTTTAACGGTGGGCATACTCAAGTAGTTGCTAATGAGGGTTTCGTGTTCGTTTAATATCTGGCAAACATCGGTTATGGTATGCGCTAAAACAAACTGTTCAGTAAGGCGAGTAATGCTCTCAGCAAGTTTGCGTTTACTTTTAGTTACTGACCGATAACGCGCAATTCCGTCCTTGCTACTTTGTTTCTGATTGAGATAAACGAAGTAGATTTGATGCTTATGAGGAAAAAGAAAGCGCAAAGGGTAACTATGTGGTTTGCCTCCTTCCAACTTATACAACAATGGGGTATTGCTTTTGGCACAAGCGATATCGTAACCACTGCCACCAAAACTCTTAAAAAGCAGTTCGTATGGATTTACGGCTGCCCACTGTGCTATATTGTTGATGAGTGTAGAGGAAGTGCCTAAGCCCCACAAAAGAGGGAACTCTAAATGAGTTTGCACCTGAGAGTGTAGCCATTTATCTTTGAAATTGGGGTTGAGGTGAGTAGCCGTAGTGAGAATTTTTTGCAATGTTTGTGCTATTTGTTGGTCGGTTTCAGTAGTGAGTGTCGCACTGTCGAACCACAAATCACCGTTGGCATCAAAGGCTTGCCATCGGCTTTCGTTTGCTCCTTCTATTACCTTCAATGTCTGTCCTTTCTGGGTGGGTAAAGCAAAAGCGAGCGCGCCGTCGAGCACCGCATATTCGCCCGTAATGAGCAATTTACCATTACTATGAAAAGAATAAGTTTGTGTTACTCCCATATTTTTTATATCTTTGCACTCTGAAAGGACAAAAGTAATAATTATTTACAGATAAAAAATAGAACAATGAAAAAAATAAAACAACTTTTATGCGTGTTTGCCCTCGCATTTCCGTTTGTTGCAGTGGCACAATCTATGCAAATAAGAATAACAACTACCAGCGGAGATGAACAAAGTTTCAGGAGCGCTGAGGAGCTTATGAAGACTAACTTTGCTAAGCTAAAAGAAGTTAGAATTTATAGCAATTCAAGTAATGAAGTACAAATAAACGAGTTTTTGTTAAAAAAACTTTTCAGTGAAGCTCAGCAATTGGAAGTATTGGAAATAAAGGAAGTGGGAATAGCCTCTTTTCCTGAGCTTAGTATTGAAAATAAAACACTAAAAGTATTGGTGTTACGCCTCAATAACCTCAGCAAATTACCTGAGAACATCGGCAGTCTTTCGGTTTTGCAAACTATAGATATCTATAACCCGATTACCGAAGTACCTGCGTCACTTATGAACTTAAAACAGTTAGAAAATTTGAAGTTTGAAGGAGCTGAATTTACAGATTTCCCTGAGCAAGTATTTGCCTTACCTAAATTGAAATCACTTATTATCAGTCAGTTTGACACGAAGAACAAAATAAAAGTACTTCCTGATAACTTCGACAAGTTGCCACTACTTGAAGAACTATCGTTGCGCAATGCTGCACTTAGCGAAGTGCCTGCCTCAGTAGGACGTTTGCCAAAGTTAGAAAACGTATACTTCAATGCGAACAACCTCACTAAATTACCACAAGCATTGGCTGAAAATCCACGTTTAACTTACGTGAATATCAACGACAATCCGCTTGATTTCAAACAGTTTATAAAATCGATAGAGAAAATACAGTGGAAGGGTGTTTTGTACATCAACAACCGTAATTTCACTACTCAGCAATACGAAGAAGTAGAAAAACGCTTGCCCAGAATAAGCGTTTTCTACACTCAGAGAGAAGAATAAGTACCCTAAAATGCATTTCATTTTATGAAAGAAAAACCCATAAAAGTAGGTATTTCCATTGGTGATATGAACGGTGTAGGACTTGAAATTATCCTAAAAACCTTTGAAGACCACCAAATATTGGAATTGTGTACGCCTATTATTTTTGCTTCGAACAAGTTAGTTTCTTTTCAGAAGAAACATTTCAATACCACTGCCAATTTTCAAGGAATTGAGAGTGTGGAAGCTGCTATTGACGGCAAGCTAAATGTGCTAAACTGCTGGAAAGAAACCCCTACGGTCACCTTCGGGCAAGCAACCGAAGAAGGTGGCAAATATGCCTTTTTATCATTACAAGCTGCGGTGGAAGCATTAAAAAACAACAGTATTGATGTGCTGGTAACCGCTCCTATCAATAAGAACAACATACAGTCGGACGCGTTTCACTTTCCTGGTCACACTGATTATTTGGCACAAGAGCTCAACGGTACTAGCCTGATGTTTATGGTGAGCGAAGACCTGAAAGTGGGTTTACTTACTGACCACGTGCCTTTGAAAGAGGTTTCTTCTCTCATTACAGAAGCCCTGATTATGGAGAAAGCGCGCCTAATGAACGAATCACTCATTAAGGACTTCCGCTTACAACGCCCTAAAATAGCCGTATTGGGCATTAATCCACATTGCGGAGATAAAGGGGTGATAGGTAACGAAGACGACGAAGTGTTACGCCCAGCCTTGAAAAAGCTATATTTCGATGAGAATATATTGGTATTTGGACCTTTTGCTGCCGATAGTTTCTTCGGTTCACAAACCTACCGGAATTACGATGCGGTATTAGCACCTTACCACGACCAAGGGCTTATCGCGTTCAAAACCATTGCTTTCGGCAGTGGTGTGAACTACACGGCAGGACTTAGCAAAGTACGCACTTCGCCCGACCACGGTACGGCTTACGAAATAGCAGGCAAGGGCATTGCCGACCCTGAGTCGTTCCGTCACGCTATTTTCACTGCTTTAGATGTGTTTAGAAACCGTGAGGAATACGCTGAACTGACCAAGAATCCGCTAAAAGTGCGCTCTTTAGAAATGGATAAAGACAAATAATTACGATATGAATATCAGAAAATTAGGAGCGATAGACATAGGATCGAACGGGGTGAGATTGCTCATCTCGAACGTATTGGAAGAGCCTAACGAAGCTCCGAAATTTACCAAAGCCAGCTTGGTACGCGTGCCTATCCGTTTGGGAGCTGACGTGTTTTTAGACGGACTCATCTCAGAAGAAAACACCGATAGATTGGCAGACACGATGCAAGCGTTCAGTTTGCTGATGAAAGTAAACCAAGTGGAAAAGTATCGTGCTTGTGCGACCTCGGCAATGCGAGAATCTACCAATGGACAACAAGTAGCCGATGAGGTATACAAACGTACAGGAGTGCGTATAGATATTATAGATGGCGCCGAAGAGGCGAGCATTATTGCTTCTACCGATATTTCAAGTTTAATACAAAAAGATAAAGATTACCTATACATAGACGTAGGCGGGGGTAGTACTGAGTTTACGGTCTTCTCGAAGGGGAAGGTAAAAAAGTCGCGTTCGTTCCCCATAGGTACAGTGCGTTTATTAGACAACAAAGTAAGCAATAAAACGTGGGAAGAAGTAGAACACTGGATAAAAAAGCATACGAAAGACTGTGAGCATATAGAAGCCATTGGTTCAGGAGGAAATATCAACAAGATACACAAGAACTCCAACAGCAAAGAAGGAGAACCACTGAGCTATCAGTACCTCACCGATTACCTTAACTATGTATCGGGATTTACTTACGATGAACGCATCAGGCTCTTAGGCTTTAATCCCGACCGTGCCGACGTAATTCTGTATGCACTTACAGTGTTCATCAATGCGATGAAATGGTCAGGAGCAGAAATTGTGCACGTACCCCGTATTGGTCTTGCCGACGGGATTGTAAGGAGCATTTATAATGAAGGATAAGTGGTTTAAATTTTAATAGTTTGTAATAAAAAGTGAAAGAGCTTAATACATCATTCGTATTAAGCTCTTTCTTTTTACAATGAAAGTTAAACTAAACTCGGAAATTATTGCTTGGTAGAGGATAAGTACCCTCTACTAAAATACTACTATCTACATCTTGGAGGTTACGATGACCTGAAAAAGCCATAGTAGTATCCATTTCGTCATATAATATTTGCAAAGCACGTGTTACGCCTTCTTCGCCATAAGCACCGAGCCCATATACAGGAGCACGACCAAGCATAATACCTTTGGCTCCTAACGCCCACGCTTTGAGCATATTTTGCCCTGTATAGAAACCAGAGTCTATCCATACTTCGGTTTGGCTACCTACGGCGCTTACAATATCGGGGAGTGCTTTGATAGTGGAAATAGTATCGTCCATTTGGCGACCACCGTGGTTAGAGACAATAATAGCATCGGCACCATATTTCACAGCTTCGATAGCATCTTCAGGAGTCATAATACCCTTTAAGATGATAGGTCCCCCCCACAATTCTTTAATTTCGGCGATATCTTTCCAACTAAGACTTGGGTCGAACTGCTCTTTTGTCCAAGAGGAAAGTGAAGAGAGGTCGGATACGCTTTTCGCGTGACCTGCAATATTGCGAAATGTCCAACGGCGATTGCCAAACACATAGCGCAACCCCCAAGGAATTTTAGTAGAAAGGTTAATTATATTAGGAATGGTGAACTTAGGCGGGGTGGAAAGTCCATTCTTGATATCGCGATGACGATTGCCGAGCACCTGCAAATCTACGGTTATCATCAAAGCAGAGCATTTAGCATCTTTAGCACGACGAATAAGGTCTTTCATAAAATCGCGGTCGCGCATTACATACAACTGAAACCAAAAGGGCTCTACTCCTGCTTCTACCAAATCTTCGATAGAGCAAATAGACATCGTAGAAAGCGTAAAGGGGATTCCAAATTTTTGAGCGGCTTTTGCCATATGGATTTCACCATCAGCCCACATCATTCCCATAAATCCAACAGGAGCCGTCATAGCGGGAAACTTTACCTTTTGCCCTAAAAGAGTACTTTCGAGGGTACGGTTATCCATATCCACTAATATGCGTTGACGGAATTTGATAGGGTTAAAATCGGAAACATTTTCTCTGTAAGTTGATTCAGTCCAAGAGCCGGTGTCTACATACTCATAGAACATCTTAGGGACGTTGCGTTTACACACCACACGCAAGTCCTCAATGTTTGTCATTTTAGTTAAATCTCTCATTTGGATAAATTTTTTAAATTGATAATTTTAATACTTTTAAAGAAAGAGATATTGTTTTCTTTTTCTAATTTGGTCGCAAATATAAACAATAATTTTGATTTAGCAACTTTTTCTTTTGAAAAAGTAAATTTACAATCAAAAATATATTACAAATAATCCGATGGTCTACAAAAGAGAACCTCTTTGAAGTACGATAGAACTTTCAATTTGTGAATTGACAATTATTTTCTATCTTTGCACCTTTAATTATTAGTTCGTTGTCTCTCGGTACAGACAACTCACAACTCATCACTAAAAACTAAACACTAAGAAACAAATGAAGAACATACGTAATTTCTGCATTATTGCACATATCGACCACGGAAAGAGTACCTTAGCCGACCGTTTGCTCGACTTTACCCAAACCGTAACCGAACGCGAAAAACAAGACCAATTGCTCGACAATATGGACTTGGAGCGTGAGCGCGGTATCACTATCAAGAGCCACGCAATACAAATGGAATATGTGTACAAAGGCGAAACGTATATCCTCAATCTTATCGATACCCCCGGTCACGTAGATTTCTCTTATGAGGTATCGCGTTCTATTGCTGCTTGCGAGGGGGCGCTCCTGATCGTAGATGCCGCCCAAAGCATACAAGCACAGACAATTTCTAACCTCTACTTGGCTCTCGAAAACGACCTTGAAATCATTCCCGTACTCAACAAAATAGACCTTCCCAGTGCTAACCCCGAAGAGGTGAAAGACGATATTGTAGACCTATTGGGTTGTTCGCCCGACGAGATTATCCCTGCCAGCGGAAAAACAGGTTTGGGTGTAGAGGCAATTTTAGAGGCTATTATAGAGCGCATTCCTGCCCCTACTGGCGACCCTAAGGCACCACTACAAGCGTTGATATTCGACTCGGTGTACAACTCTTTCCGCGGGGTGGAGACTTACTTCCGGGTGATGAACGGTGAAATACGCAAAGGGCAAAAAATCAAGTTTATGTCCAACGGCAAAATCTATGATGCCGACGAGGTGGGTACGCTTAAACTCAACCAAGTGCCCAAGCAAGTGATTGGCACCGGTGATGTGGGGTACCTTATCACCGGTATTAAGGATGCGCGTGAGGTGAAAGTGGGTGATACGATTACCTCGGCAGTAGACGGTTGTAAAGAAGCTATTGACGGCTTTGAGAACGTGAAACCAATGGTATTTGCAGGAATTTATCCGGTAGATACCGAAGATTACGAAGAGCTACGCACCTCAATGGAAAAACTACAGCTAAACGATGCTTCACTCGTGTTTACGCCAGAGAGTTCTGCCGCTTTGGGCTTTGGCTTCCGCTGTGGATTCTTAGGGATGTTGCACTTAGAAATTGTACAAGAGCGCTTGGAGCGCGAGTTTGGTATGACCGTGATTACCACCGTACCCAACGTAAGTTACCACGCTTTTACCAAGAAAGAACCCGAAAAAGCGATTATCGTAAATAACCCTTCTGACCTACCCGACCCTTCGAAATTAGACCGTGTGGAAGAGCCATATATCAAGGCGAGCATCATCACCAAATCGGATTTTATAGGACAGGTGATGTCGCTCTGTATTGAGAAACGCGGACAGATAACCAACCAGCACTACCTCACCCCTGAGCGTGTAGAGCTGAACTTTGATATGCCTCTTGCTGAAATTGTATTCGACTTCTACGACCGACTCAAAACAGTGAGCAAGGGCTATGCTTCCTTTGACTATTCGCCAATAGGTATGCGCGCTTCTAACCTCGTGAAAGTGGATATCCTTATCAACTCACAGTCGGTAGATGCGCTCTCTGCCCTTATCCACGCCGATAATGCTTATAATATAGGCAAGAAGATGTGCGAGAAGCTCCGCGAGCTGATCCCGCGCCAGCAGTTTGATATTCCTATTCAGGCAGCTATTGGGGCTAAAATCATCTCGCGCGAGACCATTAAAGCCTTGCGTAAGGACGTTACCGCCAAATGTTACGGAGGGGACATCTCGCGTAAGCGTAAGCTCTTAGAGAAACAGAAAGCCGGTAAGAAACGTATGCGCCAAGTCGGCAACGTCGAAATCCCACAAAGCGCCTTTATGGCGGTGTTGAAGCTGAATGACTAGTGCGAGCCGCACGGGCGGACAGTTGCTTTGGTTATTAGATTATATCTTAGGAATTTTGTAAATCCTTCTTTAATAAATGAAAATATGGACAAACAAAGTGCAGAAAACAAAGAGAACATCACATACATAGAAAGTGTAAGTGATTTTTTAAAGCAAATAGAAGGTATAGATAATAGAAAAGAAGAATCCTTATTTTACAGAGGACATTCTGACCAAACTTATGAACTAAAGCCTTCTATTTATAGAGACGAAAGATTTATAGAAAATGAGGACAAAATTTATAGAGAGATTATAGCTAAAGTACCGTATGACTTTAATGGTAAAAACACTATAGAATCATTAGTACTAATGCAACACTATGGAGTTCCCACACGAATATTAGATCTAACAACAAATCCTTTAGTAGCTCTTTATTTTGCTTGTATTGAAAATAAAGATAAAGATGGAGAGGTTATAGTATTTGATATACCGCAAGAGAGTACCTGTTACTTTGATAGTAATAAGGTTACTATTTTAGCTAACTTAGCAAAATGTGAAAATGATTTTTTGTATAGGAAAGATTTACTTCCTATTTATGAACAAAACATAAAAGATTTAGAAGGAAAGAAAGAAGAAATAACAATCCTTGAATCTAAATCAAATGATGATAATTCCTTTTTTGATTATGTATACAGTAAAAAACAAGAAATACAAAAATATTTAAGTGATCAAGAATTTTATATAGAAAATATAGATAACAAATTGAACGAACTAATTTCTGAATATGAACAAACAATAGGCAAAGAACTTAGTGATATTGATAAAAAAGAATTGAAAAATGATTTATTAAGAGAGTTCACAAGTTGTTTTAATTTTATAATTGATAAAGAATTAGAATATTTGAATAGAAAATATTTTAGAAAACTATTGCACTATATACGAGAAGATAAATCATATTTTAAACCCATCATAAATCCTAATCATATAGAACAAGTATATGCTATTAAACCTAAGTTAGATA
>ERZ773100.892-NODE-892-length-14539-cov-6.562690_pt1 | contig 14539 bp, 11 predicted proteins | sample MGYA00511119_ERZ773100 | MGnify/ENA primary metagenome ERZ773100 (study PRJEB29015, sample SAMEA2738000) | human oral metagenome | biome: human oral; feature: human-associated habitat; material: dental | place: China | collected 2111 ...
GGAAGCAGCCCGGGCAGCCGCGGTCTGTGCGGCGCTCGGAGCCGTAGTCGGGGTCGTTGCGCTGCCGGTCAGCGTGCTGCTGTTTGCGGACGTACTGTTCGTGATGACGTTATTCGAGGCGGTACTTGCCGGACTGCTGGCAGGCGCCAACGGGCTGGACGAGACGGCAGTCGGTGCATCGCTGCCATCACCGCCACCGCCGCATCCCGCCAGCAGGAGCAGGACGGCGGCACTGATCTGGATTCTGTGGTTCGTAGTCGACATATTTAACCCGGTCTGTCCGTCCTGTGGACGGCAAATACTGATAAATGGTCCGTTTTCGGTGAAGCAGGAGGCGAGTCTAGCGGTAAACCCCCACCATTCATCCGGGCTTTGCCGGGAAGAAACATTCATTAATGTTCGCTTCCTTAGAGTGTTGCTTGGCCGAAACTGGCTTGTGTCATGGGGGCCGACGGCAGTCGGTAAGGTGTCGTCAATTAGCCCATGAACGGCTAGGGCAGGGCACCTAGGCAGGCAGGGGGCACACTGTCGGTAGATATGACGCTGGGCCTGAGTGCGTACGTCGTCATGCCGCCGGACATCCGGTGCTCGGGACGATCATTGGAAAAGCCGTCCCGCGACTGGAAAGCAATCGGAAGGATAGCCAACGGAAGGAAGATCAGCGAAACAGCAGCTATTGGGAAGACCGCGGTCGGGAAGAAAGGACGTCTTTCGGAATTAAGGGCGGGGAAGAGTACCCAGGAGGAAATGAGGCTGAGAATGGAGCCTTGGAAAGAAAAAAGGCGCTCCGAAGAGCGCCTTGTCTTGCCTGGCCTTGTCTGGCACGGCGCGCAGATCTGCCGCGCGCCGTGGGGTTGAGGCCTTAGCGGGTGTGCCAGTAGTAGTTCTTGTTGGCACCATCCACGGTGCGGGTCTCGTGGATATAGTAGCCCAGGAAGGTGAGCGGCTGACCTGCTTTCCAGCCGGCTGGAATTTGCCAGCGGTTGCAGTACAGGCGGGACGTATCGGTCTGGGTATAGTTCCAGCACAGCGTGGCACCGCTTTCGCTGCTTTCCCGAAGCATCAACTGAACGCTTTGGCTGTTAGGGCCATGCCACGTCTGGATAATGCCGGCATTGTCAATCCGGGAGACCAGCTCGTCTTTCTGGAAGGTGCGGTCAAGGCCGGCGGTGAAGGTGGGCGCGGCTTCGATGCTGGTTGCACCGATGGTGTCGCTGACCTTCAGCTCATTATCCAGTTCCACCTTGTCAGCAGTCGCCTCGACTTTCAGCTTGATACCCACGGTCGCCATCGGGAAAGCGGCATTCTTGCCGGCCTTGACCACGCCACCATTGAACAGGTAGTAGTTGTAGGTGCCATTGGCCGGCTGATAGTTGCCTGCCTGTCCCTGGCCGCCGCCCACGTAGCTGCTCGGATCGGCGTACTGCGCCGCATTGATGGTCGGCGCGTCGGCATCCTCCAGAAACTCGCCGGTGACGCCTTCGGCCGGCAGAGCTTCAGCATCGGCCTGCTGGGTCCGGTTGGTGGTCATGGCCTGGTCCAGCATGGTGGCCAGCAGCAGGCCACTCACGCCGTCGCTGGAGCTGGCGGGCACGGCATTCTGTGCGGCTGCCTGACGGGCCTCTTCTTCTGCTTTGGCTTTGGCTTCTTCCTCTGCCTTGGCTTTTGCCTCGGCTTCTTCCTTGGCTTTGGCAGCAGCCTCAGCTTCTTCCTTGGCCTTGGCAGCAGCTTCGGCCTCTTCCTTGGCTTTGGCTTCAGCCTGCTTGGCCTTCTCTTCTTCTGCCTTGGCTTTGGCGTCGGCTTCTTCCTTGGCCTTGGCGGCAGCTGCGGCTTCAGCCTGCTTGCGAGCGGCTTCTTCACGAGCAGCTTTGGCTAGGGCCTCTTCCGCAGCCCTGCGCTCGGCGGTAGCCTTCTGCAGTGCGGCCTCTGCCTCTGCTGTACGCTTGTTGGCGGCCTCGGCTTCGGCACGCTTGGCGTTGGCTTCCTGAGCCGCAGCCTGGGCTGCTTGCAGCGCTGCGGTGGCCTGGGCGGCTGCGTTGCGGGCTACGTTGGCCTGAGCGGTAGCCTGGTTGGCAGCCTGTTCGGCTGTCCGCTGGGCGGCAGCGTTGGCAGCGGCGGTTGCGGCGGCGTTGGATGCTGCTGCAGCTGCGGCTTCAGCCTGCTTGCGAGCTGCGTCTTCACGAGCGGCCTGAGCACGAGCCGCTGCTGCGGCTCTGCGCTCGGCGGTAGCCTTCCGTAGTTCGGCCTCGGCTTCGGCACGCTTGGCGTTGGCTTCCTGAGCCGCAGCCTGGGCTGCCTGCAGCGCAGCGGCGGCCTGGTTGGCGGCGTTGCGGGCCACGTTGGCCTGAGATGCAGCCTGGCTGGCTGCCTGTTCGGCTGTGCGCTGAGCGGCTGTGTTCGCTGCGGCATTGGTCGCCGTCGTGGCGGTCGTCGCCGACGGGCTGGCCGAGACGGCCTTGGGTGCTTCGCTGCCACCGCCTCCACCGCCGCAACCTGCCAGGAGAAGCAGCACGGCTGCACTGATCTGAAGTCTGTTGTTTGTCGTCGACATGATCTACCTCGATGGGCTGCCCTGCGGTCTACAGGAGGCGACCAAGGGCTGTTCATAATGCGAAAGCGGCGAGTTTAATAGCCGAATTCACACTTTGATTCACTCATGTCGATGTGCAACATAATTTGATGTTCTTGTGTTGCTCGGTAGATACAAAAAGAAAACCGCCAGCTCGGGCTGGCGGTTTCGGCATCGGTCGCTGCGCTGTTCAGGGAACGGTCGGTGTGGGTTGTAGCCGACCGTTCTGCTGGCCCGTCAGCGTCGCTGCAAGGTCTTACCGGCCCTGCTTCAGGGTGTGCCAGTAGGTCGTGTTGCCGTCGCGCACTTCCACCAGGTAGTGGCCGGCCTTGACCAGGGGCTGACCTTCCTTCCAGCCGTGGGGCACGGTCCACTTGTTGCAGTACAGGCGGTTGGTGTCGGGCAGGTGGTAGTTCCAGCACAGGGCCGCCTGGTCATCGGCCACGCGGTTCACCAGCAGCTGCACATTGTGGGCGCCGTTCTTCCATTCGGCCACGACGCTGCCGAAGTGGATCGCGTCCGATTTGCCGATGCTGGCACCTGCGCCGGTGTAGGTCGGGCCTTCCAGGTAGTTGCCACCGTTTTCGTCCAGGGCCACCAGATGGGTTGCCAGCGTGACGGCGTGTTCGGTGTTGGTCACTTCCAGGTCCATGCCGATCGAGTTGACCTCGAAATGCGGGTTGGTGCCGTCGCTGACCTTGGTGCCGTTGAAGGTGGTGTAAGTGTAGCTGCCCGTGGCCGGGGTGTAGCTGCCGCCGGCGCCCGGACGCTGGCCTTCACCGGCGTAGGGGGTGCTGCGGATCTGGACGGACTGCACGACCGGGGCGGCAGCGCCGTCCAGGATCCGGCCTTCCAGCGTGGCCGGGTAGGCGTGGGCGGCGTGTTCGTCATCACCCACGTCGATGCTGCGCTGGTCCAGCATGGTGGCCAGCACGGCGCCGGTGATGCCGGTGGCCGAGATGGCAGCGGCCGGGTGCTGGGCAGCCGGCTGGGGCGGCGTGACCTGGGCGTTGTTGTGGGACGCATCCGTGCGGGGAGCCGTCGGGGCGGCCGGTTGCGCGACGGGTTGCGTGCTCGGCTGCGAGACGGTGGTAGCCGGCTGCGAGGGCGCGGGCTGGGCAGCAGCGGTGCTGTTCACCGTGGTCGTGGTGTTTGCAGCAGCAGGCGTGTTGGTGGCCAGGGGCTCGGAGCTGCCGTTGCTGCCGCCACCGCAGCCGGCCAGAAGCAGCATGACGGCAGCGCTGAGTTGCAGTTTGCGGGTGTTGATCGACATGGTGTGCACCTGTGTTCCGAAGGGCCGGTGCCAGCAGCAACCGGCGTGAGGGGAAGGGGGAGGCAGTGATCGAGAGCTTCTGGATCGGGACAGCGCGGGAAGGTCGAGTCGGCGACCTTTCGTCGGGCTGTCAGTGCCGTGCATCGTAGGGGCTGATCCCGAAGAGGGCGCGGCAATTGGTCACATCCGGATGAAGACGAGTGGCCGATGAGGGCGAATGAATGGCCGGGGTGTGACTTATTTGGCACGCCGGGGAACCGCTCGTCGGGAAAAGGCGGACGCGGGGCCGCCGCGGTGCATGAAGGCGAAGGAAGGCGCAGCCGGGCGCAAGCCGGGGTGTTGCTTCACGACACGGTTGTGGCGGCGGCTTCGGCATGCAGGCCGAAAGGGCGGGGAGGCAGGTGCCGTTCGTCGCCCCGAAGTTGGCCGCCGGTGTCCGGTTGGTTAAGGTTTCTGCCTTCGTCGGCAGTGTCTGCCCGCCAGGGCTGGGGGCTGCATGACGCGACGACGTGTTTCTGCAGTTCCTTTTCAACCGGGTAGAAGGAAAAAAGATGAGCAAGCGCAATCAATTCACGATGGGGGCAGCGCTGTTGGCGTTGCTGGCAGGCTGCGGTGGCGGTGATGGTGCCGATGCCGGCATGAGCACGTCGTCGACCAAGGCCGTGGAGGGCCGTTCGGCCCAGCTGGCCGCCTTCACGGGTGAGGCGGCCGAGGCTGCGACGCTGGCGGCCGTGGTGAAGGCCGCCGGTGGTACGGATGCCGATGCCGCCGAACTGCAGGCGAACGTGGATCGGGCTGCCGGCCAGGAGCTGCAGGCGTCCGCACCGGGTCAGACCGAGGTGTCGGTTGCGCCGGCCTCGGCACATGCCGTGAAGGCAGTGTCGCCGTACTCGGTGTCGGGTGTGAGCGGTGCGCTGTTGTCGGCCATGCTGGATCAGCGGGTGGGCAATCGTCTGGACGAGATTGGACCGACCGACCGCACGATGCTGGTTCCGGTGACGGCCCGCAATGCCGGTCAGGTGAACGATGCGGCGCTGCCGTTCGTGACGGCGGGCTACAGCCTGACGCCCGACAACTACGTGGATGGGCAGTACCGCGCAGCCAGCAGCCGCCAGCAGCTGCAGATGTACATGCGGGTGCAGAACCTGGGCCGCGCCAGCGCGCAGGCCACCACGCCGTTTGGCGAGTTCAACATGAACACCGCGGTGTCCACCGACGAGAACAGCGTCTCGGTGGGTGGCATGCTGCATGTGCTGTCGTGGACGCCGGAAAAACGCGCCAATGGCACGTTCAGCCGTGCCGGGGTGCCGGGCGTGACGGTGCAGCCGGGCGATTCGCGCATCGCCTTCCATCAGAGCAACCTGTATGCACCCATCGGCTTTGCGGCGCGCAAGGATCAGCTGGTGCCCTACGGCAGCATGATCCAGCAGTGGAGCGCAGACAATACCTACGTGCAGCTGTGGCTGCTGAAGAACGGCAGCAGCAGCCAGCCGCAGCTGTGCTGGAACTTCTGGCTGCCCAAGCTCAAGCGTACCTACTGCCAGGCCTGGCAGGTGCCGGCCGGCTGGATTGCAGGCAGCATGCTGCAGAACGGTGGCAACTTCGTCAATGACAACCGCGAGCCGCAGGGCGGTTCGGGCAATCTGTACTGGCAGCAGCTTTCGGCCGCTCAGTGATCAACACACGGATCAGGGATACACACATGTTCAAGATGAGCAAGAAAGGGTGGGTGACGGCTGCTGCACTGGCTGTGCTGGCAGGCAATGTCCAGGCGCAGACGGTGGCACCGTTCAGCAATACCGGCGTGAGCGGTGCGGTGCTGGCCACGATGCTGGATCAGAGTGCAGGCAGCGCCAGCAGCCATGCTGACGCCGTGAGCGGCGAGAAGGGTTCGGCCACGAACGATGTGGCGATTCCGCCGGTCAATGCCCGCAGTGGCGTGACGCGTTATTCGCGTCCGTCCAATCCGACGATGCCGCCGCTCTACAACGTGGCCGAGCGCTATGCGTCGCTGTCGGGCACGTTCCGCTACGACCAGCGCCACCAGGTCCAGAACGACAACAAGCTGAGCACGCAGGCCACGAAGCCTTTCCGCGACCTGTGGGTGCTGACCTATCTGGCCGAGGGCCCCAACAACGTGGTGCTGGGCAACTGGTTGGCCACGCGCACGATGCTCTCGACCAACGTGGGCTTCCAGTATGGCACGCAGTTCTGGTCGCCGGCGCCGGCCGCCACCAGCTCGCTGATGCTGACCACGCACAGTGCCTATCGCGTCCGCAAGGATGAGGAGGTGCCGTTCGGCAAGGTGCTGCAGCAGTGGCGCAACGACGAGTCCTTCGTGCAGCTGATGCTGCGCCGGGGCGAGGGCGAGAACGAGGCCCAGCTGTGCTGGAACTATGCGCTGCCCACGCTGGGCCGTCTGTACTGCCAGACCTGGCAGGTGCCGTCGGGCTGGCAGGCCGGTCAGCCGCTGGTGGATCGTGGCGTGTTCATCGATGATGACCGCGAGTACTACCACGGCGAGAGCGGCCACGTGTACTGGCGTCGTGACGTGCGCTGATCGGCGATCGGACACGATGATGTACAGGATTCTCCAGCAGGTGCCGATGCCATGAAGCAGGATCAGGTCATGCCACGTTCCCGGGATGCCGTTCCCGAGGGTAGTGTGCCGGGACGGCGGCAGATCCTGAAGGGCGCCGGTGTCGGTGCCGCCGGCATGGCGGCACTGGCGCTGTCGTCCCCGGCGCTGGCACGCAGTCGTGCGGCGGCCAGCCAGGGCACGATGCCGGCCCAGGAGCCGGTGGTCTGGCGCTGCCAGACCGCCTGGTCGCTGGAGGATGATTTTCAGTCCTACATCAAGACGCTGGCCGAGGTCCTGGGCATGCTGACCGAGGGTCGGCTGCAGCTGGAGATTCTGCCAGCCGGCAAGGTGGTTCCCACCGATGCGCTGGCCGAGGCCGTTTCCAGCGGGCGGCTGGATGCCTGTCACCGCACGCTCACGCTCGACAGTCTGCGCCAGCCGTCGATCGGGCTCTGGGGCAGCGGACCCGCGTTCGGCATGGATGCGCTGACGTTGCTGTCCTGGCATCGGTACGGCGGTGGTGAGGCGCTGCTGCAGGAAATCTATGCAGCGTCCGGCCTGAAGGTGCATTCGCTGCTGTACGGGGCGTTGCCCACGCCGGCCTTTGGCTGGTTCAAGCGTCCCATCGCGCGGGTGGAGGATCTGAACGGCATGCGCTTTCACGCCGGGGGGCTGGCCGCGCAGATCTATCAGGAGCTGGGGGCGACCGTCTTTCAGCTGCCCATCGACGAGATCATCCCGGCCTTGCGCCGGGGCGAGATCGAGGCGGCCGAGTTCAGCACGCTCTCCGGTGACCGTGCGCTGGGTCTGCCCGAGGTGCTGAAGGTGTGCATGCTGCAGAGCCATCACCAGGTGGCCGAGCAGACCGAGCTGCTGATCAATGCCGAGCGCTGGGCCGCACTGCCGCCCGCCTGGCAGGCCATGGTGGAGCAGGCCACGCAGGCCGTGACGGCCACGCTGATCGGGCAACAGATCAATCAGGGCGCGACGCACTACATCGAGATGCGTGAGGTGCAGGGCGTGCGCTTCTACAAGACACCCGAGTCGGTGCTGCGCGCCCAGCTGCAGGCCTGGGACCGGGTAACGGTGCGCAACAGCAATGGCGACCCGGTGTTTGCACGGGTACTGGATTCGATGCGCCGCTACGCCCAGCGTTGCGTGGGGTGGTATACGGATTCGACCGCCGATCGGCGCATGGCTTACAACCACTATTTCATGCAGCGTTCGCCCAAGGGCACCAAGGAGTGAGGCTGCTTCGGGGCAGGGCGTGGGGACGGGGCGCGGTTCCCCTCCGTGCGGCACGACGCTGCCCGACGTATCCGGTGTGTCCGGTGTGTCCGATGTATCCGGCGGTTGCGGCATCCGGCCGGTTTGCCGTCCGGGGGGCGAGGCTGGTCGATTGTCGGCCGGGGCCGGATGGCGGGGGGCGACATCGGTACGATGCCCTTGTCTGCAATCTGAAACAATGGGTTTCCCGGGTGAATCGAATGCAAGAGGCTGTCCGGAACGGACACGCCGCGATAGCCCGGGGTCGATGAATGGCTGCTTGGGCTCGCTTTCTCGTCAAGGCACTGGTTCTGGTGCCCTCGGTGTTCGTGGGGGCGGCTTCACCGCTGTGGGGTTCGCTGCTGCTGGCGGCGCCCGTGGCCTTCGGCGTGCTCTCGTGTGCGCATCGCGCGGTGAAGGCGGCCCGCCGCGACGGCTGGCTGGCCGAGATCTGAGCAGGATCTGACCGGGGGCTGCCTGTCCCCTGTTGCATCTGGCAGTGCGCGGGCCATGATGTTCCATGCAGCTGCCGACATCTCGAATAAACTACGGGGATCTACGTTCCTTTTCACGATCGGATCCCCATCTCCATGTTTGATTTCGTCCGAACCCACCAGCGCCTGGCCCAGGGGCTGCTGCTGGTGCTGATCATGCCTGCCTTCGTCTTCTTCGGCATCTCCGGCTACGACCGGATGTTCGGCGATGGCGACTCGGTGGCATCCGTCGATGGCGAGCCGGTGCCGCGTGCCTATTTCGAGCAGACGTACCGGCAGCAGGTGCAGCAGATGCAACAGATGATGGGCGACAACTATGATGCCGCCGTCTTCGACAACCAGGCCACGCGCATGGAGGTGCTGGAGAACCTGATCACCCGCCAGGCCCTGCTGGCTGATGCACGCCGTGCCCGCATCACGGTCACGCCGGGCGAGATCCAGAAGGCCATCCTGGACCAGCACGCCGATCTGCGGGATGCCAACGGCAAGTTCGACATCGAGGGCTACAAGCGGCTGCTGGCAGCCAATGGCCTGACGCCGGCGCAGTACGAGGCGCAGATGGGCCAGATGCTGGCTGTGGGCGCCGTCGAGCGTGCGGTGGCGGATTCGGCCATGGTGCCGCAGACCGTGGTGGATGGCGTGTTTGCCTCCCAGGAGAACCGGCGGGTGGTCCGCACCCTGCTGGTGACCCCGCGTGACTTCGAGAAGGGGCTGGCCCCCACCGATGAGCAGCTCAAGGCCTATTACGACGCCCATGCAGCCGCCTTCGACCTGCCCGAGTCGGTGGACATCAGCTATGTGGTGCTGCGCCGCACCGACATGCTGCCCAAGGATGTCGAGCCGTCCGAGAAGGAGCTGGAGGCCTACTACCAGAAGCACCGCAACCAGTTCAACGAGGCCGAGGAGCGTCAGGCCAGCCATATCCTGCTGAAGGTGCCGGAAGGGGCCGATGCGGCGGCCAAGGAGAAGGTGAAGGCCCGCGCCGAGGCGTTGCTGGCCGAGGCCAAGGCCCATCCGGACAAGTTTGCCGAGCTGGCGAAGAAGAACTCCGAAGACCCGGGCTCGGCCGAGCAGGGGGGCGATCTGGGCTTCTTCGAGCGTGACACGATGGTCAAGCCCTTTGCCGATGCGGCTTTCGGGCTGGACAAGCCGGGCTTCACCGACGTCGTGGAAACCGAATATGGCTTCCACGTCATCCAGGTGACGGGCGTGAAGGGCGGTGGCGAGAAGCCGCTGGCGGAGGTCAAGCCCCAGCTGGTGAAGATGTGGCGCGAGGAAGAGGCCGCACGGCGCTACAACCAGGCCGCCGAGGCCCTGTCCAACATGGTCTACGAGCAGGCCGAGTCGCTCAAGCCGGCTGCCGAGCGCTTCAAGCTGAACATCGAGCAGGCCAAGGGCGTGGGTCGCAAGCCGGCCGCCAATGCGCCGGAGGGTTCGCCGCTGGCCAATGCCCGGCTGCTGGAGCAGCTCTACGCGCCTGATGCGCTGGAAGAGAAGCGCAACACCACCGCCATCGAGGTCAGCCCGGGCGTGCTGGTGTCGGCCCGGGTGGATGCCCATCATCCGCAGCGTCGCCAGACCCTGGACGAGGTGAAGGACACAGTACGTCAGCGCTGGATTGCCGACGAGGCCGCACGACTGGCCCGCGAGGCGGGCGAGAAGCGCCTGGCCGAGCTGCGTGAGGCCGCAGGCGCCAAGGATGCGAAGGCTGCCTTGCCGTCGGGCCTGAGCGAGGAAAACACCATCAGCCGGTCCCAGCCGGGCCGTCTGCAGCAGCCGGCCCTGAAGGCCGCCTTTGGCGTGCCGGCCGATCAGCTGCCCGCCTGGGTGGGCGCCGATCTGGGCAAGGACGGCTATCAGCTGATCCATGTCGAGAAGGCCCTGCCGCCCGATGAAGCGGCCCGTCAGCGTCTGGACACCTACCGCACCCAGCTGCGGCAGCTGATGGCCAACGCCGAGCGCCAGGCCTGGGTGGATACCCTCAAGGGCACCATGAAGATCGACCGCCATCTGGAGAAGGACAGCGGTTCGGGCGATGCGGAGTGAACGGAGGCTCGTCTGAAAGTCTTCGATCTTTGCTGCGAGCAGCAACACCAGTTCGAGGGCTGGTTCTCCTCCGCCGAGGACTTCGAGCGGCAGCAGGAGAATCAGCTCATCGAATGCCCGATGTGCGGGTCCCGACAGGTGAAGAAGCTCCTGTCGGCGCCCCGGCTGAACCTGTCCCATGGCAGCCCGTCGGTTGACGAGGCAGCCGGGGCTCGTGGTGAGAAGGCAGCGCGTTCCGGTCCGGTGACGGCCGAGATCCGCGAGCTGCAGGGGCAGCTGATGCGGGGGCTGCGCAAGCTGATCGATGCGACCGAGGACGTGGGCGACCGTTTTGCCGAGGAAGCTCGGCGCATTCATTTTGACGAGGCGCCGGACCGCCCCATTCGGGGCGTGGCCACGCCCGAAGAGACCAGGGCGCTGCATGAGGAGGGCATCGAGGTGCTGACGCTCCCCCTGCCGCCGGCGCTGAAAGGGCGGCTTCAGTAGGCGGAAAGCCTATCCTTCCGCCGCCTGGCGCTCGATCTCCTCGATTTCGGCCTGGCGCTCCAGCCAGTCGTTTTCCAGAGTTTCCAGCTCGGTGGCGATCTGGGCGCGTTCGCGCTGGCGCTCGGTGGCTGCTGCGCGGTCAGCAAAGGCATCGGGGGCAGCCAGCTGCTCGTCCAGCGTCGTGGCGCGCGCCTGCAGGCTTTCCATCTGGCGCTCTATCTTCTGAATGGCCTGTTCGACAGGCTTCTTGCGGGCGGCCAGGGCCGCACGTTGCTGGGCACGCTCTCGCCGGTTGTCGGCGCGCGAGCCACCTGCAGAGGCGCCTTGCTGGCCGGACGCGCCGCCTTCCTGGGTACTTCCCGGCGAACGGGGGCCATCACTGCCGGTGGCATTCGTGCTTTCCGAGCCGGCCTGTCCGGATGCGCCGCCTGACGGGCCGGCATCCGTACCGCGCTGACGCGCGCTGCGTTCCTTCTGCAGCCACTGGGCATAGTCGTCCAGATCGCCGTCGAAGGGGCGCAGGATGCCGTCATCCACCAGCCAGAACTCGTCCACCGTGCTGCGCAGCAGATAGCGGTCGTGCGAGACCAGCAGCAGCGGTCCCTCGAACTCGGCCAGGGCATCGGCCAGCGCGTCGCGGGTGTTGGCGTCCAGGTGGTTGGTGGGCTCGTCCAGCACCAGAAAACCGGGTTTCTTCCAGGCCAGCAGTGCCAGGCACAGCCGCGTCTTCTCGCCGCCCGACATGGGGCCGGTCGGACGCAGGGCGTCGTCACCCGGGAAGCCGAAGCGTCCCAGCCAGCCGCGCAGCACCTGCTCGCGCTCCTGGGGGGCCAGCCGTGACAGATGCTGCAGCGGGGATTCGTCCGGGCGCAGGTCCTCGATCTGCTCCTGGGCCAGATAGCCGGTGTCCAGCGTGCTGGCACGGGTCAGCTCACCGGAAAGCGGCGGAAGCTCGCCGATCAGGGTGCGGATGAGGGTGGTCTTGCCGGTGCCGTTGCGCCCCAGGATGCCGATGCGGGCACCGCGCCGCACGATGAGTTCGGGCAGTGTGACGACGGTCTGTCCGGCTGTATGGCCGCAGGCCAGATGGTGGGCGCGGATCAGCGGATCCGGTCCCTCGGGGGGCTGGGCAAACTCGAAGTCGATGCCGCGTGCGGCGCGCAGCGGCGCGATGGCCTCCATGCGCTCCAGGGCCTTCAGGCGGCTCTGCGCCTGGCGGGCCTTGGTGGCCTTGGCACGGAAGCGCGCGATGAAGCGGTTGAGGTGCTCGATGCGGGCCTGCTGGTCGCGGCGGGCACGCTCGCGCTGGGCGGCGCGCTCGGCGCGGATGTTCTCGCTGGCGGTGTAGCCGCCGGGGTAGCGCTCAAGCCGGCCGTCCTCGATGACCAGGCTGGCGTTGGCCACGCGGTCGAGGAAGTCGCGGTCGTGCGAGACGATGAGCTGGATGGCCGGATGGCGCAGCAGCTGGCGCTCCAGCCACAGCACGGCGTCCAGGTCCAGGTGGTTGGTGGGTTCGTCCAGCAGCAGCAGGTCGCTGGGCGCCATCAGCACGCAAGCCAGGTTCAGGCGCATCTTCCAGCCGCCCGAGAGTTCGTCGACCGTGCGTGCCAGCTGCGCCTGCCCGAAGCCCAGACCGTCCAGCAGTTCGGCGGCGCGGGCCTCGGCAGAAGGTCCGCCGGCATCAACCCAGCGGGCATAGGCCTCGCCCAGCGCCTCGCCGTCGTGGAGGGCCTCGGCCTGCTGGATGGCCTGTTCGGCGGCCACCAGGGCGGCATCGGCGTTCATCACGAAGCGTACCGGGCTGATGCTGGCGCGTGGCGCATGCTGGGCCAGCCAGGCAATGCGCAGCCTGGGCAGGTCAACGTTGCCCTGTTCAGGGGCGAGATCGCCCCGCAGCAGTGCCAGCAGCGAGCTCTTGCCGCTGCCGTTGGCGCCGATGAGGGCTACGCGCTCACCCGGGTTGATGATGAGCGAGGCGTGGGAAAAGAGGGGGCGCCCGGCGCGGGCCAGGCTGAGGTCGTCGAAGCGGATCAAGGGCGGGCCCGAAGTGTGTCAGGACGGCAGAAGGCAGGCCCGGGATGGCCTGCAAGCCCTTGATTATCCCAAATTTTCGAGGCCTTTCGGGGGCTCAGCCCAACGGCTGCTGCTCACGCCACTGGCGCAGGTCGTCGGCTGTGATGAGCACGATGCGGTCATCGCCCTGGGCCACCGGGATGCTGGTCCAGGTGAGCGTGGGAAAGCGCGCCTGGAAGTTGGGCATCTCGTGGCCGATCTCCAGGGCCAGCACGCCGCACGGCCACAGGTGGTCGGGCGCCTCGTGCAGAAGCCGGGTGATCAGGTCCATCCCGTCGGGGCCGGACCCCAGTGCCTTCTCGGGCTCGGCACGGTATTCGCTGGGCAGCGCCGCCATCGAATCGGCATTCACGTAGGGCGGGTTGCACAGGATGAGCTTGAAGCTCTCGCCCTGCAGATTCTGGAACAGGTCGCCCTGTACCAGACGGATGCGTTGCTCCAGCCCGTAGTCGGCGATGTTCTCGGCGGCCAGCTGCAGGGCGTCGGCCGAGATGTCGCTGGCCACCACCTCCGAATCCGGCAGATAGTGCGCGGCAATGATGGCCAGGCTGCCGCCCCCCGTGCACAGGTCCAGGATACGGTAGGGCGCCGAGGCCGGTGGCTGCGTGCCCAGACCCTGGTCCAGCTCCTCGGCCAGGTCATGGAAGGGCTGCAGCATTTCCCGGTTCAGCCACGGATCGAAGGCATGGTTGACCAGCGCTTCGGCCAGCAGCGAACGCGGCACCAGGGCGCGGGCGTCGGCGCGGAACCGGAAGCCCATCAGCCAGGCTTCGCCGATCAGGTAGGCCAGCGGCTGGTCACACTGGGCGCGTGCGTCGATGAGGTTGCGCAGCTTGCGGCGCTCGTCGGGCAGCAGCGTGGCGTTGGCCAGCTCGTCGTATTGCTCCACGGGCAGGTGCAGGCACCAGCAGACCAGCCAGACGGCTTCATCGAAGGGGTTGTCGGTGCCGTGTCCGAACGATGCGCCGGCCGCCTGCATGCGGCTGATGGCGTAACGCACCCAGTCGCGCAGCGTGCGCAGGCTTTCCTGCGCGTCGATCAGGCTGGCCGACTGGGGGCTGTAGTTGGCACGGTACGGGGAAAACGGGGCCACCTGGGCAAACGGAAACTTGTCGGAACTCATGGGTACGGGGCTCAGGGCAGTCGCAGGAAGGCGCGCAGCGCATCTTCCTGAAAGCCGATCTGCAGTTCGTCGGGGCGGGCGTCGGTGGTGACGATGGGGCGCCGGATCAGTGTGGGATGGGCCTGCAGCAGTTTGCAGACCGCATCGAAGTCCGCCTCGGCCGCGGCCTTGCGCTGCGCTTCATCCAGCGTGCGCCAGGTCTGGCTGCGGGTATTGATCACCTCGGAAAGGCCCACCCGCGCCTGCCAGTCCTCCAGCGTGGCCCGGTCCAGACCATCGCTGCGGTAGTCGTGGAAGCGATGGTCGACGCCGTGCTGGTCGAGCCAGCGCCGGGTCTTGCGGATCTGGTCGCAGTTGGGAATGCCGTAGACGGTGACTGTCATTCGAGCTTGATGAGGAACTCTGCAAAGGAGGCGCCCTGCGTGGGGGCGGGCGCTTCATCGGCAGCCGGCTTGCCCTGGCCGGGTGTGGGCGAGCTGGCTGCCTGGGCTGGCAGTGTGCCATGTTTTGCCGCGTTGCGGGTCGGATCCGTCATGAAGATGCCGGTGGGCGGGTTGCTGGCGGCCGGCGGGCTGGACGGGATGCCGGTGGGCGCAAGGGCCGGGCCGGAGGCGGGGAAGGCCGTGCT
>ERZ773100.893-NODE-893-length-14523-cov-4.300940_pt1 | contig 14523 bp, 14 predicted proteins | sample MGYA00511119_ERZ773100 | MGnify/ENA primary metagenome ERZ773100 (study PRJEB29015, sample SAMEA2738000) | human oral metagenome | biome: human oral; feature: human-associated habitat; material: dental | place: China | collected 2111 ...
GATCTACGCGCAAACCCAGATCACGTAAACGATGGGAAAGATTCACAGAAGCTGGATCCCCTGCGCGGCCGCCTTCATAATTTTGCAAACCAATATGGATCTTACCGGCTAGAAACGTACCGGCAGTTAAAATTACAGATTTTGCACGGAAAGTTAAGCCCATTTTAGTCGCCACACCGGTGGCGCGATCCTGTTCGATCAGAATATCCGTTGCTTCTTGTTGGAAAATGTCTAAATTCGGTTGGTTTTCAAGAGCAATGCGTACGGTCTGACGATATAACACGCGATCCGCTTGTGCACGGGTGGCGCGTACAGCCGGGCCTTTACTGCTGTTTAATGTACGGAATTGGATCCCCGCTTTGTCTGCTGCGTGCGCCATTAAACCACCCATGGCATCAATTTCTTTGACTAAATGACCTTTACCGATCCCACCAATCGCCGGGTTGCAAGACATTTGCCCTAAGGTATCGACATTATGCGTTAACAAAAGGGTTTTTAAGCCCATACGTGCCGGTGCAAGGGCGGCTTCGGTTCCAGCATGACCGCCGCCGATGACGATCACATCATAAGTTTCGGTATAAAACATCGTTTTCTCTATATATTCGAAGCTAAAAAATGGGCGCTATTTTACAGAAATTCGATTTTTCTTGAAAGCAAGAATTGATTTGGTTGAAATGGAAAAGGATCTAAATATCGTGAGCTAATAGATCTATAATCTCTTTTTATAAAGAAAGATCTTATTATTGTTATTATTAGGATCCTTCGAGCTTGTGAGTAAGCTCTTTTTTCTTTTAAAAATGAAGAGGTTAGAGGATATCGGATAATGTTGATCTGAAGGAAAAAGAGACCAAATTTTTTGTGTATAATTTGATACTTTATCCACAGAGTTTAAAAAATTAAATTTTATTCAGTGAGAAAATACAGGTTTTTGACAAGTTTTTATTTAGTTATCCACAAGCAATAAAAACGATGATTGAAAAAATCATCGTTTTTTATTTTTAAATTAGGCTAATGCTTGAATAAATTGCGGAAGCCATTGTTCACTATAACTTTCAGGATCATCCACATTAAGTACGTCGATGGTTAATGTGTCGCATAATTTGAACGCGTTTTTGGCCGATAAAATTTGTTCAATACGTTTTGCTGCATAGCAAAAAGTATCATAATCGGAATTGCCTAAACCGACTATGGCAAAACGTAAGTTACAAAGATTTAAATCCGATTGCATGATTTGATCAAACAGCGGACGTAAATTATCCGGAATTTCGCCGGCACCGTGAGTGGAGGTCACGATCAGCCATAATGGTTCGTCAATCACTTCGTCATAATTCGCACCGTGGTAAAGTATTGTGGAGAATCCTTGTTTTTTTAGTGCTTCTTCTAAGTGCTCCGCTACATACTCCGCGGTGCCTAAAGTGCTACCTGAAAGAATACAAATTTTCATAAAAATCCCTAAAGAAAAAAGGCTTAGATTTTCTAAGCCTTTTAATCTGATTAAACATTATCAAATTTGCCGAGTAATGAACGAATATGTTCTTGCCAATTATGGTGTTCGTTTTTCAGTTGTTCATTTTCGTTTTGTAATGACTCGACAGTTTGTTGAGCTTGGTTTTTTTGCTCTTTTAATTCTTCCACTTCAAGTTGAAGTAATTGAATGGTTTCTACCGCTTGTTTAATTTTATCTTCAAGCTGGTTTAAAATTTCTAATGACATAGCGATTTCCTTTTAAAATAACGTCTGAAACGGCTTTATTGTACTCACTTCACTTTTCTTTTTAAAGGTTTGGCTAAAAATTTATTACGCAAACGTTTGCATAGTGTTAGAATAGCCCGATTTTTTTGCTTGCGACAAAACGGAGAAACAAAATGAATCGTGCATTGGCTATTGAATTTTCTCGTGTAACGGAAGCGGCGGCATTAGCGGCTTATGGTTGGCTCGGACGCGGCAATAAAAACGCTGCGGATGAGGCGGCGGTGAAAGCGATGCGTTATATGCTCAACCTTATTCATATGGACGGCGAAATCGTTATCGGCGAAGGAGAAATAGACGAAGCACCAATGCTTTATATCGGCGAAAAAGTAGGTTCCGGCAACGGAGAATTGGTTTCTATTGCAGTGGATCCGATTGATGGTACGCGGATGACCGCAATGGGCCAATCCAACGCGATTTCCGTGTTGGCAGCAGGCGGCAAACATACGTTCTTAAAAGCGCCGGATATGTATATGGAAAAAATAGTAGTCGGTCCGGAAGTAAAAGGCATGATCGATTTAACTCTTCCGCTTGAACAAAATTTGCGTCGTACTGCTTCCCGCTTAGGCAAGTCTTTATCCGATTTAACCGTCATGATATTGGCAAAACCGCGCCATGAAAAGGCGATTCAACAAATGCACGACTTAGGTGTACGCGTATTGGCGATTCCGGACGGCGACGTCGCGGCCTCTGTGTTATGTTGTTTACCGGATGCCGAAGTAGATATGCTGTACGGTATCGGCGGTGCACCGGAAGGTGTGGCGGCAGCGGCGGCAATACGCGCTTTAGGTGGCGATATGCAAGCGCGTTTAATTCCGCGTAACCAAGTGAAAGATGATAGCGAAGAAAACCGAAAAATCGCCGCCAATGAAATTCAACGCTGTGCAGCCGTGGGTGTGCAAGTCAATGCGGTGCTGAAATTAGAGGACATCGTACGTGACGATAATTTAGTTTTCACTGCAACGGGCATTACCAACGGTGATTTATTGAAAGGTATTTCCCGCAAAGGTAACCTTGCCGGTACGGAAACCTTACTGATTCGTGGCAAATCTCGCACCATTCGTAAAATCCAATCGCTTCATTATTTAGATCGTAAAGATTCGGAAATTTATAAAATTTTGAATCTTTAACATAACTCTTTAACATAACAAAGCCCATCTCGACGGATGGGCTTTGGTGTTAAAGTACGATTGCTTTTAGCCAAATTTTACTTATTTCTGCATCCATTTATCATAGATTTCCTGATATTCGCCGTTCGCCTTAATGGCGTTTAATCCCTGGTTTAAACGGGCTTGAAGCGCTTTATTTGCTTTGTTTAAGGCGATCCCGACGCCGCGCCCGAAATATTTTTCATTGCTGACTTTTTCACCGACAAATTGCAGATTCGGCTCTTTTTTCAATATATCTGCCAACAGTGCGGTATCACTTAACACGATATCGATTCGACCGTTTTGTAAATCTAAAATCGCATCTTGTAAATTCACGTAAGATTTCGGCGTATATTGCGGTGTTTCCGCAACCGTATATTGTTGGAAAGTGGAACCATTTTGTACGCCGATATTTTTTGCGCTCGCTAAATCTTTGCCTTTCAGCGCGATATAACTCGCCGAACTGTCATAATAAGGTGCGCTGAATAAAACCTGTTTTTCGCGTGCTTCGGTAATATCAATTGCCGACATGGCCGCATCAAAACGTTTGGCTTTTAAGCTTGGAATTAACGCATCGAAAGGTTGGGTTTTGAAATGACAGGTGGCGCCGATTTGTTTACAAATTGCCCGTGCCACATCGATATCAAAACCGACCAATTCACCTTTTTCCGTGGTAGATTCAAAAGGCGGATAGCTCGGTTCGGTGCCGAACGTTAATTCTTCTGCTGCAGAAACGGCGCTAACGCCCATTAAAATCACGGCTAATAGTCTTTTTTTCATGTTGTGTGCCTCATATAAATAGATTAATTAATCGCATAGATATTAAATAAAAATGAATAAATATGCAATATTTAAGCATGAAAAAACGCGTAAATAAAACCACTTTCTTCAACATTGGCTTTTCTCGTTCAAAACCCTAAAATAGCGCCCTATTTAAAGCTATATCCGAACGGCGCATTTCACTGTAATAAAACAGGTAACTCAATGATTTCAGAAGAATATTTAACCCAGCATACGCCCATGATGCAACAATATCTCAAACTCAAAGCTGAGAATCCGGATGTTTTATTGTTTTATCGGATGGGTGATTTCTATGAGCTGTTTTATGACGACGCGAAAAAGGCAGCGGCGTTGTTGGATATTTCATTGACCAAGCGCGGACAATCGGCAGGACAGCCGATTCCGATGGCGGGTGTGCCGTATCATGCGGTGGAAGGTTATTTGGCAAAATTGGTACAGTTGGGCGAACCGGTGGCGATTTGCGAACAAGTGGGTGATCCGGCTATGGCAAAAGGGCCTGTTGAACGCCGAATTGTGCGTATTGTGACGCCAGGCACGGTAAGTGATGAGGCCTTATTACCGGAACGTCAAGACAATCTTATCGCTGCCGTGTATCAAGAAAAAGATAAATTCGGCTTGGCGACTTTGGATATGACCTCCGGCCGTTTTCAACTTTGTGAACCGGCTGATAAGGAAACTTTGCGCGCGGAATTACAGCGCATTGCGCCGGTGGAATTGTTGTATTGCGAAGAATTTAATGAAATGGCAGCAATTGAACATTGCAAAGGTTTACGCCGTCGTCCTATTTGGGAATTTGAACTTAGCACTGCAATTGATCTGTTAAATCGCCAATTCGGCACCAAAGATTTGCGCGCTTTCGGCGTGGAAAAATCGCCGCTCGGCTTAAGCGCGGCAGGATGTTTGTTGCAATATGCCAAAGAAACTCAACGCACCGCGCTACCGCACATTCAAAGTATCGGCGTGATTCAAAATCAAGATTTCATTCAGCTGGACGCCGCTACCCGTCGCAATTTGGAACTCACCCAAAATCTCGCCGGCGGCACGGACAATACTTTAGCGTCCGTATTGGATAAATGCGTTACACCCATGGGTAGCCGTTTGTTAAAACGCTGGATTCATCAGCCGATTCGCAATATTGAAAAATTACAACAACGCCAACAAACCATTGCGGAAATTCTGAATTTTGATTTAGTGAACGAATTACAACCCTATTTGCGACAAGTGGGCGATATGGAACGTATTTTGGCGCGTGTAGCATTGCGTTCGGCACGTCCGCGCGATCTCACCCGTTTGCGCACCGCATTGGAACAAATTCCGGAGCTGCATTCGGTGATTCAACAAAAAGCGCCGCCATTTTTGAGCACGCTTTTCGGGCAAATTGCCGACTTTAGTGAACAATGTGATTTACTACAACGTGCGATTATCGACGTGCCGCCGCTGCTCATTCGCGACGGTGGCGTGATTGCGCAAGGTTTCAATGCGGTGCTGGATGAGTGGCGCGCGCTTTCCGACGGCGCAACGCAATATTTAGAAAAGTTGGAACAACGCGAGCGCGAAGCCACCGGCATTGATACGCTAAAAATCGGTTTTAATGCAGTGCACGGCTATTACATTCAAATCAGCCAAGGGCAAGCCCACAAAGCGCCAATTCATTACGTACGCCGCCAAACCCTGAAAAATGCCGAGCGTTACATTATTCCCGAATTGAAAGAATACGAAGATAAAGTGCTGAAATCCAAAAGCGCGGCGCTGGCGTTGGAAAAGCAGCTATATGACGAATTATTTGATTTATTGTTGCCGCATTTGGGCGCGTTACAGTTGGCCAGTTTGGTCTTATCTGAATTGGATGTGTTGGTGAATCTTGCCAAGCGCGCAGAGCGCTTAAATTATGTAATGCCGATATTTTGCGACGAAGTCAGTGTGAAGATTGAAAACGGCCGTCATCCGGTGGTGGAACACGTATTAAAAGATCCTTTTATCGCTAATCCGGTAGAGCTCAATACAAATCGCCATTTATTGATTATTACCGGCCCGAACATGGGCGGTAAAAGCACCTATATGCGCCAAACCGCATTGATTACGCTGATGGCGTATATTGGCAGTTTCGTGCCGGCAGACAGCGCGCAAATCGGCCCTATTGATCGCATTTTCACCCGTATCGGTGCATCCGATGATTTGGCGTCCGGCCGTTCGACTTTTATGGTGGAAATGACGGAAATGGCGAATATTCTGCACCAAGCCGGTGCGCAAAGTTTAGTATTGATTGATGAAATCGGACGCGGCACCTCCACTTACGACGGGCTTTCGCTGGCTTGGGCCTGTGCTGAATGGCTGGCGAAAAAAATTCGTTCGCTGACGCTTTTCGCTACCCATTATTTTGAATTGACGGCTTTGCCTGAACAATTGCCGGGCGTCGCCAATATTCACTTGGATGCACTTGAACACAATAACAGCATCGCCTTTATGCACGCGGTGCAAGATGGTGCGGCGAGTAAAAGTTACGGACTGGCAGTGGCGGCGCTTGCCGGTGTGCCGCAATCGGTAATTAAGCTTGCCAAACAAAAATTGACGCAATTAGAAAAAATTGCCGGCCATTCTGCCGATCAACAAATTCAAGCGTTACGTGAAGCTAATCATAATCAAGGCGAATTGTTATTTGAACAAGAAACCGATGCCTTGCGTGAAGCCATCGAAAAACTCGAACCCGATGACTTAAGCCCAAAACAGGCGCTGGCGTATTTGTATCAGTTGAAGAAGATGGTGAAATAAAAATTTGAACGCTGCGGAATATCGTGCGGTGTTCAATTTATAGGTTTCATAGTTACTGTTCAACTCTCAAAATAGCACCGCATTGGAAGCCGTTCCAATGCGGTGCTGTTATTCAATACTAAACTTGCGTTTTATAATTCCGGTTCATTTAATACACTAATTAAATTGAGCTTTTTATGATAGCTTTTTAATACGCAATCAATGTGGCTTTGAGGCATAAAAGAATTTTCATAAATATTTTTAACTCTTTCTCTTTCTTTTGTTATTTCAGGAATCAGTTTTTGAATAATTACCTTTTTATTCAAACCGATATTTTCACCGAATTCCACAAAATCGTCACCGATATATTCGCCGTATTGCGTGTTAAATCCGTGTGCTAAAGAACCACCCTCTTCCCTTTCAAGCAAGGGCAGGGCAAGCAGAGATGAATTAAATACTTCCGGATAAGGTGCAATGGAAACGAAATCATAAATAGGTGCTAATTGACGAATATTATTTTTCGGATAAAGCAAAGAAAAATTGCGTAAATGCAGATCATTGTTACTAAGTAAATAAGCATAAACAATACGTCGAAAGAGCTCTCTTTGTAAGGCAAGATTATTTTCCGTTTGCTTTAGAATAAATTTTACAATGCGTTCATAGCTTACATATTGTTGATTATCCGTTCCGATTTTTCCGTATTTTTCTTTGATACTCATCGCTCCGTCGAGTTGTTCTTGATGAATAGGACTGTTATTTTCATCACGATCAAAACGTTTTATGACAAAGGCAAGTTCGGTTTTGGAAGGCTCCTCTAAAAAAGGGAAGAGTCCGTTTGCCGGTACATCAAAGCCGAGTTCGGCCATAACTCGCATGGTAGCATGTTCATTTTCGGCAAGAAAAGGATAGTCTTCCGGCGAAGGTTTTAAAATATAGCTGCCTTGTTGATTAATACTATTAAATTGTTCGTTTTCAATAATGAGCTGTAATTTAGGTTGAAAACCGGAAATGCTCATGCCTTGTTGTTTCTTTGGTTTGTTGGTGATGAAGTCCTGACGGGAAAAAGGTAATTGCGGATTAAACTTTTTGTTTCCGGTTAGTTGAAATAAACCTTCTTTGCTATAGCTCGAGTTTAGTTCGTTTTTTTTGAGAGGCTTCATCAAAATTCGACATAAATTCATATATCCTCCCTAAATATTTGTACTGCTCCTAACATGTTGTCGCCGTTATTGATTAAGAAACGAAAAAGGTCATGTTCATCAATTTGTTGATAAGCGGCATATTTCTTTTTTAACCAACCTTCCGGAATGAGGGAGGCAAAGTAGGGAAATAGGGTTTTCGAATAAAAAGGACTCTGTTCAAGAGGTAAACTTAACGATAGAGGCATACCTTGATAGTCCGGATTGTAAGCAAAATGAAAACCGTGTTTGTCTTCTTGAAGTAAACCAATAAATTCACCATAGAGATAGACTTTTCCTGATCGTTTTAAATCGCGCATAACGATACCCCTAAAGTTTGTGCGACGGTAACGACGGTGGCAAAGCGCACTTGGCTCGGATCTTGAAATAAGCGATTTAAGGTTGAAACGGATACACCTGTTTGTAATTCCAACATGCTTAACTCAATGTTAAGCGCCTTGCGTTTGTCATTGAGTTGGTGTCCGAATGTCTTGAGATTGACTATTTTCCCTTCATAAAGTTGCTCGCGTTGTGCTTGTTCGTAAGCGAGAAAATATTTTTGCAGTTTTTTTAATTCATCGATTTGTATTTCAAGTTTTGCGCTTAAATTTTCCATATTTGATATTTCTTGTAATAAAATAAAACAAAATAATCATATATGATTTTATATGTCTTTTAAAGCTCTTTTTTAAATCTTTTGTTTAAAAAATATCATTAAAAATACTATAAATGAAACTAATAGATGATAAAAAAACCGGCTTTGCCTGAACAAAGCCGGTTTTAAATTCGATTTGTTTTGAGATTAACCCGCAACTGCGATACGTTTCATATCCGTCATATAACCGCGTAATTCTTGACCAATTAATTCTACCGGGTGATTACGAATTGCGTCATTTACATCGCGTAAAGTGATGTTGTCGATTTCAACGGTTGGGGTCGGTTCACCCAAGTCGCCTTTTTGAAGGTGAGGGATAATTTCTTTGGCAAGAATCGGCGTTGCAACGTTAGAGAACAAATAGTTGCCGTATTCTGCCGTATCGGAAATCACCACGTTCATTTCATACAAGCGTTTACGCGCGATGGTATTAGCAATTAATGGTAATTCATGCAAAGATTCGTAGTAGGCGGATTCTTCATAAATACCGCTCGCTACCATGGCATCAAAAGCCAATTCAACACCCGCTTTTACCATTGCAATCATTAATACGCCATTGTCGAAATATTCTTGCTCGCTGATTTTGCCATCGTATTTTGGTGCGTTTTCAAAAGCGGTTTTGCCGGTCGCTTCGCGCCATGCAAATAAGTCTTTATCACCGTTTGCCCAGTCGGCCATCATGGTTGCAGAGAAGTGACCGCTAATAATGTCATCCATGTGTTTGTAATATAAGAAACCCAGGCTTTCTTTGATTTGTTCGGAAAGCTCAAACGCACGTAATTTTGCGCTGTTAGATAAGCGATCCATCATTAAGGTAATACCGCCTTGTTTTAACGCTTCGGTAATCGTCTCCCAACCGTATTGGATTAATTTACCCGCGTATGCCGGATCTTTACCGTCAGCCACGAGTTTGTCGTAACAGACGATGGAGCCGGCTTGTAACATGCCACATAGAATCGTTTGCTCGCCCATTAAATCAGATTTCACTTCTGCTACGAAGGAAGATTCCAACACACCCGCGCGGTGACCGCCGGTTGCTGCTGCCCATGCTTTCGCGATTGCCATGCCTTCGCCTTGTGGGTCGTTTTCAGGGTGAACCGCGATTAATGTCGGCACGCCGAAACCGCGTTTGTATTCTTCACGCACTTCGGTACCTGGGCATTTCGGCGCCACCATTACTACGGTGATGTCTTTACGAATTTGCTCGCCTACTTCCACGATGTTGAAACCATGTGAATAACCGAAGGCCGAATTTTTTTTCATTAACGGCATAACGTCCGCCACGACTTTAGAGTGTTGTTTATCCGGTGTTAAGTTGATGACTAAATCCGCAGTTGGAATTAATTCTTCGTAAGTGCCAACGTTAAAACCGTTTTCCGTTGCGCGTTGGAATGATGCGCGTTTTTCCTTAATAGCTTCCGGACGTAATGCGTAGCTGATGTCCAAACCGGAATCACGCATATTTAGCCCTTGGTTTAAGCCTTGCGCACCGCAACCTACGATCACGATTTTTTTGCCTTTTAAGAAATTCGCTTCATCAGCGAATTCTTCGCGATTCATAAAACGACAACGACCTAATTGGTCTAATTTTTGACGTAAATTCAATGTGTTGAAATAGTTAGCCATGTTTTTTCCTTGTTTGTAAGGTGAATGTTGGATGAGGTTGTGTTTGCATATAGTTTTGTTATGGGTGGGATTATAAATTTTTTTGTAGTTGCGTAAAGTGATATTATAGGAATGTTATGTTGTAATTTTTGCAATTATAAGCATTAATTAAAATTTGTTTTTGTTGAAAATCGATTTTCAACGATAGCGGCTTACTTTAATAAAATAGAAACTATTATGGACTTTCAAGATCTTAATTTATTTATAAAACTCACCGAAACCCAAAACTTCGCTAAAACCGCTACCCAAAACCATATGTCGCCCTCCACCCTTTCCCGTCAAATTCAACGGCTTGAAGATGAATTGGGAAAAATCCTTTTTATCCGCGATAACCGCCAAGTTACGCTGACCGAACACGGCGAGAAATTTTTACAATTTGCTAAAACTGAATGGCAAAATTGGCGACAATTTCGTCAACAGTTCAACGACGAGGACGAATTAAGCGGCGAATTGAAACTGTTTTGCTCGGTAACCGCGTCCTACAGCCATTTGCCGCAAGTGTTAAAGCAATTTCGTCAACGCTATCCTAAAGTGGAAATTCAGCTGACTACCGGTGATCCGGCATCGGCGTTGGAATTGATTCAAACTCAACAGGCGGATCTCGCCCTTGCGGGTAAGCCGCAAAATTTACCGGTGAGCGTGGCGTTTCATAAAATCGATAACATTTCGCTTTCTCTGATTGCACCTCGCGTGGCTTGTTTAGCCACCCAGCTTTTGCAAGAAACACCGATAAACTGGCAACAAATGCCGTTTATTTTTCCGCTGGAAGGGCATGCTCGACAACGGATTGAGCAATGGTTGCGTGAAGAAAAACAGATTAAACATCCGAAAATTTACGCTACCGTGGCCGGTCATGAAGGCATTGTGCCGATGGTAGGTTTGGGTTTCGGATTGGCGATGTTACCCGATGCGGTGATTGATAACAGCCCAATGAATCATCAAATTTCGAGATTAAATCTCGACGTGCCGATTGCGCCTTTCGAACTTGGTATTTGTACACAAAAAAGAAATCTTGAACAGCCCTTGATCCGTGCATTTTGGGTGATGTTGGAATAGAATGGGCGGTAATTCGCGATAAGGATCTGTTATGCTCAAAGGCATTCTCATTTCATTGCTAGCCTCTTTTCTATTCGGCTACATGTATTATTTTTCCACCTTGCTCAAACCTTTGAGTGGCACGGATATTTTCGGCTATCGAATGATTTTCACCTTTCCTTTCGTCGTATTCGCCGTGTTGATGTTTAAACAAAAAAACGCCTTGATTGAACGCTTAAAACACATCAAAAATCAGCCTTATTTTGCCTTTTCTTATCTTTTTTGCGGCGCATTGATGGGTTTTCAAATGTGGCTTTTTTTATGGGCGCCGAATAACGGCAGTTCGCTAAGCGTGTCGTTTGGTTATTTGTTGTTGCCGATCGTGATGGTCGCCGCCGGACGCTTGATTTTCAAAGAACGCATTTCCACTTTTAAATTCATTGCAGTGCTAATTGCGACGCTCGGCGTCATTTCCAATATTGTGCTTAAAGGCGGATTGTCGTGGGAAGCGATAGTTATTTGCATCGGTTATACCACTTACTTCTCGGTGCGAAAAGCGTTGAAAAATACCGATCTTGCCTCCTTTTGTTTGGAAATGCTAAGTTTAATGCCGATTAGCGTTTATTTTGCGTTACAAACGGATTTCGCTTCAGTGGAACAAAGCAATTCGGCGATTTGGGGCCTGCTGATATTACTCGGACTCATCAGTGGCACCGCATTGATTGCTTATGTGATCGCCAGTAATAAATTACCGATGAATTTACTTGGCCTGCTTGGTTATGTGGAAACTATTATGATGCTGTTCGTTTCTTTTTTTATCGGCGAAAAAATTGATGCGCAAAGTTATCCGCTTTTTATTTGTTTAATTTTGTCCATGAGCCTGGTGATTATTGATGGCCTGTACAAACAACAGGCGAGAGGATCTTAAGATATGTCATTTCAAGAAATAACCCCGCAACAAGCCTGGCAAATGGCACAACAAGGCGCGGTGCTGGCCGACGTACGCGACGCGCAACATTATGCTAATGCACACCCGAAAGGCGCTTTTCATTTGACCAATCAGACTTTTCTGCAATTTGAAACATTGGTAGATTTTGATTCGCCAATTATTTTGAGTTGTTATCACGGCGTGAGTAGCCGAAATGTTGCCACTTTTTTAGTTGAGCAAGGTTACGAAAATGTGTTTAGCGTGATTGGGGGATTTGAAGGCTGGATAAAAGCGGGCTTGCCGGTGGAAACGGGCTATTGATTTTATTTCGTCGGCAAATTTATTCAGCGTTATTTGAGATCCTGATTTAGCACCGCATTGAAAGCCCGTCAAATAAGGTTTCAATGCGGTGCTGAAACGGAGAAACAAAAATCCCTCCATCCGGAGGGATTTTTGCTTATTTAAACAGACGCAACAGTTCTTGTTCGTAATAACAGATATTGAGCGGGTTGGTTGGCAGTTGCGAATCAAGATACTCATTTGCGCGTTTGACGTATTCATCGTGCCGTTTGTCGTGATTTTCGATGACCTCAAGCAACACTTTGGCGCCTTCTTCGGCATCGAATTGATCATAATAATAACCGACGCCTTTCGGAATTAATTTGGAATTATGGATAAACGGGTAACCGCCGTATAGCGCGTCGTTATAAGCATAGTTTAAGCCATTTTCCCATTGGTGGCTTAATACGACATCCACATAACGGGTTAAGAAATCCGGCATTTGGTAACGTGCTTCCACACTCATAATATTATCGCGTACGATATCGGTGTGGCCAATAAAATTGCGGAAAGTCGGATCTTCCCGTTTATCATAGGTGTTGCACATAAAAACATGTTCGATTTTTTCAGGTTGCATGCGATAAGCCTGTTCGGCGATCAAAATCGGCACGAAACAGGTTTTCACAATATGTGCGTTTGATTCAAAGGAAGCGATACGTTTTGCTGTTTTTGTTGGATTCGGGCAATAGCCGAAATCAAGGTTGTGATCTCTTTTCAACCAACCGATTACTTTATCGCAAAACACAGGCGACCAAATAAACGGTACGATATAAACCGGACAGCGGTACATCGTGTGGAAATAAGATCGACAGGTATTTTCATGGTGCGGAAAAGTCCAAACCGCATCGAATGCGGTGCCGTTAAAGGTGCGCGAAGTCGGACGATTAAACAGCATATTTTCCGCATCCATAATCATATCGTTACCCATTTTATAGCATACGGTTTTGCCGCCGTGCGCGCGCATCCGCTCGATTTGATGCGGTTCTATGACCAACATTCCCTCTATTAACACGTCAAGCTCGTCAATGACATCGTCAATGTAGGCAAAGTTAATATCCAATCCGTCAAGTAAAAAACCTTCCGGCGGCGTAGTGCGTCTTGCCGCACCCCAAGAAACCAATACGACATTTTCTATTAAAGAAGAGTGTTTAAATAAATTGTAAAGATGAATGACATTTTGATTTGCACCGTTTGCCCAAATATCTGAGATCTCGGATTCTAAATTAAAGGTGATACCTATTTTGTATTTTTTGCTTGCGTTCATAGTAAGTAAGCTGACCTTTTATATAAAAATAACGGAAGGGCAATTCGGATAAAAATGAATTTTTTGAACCCTGTAGCCCACGGAGGAGAGCGGTATTTTGCCATTGTGAAGTGATTTTGGCGAACAAAAATTTTAATATTTTGATCTTGTTCACAAATTCACAAAGAATCGGTTTTATTCATAATTTGTTAATGATATAGATTCTCCGGCTGAAGGGGATTTTGGCCATTAAGTAATGATTTAAGCAATAATGAGGTATGCATGCAGTATTTAAATGTTCAAGATGAGCGTATTGAATCCGTTTGTTTACGAGCGGATAGATTAATTGGAAATGTGACATCCAGAAACCTTTTTACCGGTTATGGGTTGTTTTATAAGAAGGAATTTATGTTCGCACTATGGTTAAACGGAAAATTTTATCTGCAAGCCAAAAACGAACTCGCACAACAATTAATGCGTTCCGGTTGTTCGCCCTTTACCACGAACGAAGTCAATCGCAGGTTTGTTCTCGCCGATTATTACCGATTGTCTTCTAATATTATGGGGGATGAGTCGTTATTGCGTAAATTATTTATGCTTTCTATTAAGCAAATCCAAGAGAGAAGAAATGCGCTTGCATTATCTAAAGCGAATCGCTTGAAGGAGTTGCCTAATCTTTCGATAAAGTATGAAAGAATGCTAAAGAAAGTGGATATTCCGGATGTCGCGACATTAAAATCGGTAGGTGCAGAAAATGCCATTGTACGTTTAAAAAAAGCGGGCATTCCGGCAACACTGCAAACTTATTGGAGGATTGTTGCTGCGTTACACAATAAAAATTGTGTACTGTTTACTAAATCACAAAAGGAGATTTTACTGAAAAAATTAAATGAGGTGTTACATAAAGCCGGTTTCAGAAAATACAGAAAAGTAGATGATGAATAAAAATTAATCTCTTGAGTAAAAATCTGAAAAAAGGTGTTGCAAAGGATTCGAAAATTCCTATAATACGCGGCACACAACGACGCATGGTT
>ERZ773100.899-NODE-899-length-14404-cov-4.375218_pt1 | contig 14404 bp, 15 predicted proteins | sample MGYA00511119_ERZ773100 | MGnify/ENA primary metagenome ERZ773100 (study PRJEB29015, sample SAMEA2738000) | human oral metagenome | biome: human oral; feature: human-associated habitat; material: dental | place: China | collected 2111 ...
CCGCTGCGGGCTTCGCCCTGCAGGGGAGGGGGCGAACCGGCGGAATATTGGCAACGGCTGGTTTTTGCCAGCTCTGCTGGTTATCAGCATACATTTCAGGACACCTTCCGGGAAAAATCATACATCGGCAGCGACAGCGCGCGCAAAAAGTTCGCCTGCGGTAGCGGCCGTTACGGTTTACATACAGGATAGCGGGAAAGGTGTATGTAAACAGCCGCTAAGCCGTCTCCGGCGAGAGGATGGCAAAGCCGGGCGGGAAGCGGGGTTGTTCTTCTGCGGTAGGGGGGCGGTCGCAGATGAGCAGGTCAATGTCGCGGAAGGTGGCGAAGCAGTAGAGACCTTCGGCGTCCAGTTTGCTGCTGTCGGCGAGGAGGATGCGTTTGTCCGCCTGTGCCAGCGCGCATTCTTTCACCGCCAGTTCGGGGTAGGCGCGGATGGCCGGTCCCTGACCGTGGAAGCCGTCGCAGCCGAAGAAGGCGATGTCGAAGCGCACTTGCCGCACCGCGCGTTCTGCCCATTGCCCGATGTAGCCGTAGCTTTTGTGGCGCAGCTCGCCGCCGGTGACCATAACCTGATTGTCGCTGCCGGCGAGCGCCTGCGCGCTGCTCATGGAATTGGTGATGATGGTGAGGTCGCGGTGCCGGGCGAGCAGACCCGCCAGTTGGGCGACGGTACTGCTGGCATCAAGGTAGATGACGCCTTCGGACGGTATCAGGCTTTCCGCCAGCGCAGCAATGCGGCTTTTTTCCTCCTGATGACGCGCGGCTTTGCGCGCATAGACGTTTTCCAAATAGGCGCTGGCGGGCAGAACGATGCCGTGGCCTTTGTGCAGAATGTTGCGATTGTGCAGCTCGTTCAAGTCTTTGCGGATGGTTTCGCCGGAGACGTTGAAGGCTTCGGCAAGCTCGGCCACGCGCGCCTTGCCGTGGCTCATGACGTACTGCACGATTTTTTGCCGCCGCTCGGTGTCGATAGGTTTGGCCATGTTCAATCCTTTTTAATCCTTGCGGGTGAGCGCGCTGGCAAGAGCCTGCTGGTGGCGCGGTTGTTGCGGGAAGACGGCGGCGGGGTCAATGTCGCTGTATTTGATGCCGTGCAACTGCGCCAGTTTTTGCGGGGCGGCAAAGATGGTCAGCCCCTGCATGAGCAGGCTGTCGCGCACGCGCTGTTCGTCGTCCAGCGCGAGGATGATGAGGATTTTCGGGGTAAAGCGGCCGCTGGAGCGCCCCACGCCAAGCCAGGTGCTGTCGCGGGCAAGAGCGGTGTAGGCGCGGTTGAAGCGGCTGATTTGCCAGTAACCGAGCGCGATGTGTGCGAGCCAGGCGACGATGGCGAGGGTGAGCAGGGCAGTGGTTGTTGTCATGTCGGGACGGGGTAACAGAAAACGGGGGTATTGTAACCCCCGTTCTTTGGCTGCGCGGTCGCGGCAGTTATTTAATCCGTCCTGGCCGGGCGTGGTAGCCGTGGTAGGCGTCTTCGAGGATTTCTTTCATGTCGCTGACCACCGCGAGGCGCGGGTTGGCGGGCGAGCATTGGTCTTCGTAGGCGAGATAGGCGATTTCTTTCGCCGCCGCCATCCAGGTTTTTTCGTCGATGCCCTGGTCACGGAAACTCATCTTGATGCCGACGCGCTCGCCAAGCTCATATACCGCCTAGGCGAAGGCGCTGACCGCTTCTTCCGGTGTTGCCGCCGGCAGGCCGAGGAGGCGGGCGATGTCCTGGTATTTTTCGTCGGCGCGGTAGTAGTTGTATTTCGGCCAGGTCGCGGTTTTCGCCGGGCGCGTGCCGTTGTAGCGGATGATGTAGGGCAGCAGGATGGCGTTGGTGCGGCCATGCACGGTGTGGAAGTAGCCGCCGATTTTGTGCGCCATGGAGTGCGAGATGCCGAGGAAGGCGTTGGCAAAGGCCATGCCCGCCATCGTTGAGGCGTTGTGCATTTTTTCGCGCGATTCGAAGTCGGCGGTTTTTACCGAGTGCTCCAGGTGCTGGAAGACGATTTTGATGGCTTGCAGCGAGGCCGTCGGTGTAGTCGTTGGCAAGCGTGGAGACGTAGGCTTCGACCGCGTGGGTGAGCACGTCCATGCCGGTGTCGGCGGCGACGTGCGCCGGCACGGTCATGACGAAGGCGGGGTCAACGATGGCGACGCTGGGGGTGAGCGAGTAGTCGGCCAGCGGGTATTTGCGGTTGTGCTCTTTGTCGGAGATGACGGCAAATGGCGTGACTTCCGAGCCGGTGCCGGAGGGGGTCGGGATGCCGACGTATTTGGCTTTTTCGCCCAGTTCGGGGAATTTGAAGGCGCGTTTGCGGATGTCCATGAATTTTTGCACGAGGTCGCGGAAATCAATCTGTGGCTGTTCGTAAAACATCTACATGACTTTTGCCGCATCCATGACGGAACCGCCGCCGAGGGCGATGATGGTGTCCGGCGCGAAACTTTTCATGATTTCGGCACCACGGCGCACGGTGGTGATATCCGGGTCGGGCTCAACGTCGGCAAAGACGGTATAGACGACTTCGTTGCGGCGCAGATGCAATTGTTCGATGACGCGCTGGAGGAAGCCAAACTTGACCATTGCCTCATCGGTGACAATCATCGCCTTGTTGATGTTTTTCATTTTTTGCAGGTATTGCACCGCATCGCGTTCGAAATAGATTTTGGGCGGTACTTTGAACCACTGCATATTGTTTCTCCGGCGGCCAATTTTTTTGATGTTAAGCAGGTTGATGGCGCTGACGTTATCGCCGACGGAATTGTGTCCGTAGGAGCCGCAGCCGAGGGTGAGCGAGGGCAGGAAGGCGTTATAGACGTCGCCGATGCCGCCAAAGGTGGAGGGCGAATTCCAGATAACGCGGATGGCTTTCACCGCCTTGCCGAATTGTTTGACTAATTCCACATTTTTGCTGTGAATGGCGGCGGAATGGCCGAGGCCGTTAAATTCCACCATTTGCCGCGCTTTTTTAATCCCGTCGGCGTGGTTTTCCGCTTTTAATACCGCGATGACCGGGGAAAGTTTTTCGCGGGTGAGTGGTTCTTTTTCGCCTACTTCTTTTACTTCGGCGGCAAGGATATTGGTATCGGGCGGCACGGTAAATCCCGCTTGCGCGGCAATCTAGACTGCCGGGCAACAATATCGGCATTGAGTTTGCCGAGCGCGCAATTTTTGCTGTTGGCTTTCACGCCGAAGCAAAATTCTTCCAGTTGCGCCTTTTCTTTTTCATTAACGAAATAGACTTTGTAGGATTTGAATTCATTGATGAAGGCGTCATAAATTTCCTTGTCGATAATGACCGCCTGCTCCGAGGCGCAGACCATGCCGTTATCAAACGATTTGCTCATCACAATATCGTGCGCCGCCTGGCGGATGTCGGCGGATTTTTCCACATAGGCAGGGACGTTGCCCGCGCCGACGCCAAGCGCCGGTTTGCCGCAAGAATAGGCGGCGCGCACCATCGCGTTGCCGCCGGTGGCGAGAATGGTGGCGACACCGTCGTGGTTCATCAGCGCCTGCGTCGCTTCCATCGACGGCTTTTCAATCCACTGGATGCAGTGCTTCGGCGCGCCCGCGGCGACGGCGGCGTCATAGACCACCTGCGCCGTGTGCTTCGAGCTTTCCTGCGCCGAGGGGTGGAAGGCGAAGACAATCGGGTTGCGCGTCTTCAGCGCAATCAGCGATTTGAAAATGGCGGTTGAAGTCGGGTTGGTGGTCGGGGTAATGCCGCAGACGACGCCGACCGGCTCGGCAATCAGCGTCAGCCCGCTCACCTCGTCCTTGCTAATCACGCCGACCGTCTTGGTGTGGCGCATATTGTTGACGACGTGCTCGCAGGCGAACAGGTTTTTCGTCGCCTTGTCCTCAAATACGCCACGCTGCGTTTCATCAAAAGCGTGCTTGGCAAGGACGCCGTGCTGATCCAGCGCCGCCACCGAGGCCTTGGCAACGATGTAATCGACCTGTTCCTGATTCAGTTCCCGGAATCCCTCCAGGGCTTTCAAGGCATTGCGCACCGGCGCATCCACTTGCGCCGCCGCTTCGGCCTGTTTGTCGGTCATGGGTTCCGCCATATTGGGTTTCCTTGGGCCATGGTTGCAGAATGAACCACATGACCTATGTCATGCAGTTTCCCCGGCGCATTTTATAAAAAATTTATATCAATTGCGATGGGAAATCGCCCCGCGTCGCGCACCATGCGTGCGGGATTTTGAACAGGTTTTTAGTCTTTCAGCCGCATTTCTGCCGCGCGGGCGTGGGCAGTGAGGCCTTCGCCACGCGCGAGGATGCTTGCGGTTTTACCCAGTTTCTGTGCGCCTGCCGCCGAGACTTGTATCAGGCTGCTGCGTTTCTGGAAGTCGTAGGTGCCAAGTGGTGAGGCGTAGCGGGCGCTGCGGCTGGTCGGCAGGACGTGGTTCGGCCCGGCGCAGTAGTCGCCGAGGCTTTCGCTGGTATAGCCGCCCATGAAGATGGCACCCGCGTGGCGGATTTTTCCCGCCCAGGCTTCGGGTTCGGCAACGGACAGTTCGAGGTGTTCGGGCGCAATCTGGTTGGCGATGGCGCAGGCGTCGTCCAGGTCTTGCGCCAGTATCATCGCGCCACGGTTTGTGAGTGCGGCTTCGATGATGGCGCGGCGTGGCATATCGTTTATCAGGCGCTGCATCGCGGCTTCGACATCGTCAAGGTAGCGCTGCGAGGGGCTGATGAGGATGGCCTGGGCGATTTCGTCGTGTTCGGCCTGGCTGAAGAGGTCCATCGCCACCCAGTCGGCGGGCGTGCTGCCGTCGGCGATGACGAGGATTTCCGAGGGGCCTGCCACCATGTCGATGCCGACCACGCCAAAGACGCGGCGTTTGGCGGCGGCGACGTAGGCGTTGCCAGAGCCGGTGATTTTATCGACAGCGGGCACGCTTTCGGTGCCGTAGGCGAGGGCGGCGATGGCCTGTGCGCCGCCAATGGTGAATATTTTGTTGACGCCTGCGATGTGGGCGGCGGCGAGGACGATGTCGTTGCGCTCGCCGCGCGGGGTCGGCACGACCATGATGATTTCTGCCACGCCAGCGACGTGCGCGGGCATGGCGTTCATGATGACGGAGCTGGGGTAGGCGGCCTGCCGCCGGGGACGTAGATGCCGACGCGGTCGAGCGGGGTGATTTGTTGGCCGAGCAGGGTGCCGTCTGCGTCGGTGTAGTGCCAGCTTTCCTGTTTTTGGCGGCGGTGGTAGTCCTCAACGCGCGCGGCGGCGGTTTGCAGGGCGTCGCGTGTTGCGGCGGGCAGGCGGGCGAGGGCTTGTTGCAGGTCGTCCTGGCTGAGTGTGAGTTCTGCCATGCTGCGTGCGTTGGTGCCATCAAAGCGGTTGGTGTATTCGAGCAGCGCCGCGTCGCCACGCTGGCGCACATCGGCGCAGATGTTGGCGACGGCGCGTTCTACCGCAGGGTCTTGTGCATTTTCAAAGGCAAGCAGTGCGGCGAGTGCTTGCGGAAAGTCGGTGTCGCGTGAGTTGAGTTTTTTCATGGGATGTCTCGTAAACGGGTGAACGCCGCATTATAGCGGGCGCGGGCGCCGGTTTTGCCGCTTTGGCCGGGTTCTTGGGGGTTATTCAGCTTTCTTTGTCCGCTTTGTAAATAAATCTGTCAATCCGCTGCTTTCCCGCTACACACACTCTCTCCCGTTATATGAAGTATTGATATGAAGTATTGAGGAGTTTTCATCATGAATCCCGTTGTTCTTGCCGTCGGCCTGATGCTCATTTTGTCGATGGCGCGCGTGCACGTTGTTTTTAGCCTCATCATCAGCGCCTTTATCGGCGGCATGGTTGCCGATATTCCGGCGGAGACCATTCTCGCCGCCTTTCCGGATGCGGGGGCGACCACGCCCGATGCCATTCTCAAGCTGAAGTATCTGGTCAAGGTGTTTGAGGAGGGCATCGCCGACGGCACGACGACCGCGTTGTCGTATGCGGTGTTGGGCGCGTTTGCCGTCGCCATTTCTTATTCCGGGCTGTCGCAGGCGATGGCCAATGTTATCGTCGCCCGCGCGCAGCACGGCAAGGGGGGCGGCATCAAATGGCTGATTATCATCGCCCTCTTGGCGATGAGCATCATGAGCCAGAACCTCGTGCCGATTCACATCGCTTTCATCCCGCTGATTGTGCCGCCGCTGCTGGTGGTGATGAACCGTCTTCGCCTTGACCGCCGGATGCTCACCTGTGTGATTACCTTCGGGCTGGTGTGTACTTATATGTTTGTACCCTATGGCTTTGGCGATATTTATCTCAACAAGATTTTGATGGCCAATATCGACAAGTTCGGCAAACCGGTCGGCATGGACGTCAGCGGCGTCAGCATCTATCAGGCGATGGTCATTCCGGCGCTCGGCATGGTTGCGGGGCTGGCCATTGCCGTCTTCTACAGCTACCGCAAACCGCGCGATTATCAGGACTTGCCGGTGGAAGGCGCGGCGGAACAGATAGAAGTCAAGCCGCTCAACATCATCATTGGTCTCACTGCCGTCATCGCCGCTTTCCTCGTGCAGAAATACAGCGGTTCGCTCATCCTTGCCGGTCTCACCGGCTTTGCCATTTTTATGGTGACGCACGTCATTCACTGGCAGCAGGCCGATACCGTGTTTAACAACGGCATCCGCTTGATGAGCATGATCGCCTTCATCATCATCACCTCCAACGGCTTTGCCGCCATCATGAATGCGACAGGCGGCATTGAGCCGCTGGTGCGCGACAGCGTCGCCTTCTTTGGCGACAACCGCTCGCTGGTGGTGCTGGTCATGCTGGTGGTTGGCCTGCTGGTGACAATGGGCATCGGCAGCTCGTTTTCCACCCTGCCGATCATCGCCGCCATCTATGTACCTATCTGCGCGCGCATGGGCTTCTCGCCGCTGGCGACCGTCGCCATTATCGGCACTGCGGGCGTTCTCGGCGATGCGGGCGCACCCGCCTCCGATACCATCCTCGGCTCGACGATGGGATTCAATGCCGACGGCCAGCACAATCACATTAAAGATTCCGTCATCCCGACCTTCATTCACTACAACATCCCGCTGCTCATCGCCGGCTGGATTGCCGCGCTAGTACTGTGAGCCGGCCTGCTGGAAACGCCGCTGATGCGGCGTTTTTTTCTGCGCTGCCCGCTATAATCGCCGCCGAACCCGCACCCGGAATCCGCCATGACCCTCGAACTGCTCGCATCACACACCAGCTTCAGCGGTGAACAGCACCTCTACCGCCATTACGCCGAAACCCTGCATCGTCCGCTCGAACTCGCCATCTACCTGCCGCTCTCCGCGCTCGGCAAAGCGCGCCCCTGCGACGTGCTCTATTACCTGCCGGGGCTGCAAACCAACGCCCGCCTCGTCGCCAGCCAAAGCGACTACCAGCGCTACGCCAACCGCTACGACACCATCCTCGTCATTCCCGACCTGTTTAACGTCTATCAGGGCGACGACATCGCCCGCGCCAATCAGTTCGCGCGCGAACACGCGGCGCTTGCCGCTTACCTGCAAGACGAACTGCCCGCCGTCCTCGCCGCGCATTTCGCGCTCAAGCCCGGTCGCGGCATCATGGGCTACGGCTTCGGCGGCACGCTCGCCATCTATCACGCGCGTATGCACCCCGGCAGCTACCACAGCGCCTCGGCGCTGGCGCCGTGGCTCGCCTTCATGGGTACGCCGTGGGGCGACGAACATCTCGCACGCTTCAACCTGCCGCAACATTTCGACCCGAACGACTGGTACGCCGCGCACCCGGATGCGCCGCCGCTACCGCTATGGATTGACCAGGGCAGCGACGACGACCATCTCGGCAGCAAAATCCGCCTTGATTTGTTTGAGGCGACCGTCGCCACTCGCATCGCCCGCGGTGAAATCTGGATTAACTGGCACCCGCGCTACGACCACAGTTTCTATTTCGTCCACTCGCATATCCGCGAGCATTTCGTCTTTCACAGCGAACAGAGCGCGCTGTAATCCGCTTGCCAGGCGCGGCAAAAGACGCAAAAAAAAAAAAAACCGCCTTTCGGGGCGGTTTTCTCACGGTCAGCACCATCAGCGCGAGACGGTGACGCGTTCCTGCACCACGGCGCGGGCGCCGGCGTAGCGTTTTTTCCAGTAATCCTGGTCGATGCGGGTAATTTCCACCTTTTTGCCCGGCGACGGCGAGTGCAGCATTTTCTGGTTGCCGAGGTAGATGCCGACGTGGCTCACTTTGCCCTTGCCGTGGCGGAAAAAAATGAGGTCGCCCGGACGCGGTTCTTTCACCGGCAGCAGTTGGTTGAACTGCTCGCTGCTGCTGCGCGGCAGGCGGTAGCCTTGTTGGGCGAAGACGTGCTGAACGAGGCCGGAGCAGTCGAAGCCGCTTTTTTCGCTGGCGCCGCCGTAGCGGTAACGGGTGCCGATGAGTTGTTTGCTGTCGGCGATGAGGCGGTTGCGGGTGGGGTTGTGGCTGGCGACGAGGCGACGCGGTGCAGGCGCCTGTTCCGGTTTGAGGCTTTCCAGTTCGAGGCGGGGCGCATCCAGCGCGGCAGTTGGTTGGGAGGTGGTGCTGCATCCGGCAAGGGTCAGCATCGTCAGACCAAAGAAGGTTTCTTTTTTCATGGGGTTAGCATTGTGTTTCGGATTTGGAAGGCGCGCACTATACCCGCGCGTTTTTTGCAGCGTCAAACCCGAATTTGCTAATACCTTGTTTTTCTTCGTGCCAACATTACGGTAAAGATTGCAATTCGTTCAGGTATTGTTGCGCGAGGCGGATACGGCAGCGCAGTTCTTCTTTGTCTTCCAGCCGACAGCGCGCGGCGCGGTAGTTTTTGAAGGCTTGCAGGCTTTCTTGCCAGGCGGGGTCGTCCATGTGGCGGAAGTGGATTTGTTCGATGTCGCCGTCCAGCTGGCCGAGGGCGAGAAAGGCGCAGCTTTCTTCGGCGCCGCTGGCGTTGCCGCTTTTGCGCAGGCATTCATAGTAATAAGAGGATGACACCGCCGGTGCGGGTTTGACGAGGCGGTTCGGGTTGACCAGTTCGGCGTAGCGCAACAGCAGCCAGAAGAGTGAGCCGTTCACGGGATTCTCCATCTATAAAGGGAGCGGCGATTATAGCGGGCGGGGCGCATTTGCTAAAATGCGCGCTTTCTTTAATCACATGAGAGCCTTGCCATGCCGCACGCCCCGAAACGCCGCATTCTTGTCACCAGCGCCCTGCCCTACGCCAACGGCGCGATTCACCTCGGCCACATGGTCGAATACATCCAGACCGATATTTGGGTACGCTTCCAGCGCCTGCGCGGCCACGAGTGCCATTACGTCTGCGCTGACGACGCGCACGGCACGCCGATCATGTTGCGCGCGGAAAAAGAAGGCATCACGCCGCAGCAGCTCATTGACAAAAGCCACAGCGAGCACCTGCGCGATTTCCGTGGTTTCCTTATTGACCATCACCAGTACCACAGCACCCACAGCGAAGAAAACCGCGAGCTGACCGCAGCCATCTACCGTGCACTCGATGCGGGCGGCCACATCCTGCACCGCACCATCTCGCAACTCTTTGACCCGGAAAAACAACTCTTCCTGCCCGACCGTTTCGTCAAGGGCGAATGCCCGAAATGCCACAGCAAAGACCAGTACGGCGACAACTGCGAAGTCTGCGGCACCACCTACGCCCCGACCGACCTCATCAACCCCTACTCCGCCCTTTCCGGCGCAACCCCGGTGGAGCGCGACAGCGAACACTACTTCTTCGACCTGCCCGCGTTTGACGCCTTCCTCCGCGACTGGCTGCAAAGCGCACAAATACAAGAATCCATGCGCAACAAACTGGGTGAATGGTTCATCGAAGGGCTGCAACCGTGGGACATCTCGCGCGACGCGCCCTACTGGGGCTTTGAAATCCCGGACGCGCCTGGCAAATACTTCTACGTCTGGCTGGACGCGCCGGTCGGCTACATGGCGAGCTTCCGCGCCCTCTGCGACCGCGAAGGGCTGGACTTTGACGCCTTCTGGCGTCCCGGCCACGACACCGAGCTTTACCACTTCATCGGCAAGGACATCGCCTACTTCCATATGCTCTTCTGGCCGGCGATGCTCAAAGGCGCGGGCTACCGCCAGCCAAGCGGGGTGAACTGCCACGGCTTCCTCACGGTGAACGGCGAAAAAATGAGCAAATCGCGCGGCACCTTCATCAAGGCCGAAACCTACCTCAAACACCTGCGCCCCGAATACCTGCGCTACTACTTCGCCAGCAAACTCAGCGCGCGCGTCGAAGACCTTGACCTCAACCTTGACGACTTCCGCCAAAAAGCCAACAGCGACCTCGTCGGCAAACTGGTGAACCTCGCCAGCCGCTGCGCGCCGTTTATCAGCAAACACTTTGACGGCGCGCTTGCCGCCGCGCTGCCCGATGATGCGCTCTTCAACCTTTTCGCCGCCAAAGCCGACGACATCGCGAGCGCCTACGAACAGCGCGAATACAGCAGCGCCATCCGCGACATCATGAAACTGGCCGATGCCGCCAACGAATACATAGACGCGGAAAAGCCGTGGGTGAAAATCAAGGACGACGCCAGCCGCGCCGAAGTGCAAGGCATCGCCACCGTCGGCATCAACGCCTTCCGCCAACTCATCACCTACCTCAAACCCGTGCTGCCGCAAGTGGCGGCGGATGCCGAAGCGCTGCTCAACATCACCCCGCTCGCCTGGGCAGACGCGCAAACGCCGCTGCTCGGCGCGACCATCCAGCCGTTCACGCCGATGATGCAGCGCATCGAGACCGCGCAAACCGACGCCATCATCGCCGACAGCAAAGAAGACCTCAAAGAAGAAGCGGCGGTTGGCAAGACAAAACCCGCCGCAGAAACCGCGTGGATCACCATCGACGACTTTGCCAAACCCGACCTGCGCATCGCCCGCGTGCTCGAATGCAGCACCATCGACGGTTCGGACAAACTGCTGCGCTTCAAACTCGACGTGGGCGAATTGGGCGAACGCGAAGTGTTCTCCGGCATCAAGGCGTACTACCAGCCCGAAGAGCTCATCGGGCGGATGGTCGTCTATGTAGCCAACCTTGCGCCGCGCAAAATGCGCTTTGGCGTCTCCACCGGCATGATCCTGTCGGCCACGCGCGGCGACGAACTGCACCTGCTGCAACCCGGCGACGGCGTCCAGCCGGGGATGAAAATCAGCTAAACGGCAACCCAATTGCCCCTCCCTCGCAGGACGCGCAGCGTTCGCAGCGGGGGAGGGGCAATTTCGCTTTACCCGCAGACTCCAAACAGGCTCTAAACGATGAGATTGCGCAGGGATTCAAGAGCAGGCGGATGCAGGGAGAGATACAGTGCCGGTTCAATCAGCTCGACTTCGTTAATGAGAAAGTCGCCGTTCGCGTCAATCAGGCCGTCAATGCGGGCATAAAGCGGCGCAACCGGCAGATGCGGCAACACCGCTGCCGCACGCGCCAGCCAGGCAGGTTCCGGCTGGACGGGCAGGATTTCCACGCCATAGGCAGAGTTGGCGCGCCATTCCTGCGGCGCGGGGCGACGGTGCGCGGCGTGCGAGAAGGTGCCGCTGAGGTAAATCAGGCAGATTTCGCCGATGGGGCTTTCGATGAAGGGTTGCAACAACGCGCCCTGCGGATAGTCGGCCAGCGTCGGCAATTCGCCATCAAGGCGGCGCACGCCGCGCCCGCTTTGGCCGATGAGCGGTTTGACGACGGGGTTGTCCCAGCCGCTGTTGGCAACCGCCTGCGCCCAGTCGCCGCCCGGCAGCAGTGCGATACCAGGTGTGACGGCAAGACCTTGTGCCGCCAATTCGCACAGGTAACGTTTGTCTAGGTTCCAGCGTTGCAAGGCGGGCGGATTGATGACGCGCACATTCGCCGCTTCCAGCGCGGCAAGCCAATCCAGGTAAGCATCGGGTTGGGTGCTGTAATCCCAGACCGCGAGCGGCAGCACGGTGTGCGCGGTAGTGGGAGTGATGTTCTGCCAAGGCAGGAGTTCGGCGTGGAGCGCGGCGGCAAGCGCGCGCAGGTCAGCGTTGCCCTGCGGCCATTCACGGCAGGTGGCGATGTAGGTGTTTGACATGGCGCAGATATGAAAAAAGCGGCTTGAAGCCGCTGAATGTGTGGCGCGCCCGGAAGGATTCGAACCTCCGACCGCCTGGTTCGTAGCCAGGTACTCTATCCAACTGAGCTACGGGCGCACTAATCAAAAGGAAAACAGGAGTATGTGGCGCGCCCGGAAGGATTCGAACCTCCGACCGCCTGGTTCGTAGCCAGGTACTCTATCCAACTGAGCTACGGGCGCGTCGTTTTGAAGGCGCGCATTATCCACACCGCCCCGCAGAGCGTCAAGCGATATTTTCGGCCTCTGCCCGTGGGCGAAACAGTTGCGATTTGGTGGTATTTGGCACGTCTTCGTCATCATCTTTTTCCGGCATCAGCCATTGCAGCGGCGTGCCGCTGGCGCCGAGCGCGGCAAAGTCAAACAGTTCGCGATCCAGCAGATGCGATGGCCGTACCCGCGTCAGCGCAGCGAAGATGCTGTCCAGCCGTTTCGGCGCGAGGCGATCCCATTGCAGCAGCATTTCCTTGATGGCCTTGCGTTGCAGGTTTTCCTGCGAGCCGCAGAGGTTGCAGGGGATGATAGGAAATTGCCGCCATTCGGCGTATTTGGCGATGTCGCGCTCGTCGCAGTAGGCGAGCGGGCGGATGACGATGTGCGCGCCATCGTCACTTTGCAGTTTCGGTGGCATCGCTTTCAGTTGACCACCGTGAAAGAGGTTGAGAAAAAAGGTTTCCATGATGTCGAATTTGTGGTGGCCGAGGGCGATTTTGGTCATGCCAAACTGCTTGGCGTAGGTATAAAGATGCCCACGGCGCAGGCGCGAGCAAAGCGAACACATGGTGTTGCCCGGCGCGATTTTGTCGGTAACGATGCTGTAGGTGTCACTCTCGATGATGTGGTAATCGACGCCGATGGAAGCGAGGTATTCCGGCAGAACGTGTTCGGGAAAGCCGGGCTGTTTCTGGTCAAGATTGACTGCGGTTAGCTTGAATTCGACCGGCGCACTGCGTTGCAGCGATAGGAGCAAATCCAGCATCGCGTAGGAATCCTTGCCGCCGGAAAGACAAACCATGATGTGGTCGCCAGCCTCAATCATCTGGTAGTCCTCAATCGCTTTGCCGACGTTTTTTCGTAGCCGTTTCTGTAGTTTGCGCAAGGTTACGCTCATTACCTCATCCTTATACTTATTGAAAGGGTGCACATGATAAAGGGGCGGCATCACAAAATCGAATCCGCGCTTGACCGCCTGCAAAAAATCGCTACAATGCGCGTCCTGCCACACGCCGGAGTAGCTCAGTTGGTAGAGCGCCTCACTTGTAATGAGGATGTCGCGGGTTCAACTCCTGTCTCCGGCTCCATTGCAAAATGGAAAACCCAATGCCCAGATGGCGGAACTGGTAGACGCGCTAGGTTCAGGTCCTAGTGGGAGCAATCCCTTGGAGGTTCGAGTCCTCTTCTGGGCACCAGTATTCAAAGATAACCCCTTCTTCAAGAAGGGGTTTATTGTTTCTGCCTTATATGGCAAAGACTTCAAAACCTGTCAGTATCCGTCCTTGTCATTCGCCTATGCTTCTGGCAAGGATAATTGTTCTATTGCGTGTACCAACCATTGGCCGGATAGCCGCTTCGGAAACTTCTCTGCGCTTACCATCCCAGTACTGTTTGCAGCGAGACGCCGTAGATTTTTGTTTTCGTCTTTAAATGGATACTACTCTACAAACCGTTCATTATTCGGCTTCTCTGCTCATGCATTCTTCCTCCCAAGCAATGCTTTTGCGACGTTTTCGAATTTTCGTTAAGCTGACAATCTCACAATCACGGCCAGCAAATCATGCGCCAACGACGACAAACGGCACATCCCGTTTCGTCCCGTTCTTTCGCGTAATATACACATAGTCGCCGCACATATTGACCAATCGCGTCACCAGAATTTCACTCCACCAAACTGTTCGTTTCAATCATAAACAGGAACGACTATATATAGTGATTGGATTGACCCCACCGACGAATCATGGCAGCTTGCTGTCACAAGCGTATGATCTCAATCCGCTGAAATCCACCGTTACCGTGTTTTCAACTGTGGCGGTTTGGATTAAAAATACCAACCATGGATTGACCTCCAATGCAGGATTCTTCTTCGCATAAGGAAAATAGACCGATTCCCCACAGCGCCATTTTGCCGACCTCGTATAAACTAAGGGGTCGCCAGTCAGTCAAATGCTGTGGTGTAAATTTGGTGAACAGGAGAGAAAGAAGACACACAGTCATAGAAAAAGCCCTGAACAAGCAGGGCTTAATAAGGAAGAATACTGGTAGGCACGATTGGACTCGAACCAACGACCCCCACCATGTCAAG
>ERZ773100.904-NODE-904-length-14361-cov-8.166993_pt1 | contig 14361 bp, 10 predicted proteins | sample MGYA00511119_ERZ773100 | MGnify/ENA primary metagenome ERZ773100 (study PRJEB29015, sample SAMEA2738000) | human oral metagenome | biome: human oral; feature: human-associated habitat; material: dental | place: China | collected 2111 ...
TTTTTAGTGGTATAGCTTGCTTTAAGACTTCCACGAAGAGAATAGCGCATAAAAGCTCCATAATTCGTTAGGTCAGAGGCGTTCAGTGCACTGCCCCCACAGAAAAGACCATCGTCTCCAAAATTGTCCTTACGGGCTTCTCCTGAGAAGAATACACTATTAAAGTCGCTAACCCATTCCCATACAAGGCCATACATATCATACACCCCCCAATAGTTCTTTTTGGTACTACCTATTTTGTTCTCATAGGTACGAGGAGTCTGTAGCCAGTTGGTAATATAGTCCGAATAGCTTTTCTTCTCTCGTGCATTGATGGAGGTTTCATCGGCTTGGGCTACATACTCCCATTCGTCGGTAGTAGGCAGGCGCTTACCCTGACACTCACAATATTTCTTAGCGGCAAACCAAGATATATTGGTAACTGGTGCCTCTGGATCCAAAGGAGAAAAATCTAAATCCCCCTTCCATGCCGAGAGGTAACTCTTCTGTGCATAGATACCCTTGATCTTAGAACGCTGCCACTGAGGGTTTTTCTCCAAGAAATCCCTATACTGGGCATTGGTAACAGGATATACGTCCAAGAGGAAAGACTTGACTTTCACGGGCTTGGTCTCCTTTTGTTTTTCTTTAACCCCATACATAGGAATATAAGTTCCCCCTTTGATCTCCACCATAGCTGTAGGCGACTGTGCTATGGCTTGTAGAAAGAAAAGAAAGAAGGTAATGCTCAATAGTTTTTTCATAAGTCATAAGATTAAAAAATAAGGGCGCAAAAGTGCGCCCTTATCACTTGGATTATTTTTTGATTTTCTGAACCATTTCAGGTGTAACAACTTTCTTGCTATTATCCCAAGTATTATATACATAGGTAAGCACGTCGGCTACTTCTTGTACAGAAAGTGGCTGAGGAGTCATCACACTGTTGTATTTCTTGCCATTTACGGTAACCTCTCCTTGTTTTCCGTGTAGTACGATATCTATGGCTCTATCTACATCGGCATTGAGGAAATCGGATTTGGCCAGTGGAGGGAATGCTCCTTCCATACCTTGTCCTTGTGCTTGGTGACAAGCCACACAGGTCTTAGCATATATTACCTTACCGTCAGCGATTTGTTGCTCTTTGGTTTTATTAACAATCGCATCGTCCTTAGGAGTGGTAGAAATCTTTAGATCTGACACATAAGGAGTAGGTTCGTTCTTAGCATATATCTTGCGATTTTCTTCTCCTTTGGCTACCAAAAGTCCCAAAGCTCCCTTGTTGAACGCACGGAAGATAGAGTGATCCACTAATACATAAGAGCCTGGTACATCTACCTTGAACTCTACGATAGCAGCGCCCCCTGCTGGGATAAGGGTGGTTTGTACGTTTTCGTTCATAAGGTCACCCCCTTCTACATGTACGCGGTCAAAGATTTCCCCGATTACGTGGAAAGAAGATACCTTGTTAGGCCCTCCATTTCCTACAAATAAGCGCACGGTTTCCCCTGGGTTAGCCGTTAGGGCGCCATCTTGGGTAAGCGAACCTACCTTACCGTTGAATACGATATAGTCTGGATTTTCCATCAAGGCTTTTTCTTGGTTAAAAGCCTGAGTACCACCTGCTCCATAAGCTCCATCGGTATAGAAGTCTCCTTGCATCACGTAGTATTCCTTATCCACTGGAGGAAGTCCGCCTTCGGGTTCTACCAAGATAAGCCCGTACATACCATTGGCAATATGCAAAGGTACAGGTGCTTGTGCACAGTGATATACATAAAGCCCTGGGTTAAGGCACTTAAAGCTAAAGGTACGTTGTTGTCCTGGTGCTACTAAGCTGGCTTCCGCACCTCCTCCTGGGCCTGTTACAGCATGTAGGTCTATATTGTGAGGGAGCTTGTTGTCCTGATGGTTCTTGAGGGTAAATTCCACCTCATCTCCCACACGAGTACGGATAAAACTACCTGGTACAGTACCTCCAAAAGTCCAGAATAGGTACTTGGTGCCATCCATGATTTCGCCTTCTTTCTCTATGATTTCCAAATCTACCTTGAGCTTCTTGGCAGGACGAGTGCCCACTGGCTTAGGTACATATGGCGGAGAGGTAAGCTCGGCTACTTCTTGCTCTCCCTCAGCAACAATATCTATTGCAGGTACAGAGGTTGTTTTTTTTTCGGGTTCGCTGCCTCCACAAGCTCCCAATAGGGAAGCGAACGCAGCAAGAGTCATTAGTTTTACTGTATACTTCTTCATTTATTAGTATTTTTATACGTGCCACAAAGGTAGCACTTTTCATTAAAAAATACAAATATTTTTCAAAAAAAATTCAGTACCACTAACCACTAATTAATCTTAAACTCAAACCCTACATTGAGATAGCGGCCAAAAACCCTATTGTTAGCTACATTTAGTAGCGACTGGTTGAAATCTTGGGTCATAAAATACTTAGACCCCAAAAGGTTGTCCCCCTCTACATACCAGCGATATTTCTTTGTTTTATATACTAACCTAAGGGTCAGGTTGTTAAAGCTCGTAGGCGTTTGAAAGAAATTCACCTGCTGAAATCCTGCTTCTGCCAATAGCTTTTTATCAAAGAAATAAGTGGTGAGTTCCAATTTATTCGTTAGAAAATCAAACTTCCCTTGCCCCTGAGAGATACTGTTGTCAAAGATAAAATAGCTATACTTAGGATAATAATACAATCTTACCTGCTCATGGGGCGTATAGGTAAATCTCAGCCCTGCAAATAAGCGATAAGCGGTCGTATGAGCAACCTCTCCCCTATAGAGGTATTCTGAACTATTAAAAAGAAACTCTGGCTCTGCCCTATAGCTTAGCTTCCAGTCGCTGATTTTGCCTTCGTATTGGAAAGAAAACAGGTCATAATGGCTCGATAACTGGTTGGCATTGGTAAAGATAAAATAGTCATTAAACGACTGACTATTTAGATTATTGGAAATCCCCCTTAGATAGGCTACATATAGCTCTCCTCCATTGTAAAAACTATTAGAGAAGTGCAGTTCATAAGAGGTGTTATAAAAAGGCTGTATCCCTTGCTGGGTCTTATAAATAGTCTGATAGTCTTGCAGTACATCGCCAAAGGTAGCTTTCTGCAAGGGATAGTAATCCAACTGGTGAGAGACATCTGCCCATAAGGAACTACGACTGCTAAAGTTGTACCCCACATGAGCATTGTATTGGAAATAGGACTTGGTTTTCTCTCCATAACCACTGCCATCGCCATAGGGAAAACAAGCCGAGGTGTATTCTCCTTGCAATTGCAGATCAAAATCTCCTAGATACAACACATTCTTATAGAACAAAGAGCGGTTCTCACTATGGTATTTCCTATGTTGGGCTGCAAAAGCCGCTACTTGGGACAGCTTTTCGTTCTCAAGACTGTTGCCATGATACTTATAACCGAAAGTATGAGTGCCAAAAAGTCCTGATTGGTAGACCAGCCCTGTCCTGCTCTGCAACAAGCGCTGTACATTTCTGTTTTCCTGACGAAAATCATCCGCTATACCAAAGAAAGAAAGCGCCAAAGGGTGATTGGTAAAGAGCCGCGAATGGATGGTAAAATCCTCCTTGGAGAAAGACAAATCCGAGAACACTCCCCACGCCTCACTGAGCTTGTATTCCATACGTTGGTTGAAATAGAAGTTGCTCGTATAGTGCTTCTTTTTAAAAAGGTTTTGGTAGGTGTCCCTTACATCGCCCTGTAGGGCTTGGTCAAAATACACATAGTTCAGGTCAGCATTTACCTTCAAACCCTCAGAGGTATGCTTGAGCTGGATTTTGTTCTTGGAGTTGTATTCGTTGCTATAGTGCTGTTGCTCTTGTGCATAGACCTGCTGCCCATCAAAAAAACTCTGTTGGGCATATTCCTTTTCTAAGAAATGATAATTGTTAAAGCTCCCTATATAGAGGTCTGTTGTATTGCTCAGTGGAAAGTTCATGGACAGCCCTACAATAGCATTGTCATTGGTAATAAAATCCTCAAAACCAAAGGTCTCTTCCTGATAGTTTTGTCTGGTTTTGATGTCCTCCATATCCACAGGAGTAGTGAAGATTCGGGCAAAGGCCTCCTCTCCTATATTGCGTATGGCATAGAGGTCTATTTCATTCTTATTAAAGTTATTATTCTCGGCAAAAAACTGTATATTGGCCTTAGAGTTAAGCGAAAAGAGATTGGTCAGCCCCCCTATCTTAGGCCGCTGCTGATAGCCTGCCGAAAACCGTTGCTTGCCAAAGAGAGATCTCTTTACGTTTTTCTTAAGGGTAATATCCAGTACCACGAAGTTCTCTGCATCCAAAAGGCTTTCCTTGAGCTTTTCGTTCTTTTCATCAAAACGCACCTCCACCTTCTCCACCTTCTCAGGGGAGAGCGAACGAGTGATCATCGCCGCCCCAAAGTCCGATATCTCCTTGCCATCTACCAGCACCTTACGAATCTTCTTGCCATTGACTTCTATCTCTCCATTGGGCAAGATCTTAAAGCCCTGAATCTTAGCCAACACCTCCTCCAAACTCTCGTCATGGGTATCGGTAAAGTGGGGAATGTCATAGATAATGGTATCCTTTTTGACCACTATTGGCGCACGTTTTTCAAAGGTAACTCCCTCTACCTCATATACTTTGGACTTTAGGGCAAAGTCAAAGGTTACCACCTTATCCGCCTCTGTACCTATCACGATCCGTTTGGCATCCTTATGATAGCCCAACTTGGAGGCCTCCAGCTTATAAATCCCCTCGGCAAAGCGCTTCCCAAGGGTATATTCCCCTTGCTCGTTGCTCTGGGTATAGGTCTCTATTTTGTTATTAGTTTCGTTGTAGAAGAGCACCATCACATTGGAAAGCGGAGTACCACTCCCCTCCTCGGTGATTTTTCCCTTTACCTGTGTCTGTGCATTCACGACATAACTACTTAGAACAGAAAGGAGTATAAAGATATATTTTTTCATAATTATTTTATTAGAGCATTAGGACTTTAAATTAAAAAAGAGGAAATAAGCACTTTCCTCTTTTTAACTAATTAAAATACAAGAGACTGAAATCATTTCTTTTTCTTTTTAGCGGCTTTCAAAATAGCTTTTACCTCCTTTGAGCGAAGATAGTTATAAATCATCTCGTCTTTTCCTATGGCATTTTCATCCGTAAGGGGAACAAAAGTATAATCTTCTTTAGAGACCTGCTCTACTTTCTTAAGGCTATAGCCCTCTCTTGTTCTTTCATAATATAGTTCTACAATCAGCCCTGGCAGACCGTAATAGCGCTCAGGCCCTGTCGGGATAGGAATATCTGTAGTAAACCAAGCAATTGCTTTCCTTTTATAAAATTCAAATCCTTTGTCCCCATAGGAATCCGTTGTCGCTTTACGTACCTTATAGCCTGCTATTTCCTTTTCCTCATCAGTAATCTGCCATACTAAGTCATTTTTCCACTGGGAAGAAAGCATTACCCCATTCAGCAGCCTATTATCATGAATATATTGTGTCTGAAAATTATAATCACTAATGTAATATACCGAAGGAAAAGTCATATCATAGCCTTCATCTGTTTTAAATGATTTAGGTTTTTGATCAAAGACAAACTGAGAATGGGTATCATCAGCATACAAGACTGTATCAAAATCTCCTTTTTTTGAAAGTAACACATGATGTGTATAGGTCACTTTTAGTATCTTATCATTTCCTTGTCCATAAGAAAACAATATAAAAAATGTATATATAAATATAAATATTTTCTTCATTTTTTCTCAATTAGTTGATTATTTTAAATTTAAGAGGTTATCCAAAAAGTCTAAAAAACACTATTTTTAAAAACACAAAATCTGCTTATATTAAGTATTTCTTTAATTAAAGTTTTTTATAGAAGAAAAATTATAATTTATACTCTAAAATAAGATTTTTGGATAACCTCTAATCATGAGAAAGTTTCATTTATAGTATTCTGTACTATTCTGTATCTTTTTGTATACTATTTCCACTTCCTCCTTTTATAACCCCTAGAAGAGTTTTTGCTAATTCTACACAATCACAAAATACGCACCTAGCAATAACTACACCTTCTTCATTTCTAATTTCACAAAAAAAATCCTCTGAATTTACTTCTTGTTCTTTTTGAGCCTCTTGCTCCTTTTGAACTTTCTGCTCTGCCCCACCTTTTTTTGTCTCATCTTGGTGTGCGAAAACTGCTGTAGCTGTAAGTGTAAAAGCTACCATTAAAAATAAATTTCTCATAATTGAATTTGTGCCCTATTTGCTTGTATGCTTACTGAAAAACACCTTGCCTTAGAAGACGACTTTAAGGACTGTATTTAGTTAGTTGCGCCTCATGTGATATATTCTACAAATTTCCATCTTATAAGTACCATTTCTTACAACTAATCAAAGTTCTGTAAACAAGATTCCTATATATTTCTAATCCATAGAAAATATCAAATTAATAACAATATACGTATATTATTTATAAATATAAATTTACAACAAAATGATAATATATATAATTATTATCTTTTATCTGATGCAAAATTAATGATTTATTTTTAATTACCAAACAAATATTTTATATTTAACATTTTTAACACAATAAAAATATATTTAAATCTATATTGAAAATATAAATATCGCAATAAAATATATTATTTATAAAATTATCCATAATATAGCATAGAAAATTATCAGTGTTATTAGAATATACCAAACAAAAAAGTAATTTTTAGAATCATTTCTTTTTCTTTTTAGCTGCTTTTTGAATTTCCTTTATCTTTTTGGGATTGTTATGGAAATAATAAATAACATCCTCTTTTTCCACCAAATTTTCCTTATCCAATGGAACAAAATGATATTTATCTTTTGGGATATATTCTACCTTATCTAAGGTATAAAAAGGTTCGTTCTCTTTTTGATAATACAATCTTACGACAAGTCCAGGCAAACCATAATAGCGAGCAGGAGCCAAAGGTAGTGGTATATCTGTTGTGAACCATGCTATTACTTTTTTTCCATAATACTTCTCAAGTGTATTGGTTGCAATTGCTTTTCGTACTTTATAGCCTTCTAATTCTGATTCTTCATCAGTGATTTCCCATATCAAATCATTTTTCCATTGGGAAAATAACAATGTACTATCTTGTAACACTCTATTATCTTGTACTTCTTGTGTTAAAAAATCATAGTCATTTATGTATTTCAAGAATGGAAGTGACATTTCAAAATCTCCCTTAGAAAATACGCCTTTTTTTTGATGATAAACAAATTGAGATTTTTTATCATCTGCATATAAATAAACCTTAAAATCTCCCTCAGGAGAAATAAAATTTCCTCTAATATAAGTTACTTTTAATATCTTATCATTTCCTTGCCCATATACAAAGGAAAAAGACAATAAGAACAGAAAAATTAATGTTTTTTTCATATTATTAAATAGTTTAAGTTGTTTTAATAGATAAGAGACTGAAATCATTTCTTTTTCTTTTTAGCTGCTTTCAAAATAGCTTTTACCTCCTTTGAGCGAAGATAGTTATAAATCATCTCGTCTTTTCCTATGGCATTTTCATCCGTAAGGGGAACAAAAGTATAATCTTCTTTAGAGACCTGCTCTACTTTCTTAAGGCTATAGCCCTCTCTTGTTCTTTCATAATATAGTTCTACAATCAGCCCTGGCAGACCGTAATAGCGCTCAGGCCCTGTCGGGATAGGAATATCTGTAGTAAACCAAGCAATTGCTTTCCTTTTATAAAATTCAAATCCTTTGTCCCCATAGGAATCCGTTGTCGCTTTACGTACCTTATAGCCTGCTATTTCCTTTTCCTCATCAGTAATCTGCCATACTAAGTCATTTTTCCACTGGGAAGAAAGCATTACCCCATTCAGCAGCCTATTATCATGAATATACTGCGTCTGAAAATTATAATCACTGATATAATATTCTGAAGGAAAATATATATCATAGCCTTGATTTGTTTTATATGATTTAGGTTTTTGGTCAAAGACAAACTGAGAATGGGTATCATCAGCATACAAAAAAACATCAAAATCTCTATGCCCTGCAAATAATACATGATAGGTATAAGTTACTTTTAATAACTTATCATTTCCTTGTCCATAGCCTAAGGAAAAAACACCCAATGCTAAACAACATAACAAACGTTTCATAATCAAATCCTACCCTCTTGCAAGTGCTTACTGAAAAACACCTTACCACAAAAGACGACTTTGAGAGCTTATTTTAAGTTAGTTACGCCTCTTATTATAATATGTCTTATATCTGCCACAAAAATAGTATTTTTTTCTCTAATTACAAAATAAAATTTTTATATTTAACACATGTTATTTACGTAATATGAATACAATAAAATTATTAGTCTTTTTTAACAATAAAAGTCTATATAATGATTAATGCCAACAATGATTAATAATTAATAACTCAAGTTTCAAAAGTTATGTAATTTATTGATTTTCAAATCCTCCTATAAGCTCCCCTCCAAAGCAGGGTTATTATAAAGTCTTATTATAGGCTGTTCTTGTGAAATTTATCTCTTACAAAAGAGAAAAGTCGCCCACGGATTTTTACGAATTTCACAGATTTTCTATGTTTGTGTAATCATACTCCTACGATTTTCGCGGATTATTATAAGGCCTTCGGCCTTATTTATCTTTTAAAATCTCAACGCTATACTCAAGAATAATAACCTTTTTATCCGTGAAAATCCGTGAAATCCGTGGGAGTTTGTTATTTATAGAACTTTGTAACAACCCTGCCTCTTGAGGGGGATAGCCAGCAAGTGCCCACAGCTGTCTTTGTGGATGCTTTCATTATATTGAACTCACATTAATCATTATTATTGGCATTAATCATTGCTGGCATTAATCATTATTATTGGCATTATTTTAGGTTTTGCGTTAATTAATCATTAATCACTAATCATTAATCATTTAATTCGTACCTTTGCATTTTAAAAAGATAATAATTTTAATAAGAAAATAATGAGTACTACAAAATTCTCTATTTCTATTGAAAAGGTAGCACAGAGCAGGCTACAGGATATTGATTTCTCCCAATTGTCTTTCGGACAAGTTTTCTCCGATCATATGTTCATCTGTGATTATAAGGACGGCAAGTGGCAAGACCCTCGTATCGTACCTTATGGGCCTTTCTCGGTAGAGCCTTCCTTAAGTGTATTCCACTATGGGCAAGCGGTCTTCGAGGGTATGAAGGCCTACAAAGATGACCGTGGCGAGGTGTTCCTTTTCCGCCCTACGGAGAACTATGCGCGTATCAATAAGTCCTGCAAGCGTATGGCTATGCCTGAGTTCCCTGAAGACCTCTTTGACGAGGCTTTGAAGACTTTGGTGGATTTAGACCGCCTATGGGTACAACCTGGCTTTGGCAATGCGCTCTACCTACGTCCTTTCATGATTGCTACTTCCCCTGGGGTACAAGCGTCTCCTTCCAAGCAATACCGCTTTATGATTATCACCTCCCCCGTACAGAGCTATTACAAGGGGCAGGAAGTCAAAGTGAAAATCGCCGACCACTACAGCCGTGCTGCCAATGGAGGCGTGGGTTTTGCTAAGGCTGCTGGTAACTATGCTGGCCAATTCTACCCTACTGCCTTGGCCAAAGAAGAGGGCTACCAACAAGTAATTTGGACAGACGATGCCACCCACCAAAATTTAGAAGAATGTGGTACTATGAATATTGTGGTACGTATAGGTGATACCCTGATCTCCCCTCCCCCTACCGAACGTATCTTAGATGGGGTTACTCGCCGAAGTGTGATGGCTGTGGCCGAGAAGCTCGGAATTGCTTTTGAATCCCGCCCTATCACCGTTAGCGAACTATTAGAAGCAGAGAAAAAAGGTACCCTAAAAGAGATTTTCGGCTGTGGTACTGCTGCTGTAGTAAGTCCTGTGGCTGCCTTTGGCTATGAGGGTAAGGAATATCGCCTACCTGAGCTTAAGGATAGCTTTGCCGCACGTATCAAGGAATATTTGCTTAATATACAATACAATAAGTCTGAAGATCCTTTCGGATGGCGTGTAAGAGTTTGATAAGTAAGGCGAGCCGTACGGCTCGCCTTTTTTATTAGTAGTCACCCAAAGTCTCTGGGTTTTGTGCTAAGGCTTTGGCCAACTGTTCGTCGTTGGGTGCCTTACCATGCCAAGCGTGGGTGCCCATCATGAAATCTACCCCATGTCCCATCTCCGTACATAAGAGCACACATACGGGTTTGCCCTTACCTGTAAGGGCTTTAGCGGCTTTAAGACCGTCCAAGATAGCAGCGATGTCATTGCCTTTCTCTATGGTGAGCACTTGCCAACCAAAGGCTTCAAACTTAGCCTTGAGGTCGCCTAACGGGAGCACCTCGTCGGTGGGGCCATCTATTTGTTTTTTGTTGTAATCTACGGTGGCTATAAGGTTATCTACTCCCTTACCTGCGGCATACATAGCCGCTTCCCATATCTGTCCTTCTTGTAGCTCTCCGTCGCCATGTAGGGTATAGACAAGGTGGCTATCTCCGTTGAGTTTTTTAGCTAATGCCGCCCCTATAGCTACCGAAAGGCCTTGCCCTAAGGAACCTGAAGCTACGCGTATCCCCTCTAAGCCTTCGCATGGAGTGGGGTGTCCTTGTAGGCGGGAGCTAATCTTACGGAAGGTGGCCAGCTCACTCACAGGGAAGAACCCGCGGCGTGCCAGCACACTATAGAATACAGGGGATATATGGCCATTGGAGAGGAAAAATAGGTCTTCATCTCGTCCGTCCATAGCAAAAGGTAACTTGATGTCCATCACCTCGTTATATAGGCATACCAGAAACTCTGCACAACCCAATGAGCCCCCTGGGTGGCCTGAATTTACTGCATGTACCATTCGCAAAATGTCCCTACGCACCTGAGTGGTAAGGTCGGTTAATTGTTCAATAGCTGACATTATGATTGTTTTTACGTATTTATTTCTTAGTTTCTTTTCTTTAGTTCAAAGTTATTTCCCAGATACACTTCCCTGACCATAGGGTCATAGGCGAGTTCTTCGGGCAAACCTGCCTTGAGGATACCTCCCTCGTACATCAGGTAAGTGCGGTCGGTGGCTGGTAGGGTTACCTCCACACGGTGGTCGGTGATTAGGATTCCTATGTTCTTGTTTTTCAGCTGAAAGACGATGTTCTGTATGTCCTCCACCGCAATAGGGTCTACCCCTGCAAAGGGTTCGTCCAAAAGGATAAAGTCAGGACTGGTGGCCAGCGCACGAGCAATCTCGGTACGCCTACGTTCGCCCCCTGAGAGCAGGTCTCCTCTGTTCTTACGGATATGACCTAAGTTGAACTCATCTATCAGGGACTCCATTTTGTGGAGCTGTTCTTTCTTGGTAAGCTTGGTCAGTTGCAATACCGAGAGGATATTGTCCTCTATGCTCATCTTTCTGAACACACTGGGTTCCTGTGCCAAGTAGCCTATGCCATTCTGGGCACGCTTATACATTGGGTATCGGGTGATCTCCTTGTCATTGAGGTAGATATGTCCTGCATTGGGCTTAATAAAGCCTACAATCATATAGAAGGACGTGGTCTTACCTGCCCCATTAGGCCCTAAGAGGCCTATGATCTCTCCTTGCTTCACTTCCAAGGAGATACCCTTAACGACCTTGCGCCCTTTGTACTCTTTTACTATATTTTCAGCTCGTAATGTTTTCATGATTTTGGTTTATAAGTGCATGGAACAATGCTTGTTTTTCCTCGGATACACGTCCGTTCTTGATGAGGTTCCGCTGTACACTCATCCAGCGATAGAGTACTACAGCCTGAGGAATCTTATCCGAGGATAAGGGAAGGCGTTTGTAAGTGCGGACAAAATCGCTCATGGCCTGATAATTCTCCTCCCAAGTACGTTTCTTAACGGGTTGCTCCACCACCAAGCCGTATTCTTCAGGATAATTGACTCCTTTGAGGCCTATGAGTGAGTTCTGGAAAAACTCAAAAGTATCGGAAGCCTCCGCCTTGAGATTCGTCAGTACACTCTTGGAGTTGGTATGAGGGCGATACTGTAACAGATAGGTGGTCACTTGCTGGAGGGTCTGTGGGCGCTGCTGTTGCTGTAGGTACTCCTTAACTATATCTCGGATAGTTCCCCCCTTGAAGTTCTCCACCGTAGCCTCCCACTTCTTCAGACCAAAATTGCTGCTTCTCCCTATGGGAACAAACCCATATTCTCGCTTGAGGGAGGAGCGAATCCCCGCATGGGTAAAGTTGGTCTGAGGGTAGAGTTCCTTGACCTTCTCGGCGATTTCCTCCACATAGGAGGGGGTGCCCAAGGCCTCCAAAGCCTCATAGGCATATTCGTTGATCTGCTTGTAGGTGTTGCGAGGAATGATGATATGGTCTCCCTCCACCTTTAGGCCAAACTCGTCCTTGAGTATCAGCGCCACCACCATAGCTACACGCTCCCATGAGACAGTACTATCCAGCAGATAGGCCGAAACTTTATCCTTAAGAGAGAGTTCGTACGCCTTTACCGTCTTGGCCTCCAGTAAGGTAGAGATGTTGGCTACAAAGCCGTCCCAATCAAAATGCGGATATATAACTTTGGATACCAGATAGATACGTTTCCAATTATGTCTGTTTTTCTTCTTAGAGAAATGCGGATAGAGCACATCGGAAAGGTTGCCTACAATCTCAAATTTTTCCAAATAGATACAGAGAATAAAATAAATAAAGTTCTCTGTGAACTGGGTTTGGCTCTTTTGGTTAAGCCATACCACCTGCTCAGGGGTGAGGGTAACCACATCGCCTGATACCTCTATTTTTCCCTGAGTAAGTAAGTCATCATTGAAAGCACGTATCACGGGTAGCTTCTTGAACAGATCACAGATCACTTGGTTGCGAATCTGGCGTACGCGCTCATGGGTAATTTGCATCTGCTTGCCTATCTCCCTGAGTTTTAAGCCCGTAGTATGCTGATAGAACCTAAAGGCCTTGGAGAAAAGCTTGATCTTACTCTCATCAAACAGGGCAGGAGTGGTCAGCAAATAATCCACCACCTTGAAGAAGCCCAATCGGGTAACTTCCGTGGGTATATTCTCAATAGGGTAGATATTCTGATTGACACACATCTCCTTGAATACCATAATCTTATCAGGGTCTTTCACCTTGCTAATCTCTATGATAAAGTATTTTATCTTATCAAAATAGATATTCAGGTCTAAGGTATTTCTCCGTCCTATACCCCTTATTTTGATAGCTTTTTCCTGTGATTGGGTATAGAAATCATAAAAAATCTGTAAGGACATTCCTTGAGTAAAGTACATATCCAGCGTATTTTTCAGCCTTGGTGGTAGGCTGGTGGTAATCATCTGGATATAACTATCAATAATCTCCTTTTGTAGTGGTGTAAGAGTCTGGAAGGAGGACAAGAGTTGCTTGTGAATCATATCCTCCTGTTGTAATCTATCAAAAAAATCCGAGGAAGAAATACGCATAAGCTCCTCCATAGAACGTTTGCCACAGTTTTTTATTCCATCAAAGTGCTTATATTCGTTGTAATAGTTACGAATATCCTCTGACGAATACCACTGCTGTTCCATACAAATATTGTATGTACGTAAGCTTATTTTGTTATTTTTTAGTAATTCTTTTATTTGCATTGTTTCTATTTATCCTATCCAACTCATTAGCAAATTGACTCATTGATTTATTTGACTCATTAGAAATCAAACCGATAAGGAATACGATTCAGTTCCTCTTCCAAGAATAGCCAGTCCTGAACACTCCTTACAATCGTATATACCATAGCCTCAGAAAGTACCTTCCCTTGGTAGAGTGCCTCTATAGTCTCGGTGGAGGCTTCATCATTGAGGTATTCGGTCTCTTCTCCAAAGAAAATAGTCGCCCAATCCTTGTAGAATTCAGGGTCGGTGCATAAGTGCTTGAGGGTGAAGATCTCTTCCTCTATCTCAAACTGGGTAATCAGCTGCCATGGCTTGTCCTCCTGTGCACAGATGACAAAAGGAATATCCTGTTCGTGGTAATTCTTCCTGTAAAAAGCCTGAAATTCTTTAGGAATTTGCTTTTCAAAAGAAGTCTCACCTGACGAAAAATTTTCACAAACACTGGGGACAATAATACACCCATTTTCTGTGAAAAACAAATGGAGCGAAGGGCCGTCTTCTTCTTCAAAATCAAAGCCTATACGTGCTTCATTCCCCTCGTATTCCTCTTGGCGGCTGGGCATATAGCGGTGATACGTCTCAAACTCTTGCCCACAGATGAGCAAATCCAGCACCGCTTGCCCTTTGCAGATTTTTTTCAATGTCAGCCAATGAGGTAGTTGGCTCAAATCAGGAGTAAAATTCATTCTTGGTATATCAATTTAATTTAATTCTTTT
>ERZ773100.910-NODE-910-length-14302-cov-9.478417_pt1 | contig 14302 bp, 13 predicted proteins | sample MGYA00511119_ERZ773100 | MGnify/ENA primary metagenome ERZ773100 (study PRJEB29015, sample SAMEA2738000) | human oral metagenome | biome: human oral; feature: human-associated habitat; material: dental | place: China | collected 2111 ...
ATCAAAGGTCTCAAAGCGATCATCTACAGGGGGGTATATGACTTGTTGATATCCTCTTGTAAAAGAAAAAACTTCAAAAGAGGAAAGCAACGGCAGTCCCACTGTTGCCAATCCTATTTTCTTGATAAATTCCAAACGTTTCATAAGTGCTTAGTTTATTCTTGCAAGTCGTTTTTCGTTTGGACAAATGTATAAAATATTACTTAAACGAACAAACTTTGCAAAAAAATTCTTATATTTGCCACTACTAAATAAATATACAAAAACATGATCGTAAGAAAGACCCTTTCACTATTAGGAGTATTTGTCCTCCTTTTGGTAAGTGCTTGTTCAGCACCCAAGAAAACCGCTTACGGCCATACCAAAGGCGTACTTGCTAAGCATGGTATGGTGGTGAGCGCCAAGGAAGAAGCCTCTAAGATAGGCCTCTCTATCCTTAAAAAAGGTGGTAATGCCTTTGACGCTATGGTGGCTACCGAATTGGCCTTGGCCGTAGCTTATCCCAATGCGGGTAACATAGGCGGAGGCGGATTTATGGTCTATCGCTTGGCCAATGGTGAAAAAGGTGCCTTGGACTACCGCGAAAAAGCCCCCAGCAAGGCACATCGCGATATGTACTTGGACGCCAACGGCAAAGTGATTCCCGATAAAAGCACCCTCGGCGCCTTGGCTATAGGGGTACCTGGCACCATAGATGCACTCTTTGAGGTTCATAAGAAATTCGGCAAACTCCCTATAGCTGACCTCTTCCAGCCTGCTATTGACTTAGCTCGCAATGGGGTAGTCATCACTCCCCTACAAGCCGACTTCTATATGGGGAAAAATCTTGCCGAGATTAAAAAGGCTAACAACTATACTACCATCTTCGAGAATGGTTGGAAAGCTGGCGAACGCTTTAAGTATGAGGAACTGGCTCAGACACTCGAACGTATCCGTGACAATGGCCGTGAAGAGTTCTACGAAGGGGAAACAGCCAAGCGTATCGTGGATTATGTACAGGAATTGGGTGGTATCCTCTCCCTTGAGGACCTAAAAAACTACCACTCCCAGTGGCGCACCCCTATTACCTTCAATTATAAGAACTATACTATCTCCTCCATGCCACTCCCTTCCAGTGGTGGAATCTGTATCGCTCAGATACTCAAATCGGTAGAACCCTATAAGATAGGGCAATACGCTCACAATGGCGAGCAATATGTACAACTATTAGTGGAGGCTGAGCGCCGTGCTTATGCCGATAGGGCTTATTTCTTAGGTGATCCTGATTTTGTAAAAGTTCCTACCGAAACCCTCCTCTCCCCTGACTATCTAAAGGAGCGTATGCGCTCTTTCTCTTGGGATAGAGCAAGCAAGTCCAGCGAGATTGCCCATGGCAAGGTGGTAGGCTACGAGAGCGATGAGACCACCCACTACTCTATCGTGGATAGCGAAGGCAATGCGGTGGCCGTAACCACTACCCTCAATACCAATTATGGCTCCAAGGTATATGTAAAGGGCGGGGGCTTCTTCCTCAATAACCAGATGGACGACTTCAGTATCAAGCCAGGCGAACCCAACACCTACGGACTGGTAGGTTCTGAAAAGAATGCCATTGCACCGAACAAACGTATGCTTAGCTCTATGTCACCTACCATAGTAGAGGAAAACGGTAAGCTCCGTATGGTCATCGGTACCCCTGGAGGCTCTACTATTATCACCTCCGTACTCCAATGTATGCTCAATGTCTTTGAATATGGTATGACCATGCAGGAGTCCGTAAGCCAGCCACGCTTCCACCACCAGTGGCTCCCCGATGATGTGATGTTCGAGCCCAAAGGCTTTGACCCTGCCGTCATTGCCAAGCTCAAGGCCAAAGGCTATGTCCCCAAGGAAGAAAACTTTGTCATCATCGGCCGTGTAGATGCCATTTTAGTAGAGAAAGACGGTACCTTAGAAGGTGGGGCTGACCCCCGTGGCGACGATGTAGCTGAAGGTTACTAAACTACAAAAAGAAATAAATGCAAAAAAAAATATGTTTTTTGTTTGGTAATTAAAAATTTTTTTCTAACTTTGCCCCGAATTAGTAAAGAGAGAAAAAGTAATTAACCATTAATAATTAAAAAAGATGTTTTTTACACAAAGAAATATGATGTATTGTCTCATGCCTTACCCTAAGTAAGACATCATAATTTCTTTTGCCCATAGTTTAAGAAAGCAATGATGTTCTATCATTGCTTTCTTCTTTTCAGTAGTCGGCAGAAAGCAATCAGCCATAATAGAACAACAATTAACCATTAACAACTAAAAATTTAAAGATGAAACTAAAACCCTTCCTTAGCCTCCTTGCCTTTCTTGTGGTAAGTATTGCAGGCGCACAGACCCTCAAAGGTAAAGTCATTGATGACCAAAACGAACCCCTCTTGGGCGTTACCATCTTGGTCAAAGAGGTGCCTAACAAAGGTGCCACTACCAACGAGCGCGGTGAGTTCAGTATCCATGTGGAACCTCACCAAACGCTTGTCTTTTCCTATATTGGCTTCAAAAACCAAGAAATCAAGGTTGGTAAGCAGAAAAACCTCGTGGTAACCCTTGTAAGCGAAGCCGAAGAACTCCCTGAATTATTGGTTGTTGGCTCCCGTGCAGGAGGGCGTACCAAGATTGACAGCCCCGTCCCTGTAGATGTCTTTGATGTGGCCAAAACCAGCAAAACCCAACCTCAGGTGAACCTCAACCAGATACTCAACAGTATTGCTCCCTCTTTTACCTCCACCACTCAATCGGTCTCCGATGGTTCTGACCACCTTGACCCTGCCCAATTGCGCGGCTTAGGCCCTGACCAGACCCTCGTGCTACTGAACGGAAAACGCCGACACACCTCCGCTTTTATCAATGTCAATGGTACTCCTGGGCGTGGTACTGTAGGGACTGACCTTAATACCATTCCCTCCTTCGCCCTTTCCAAAATAGAGGTGTTGCGCGATGGGGCTTCCGCTCAGTATGGCTCCGATGCTATTGCTGGGGTGATGAACCTTGAGCTTAAGAAAGACAAAGGCCTCTCTGCCCAAGTAAGCTATGGCGGACACCTTACCCCTACGGCTAATGACCACCGCGGTGGCTTTGACGGAGCACAAGGTCAGCTGGACATCAACTATGGTACCGAATTGGGTAAAAAAGGTGGTTTTCTAAACTTTACCTTCTCCGCTCAGTTCCGTGACAAGACCCACCGTGCAGGTACCTTTGACGGAGAGATATTCAACGCTTACAACGCCATAGAGCGCCGCGCCCTTAACCATGGGGACAACCTATCTCGCTACTTTTCCAATATCAATGTAGATGCTGACCCTCGCCTATTAGGCCTTATCAAAGGCTATGCAGGGGAAGTAGGTTATTTTGACAGTAGCTACCTTGCCCAGATACAAGGAGCCAACACCATCGGAGAGCTACAACCCTTGCTCAAAAAGGATTTTACCGAGCAGGAACTCGCCTATCGTGGTCTTGACCGCAAGGACTACAACATGCATGTAGGCCAATCCAGCCTCTTGGGTACTCAATTCTTTGTCAATGCAGCCTTTCCTGTCTCTGACAACTGGGAACTCTATGCCTTTGGCGGACAGAGCTACCGCTATGGAGAGGCAGGTGGTTTCTTCCGCCGTCCTAACCAAGCCCGTACCTTCACTGGCCTACACCCCAACGGCTACTTGCCTCAGATTTCTACCGACATACAGGACTCTTCTATCTCGGCTGGAATCCGTGGCGAGGCTGGCAAGTGGCACCTTGACCTAAGTAATACCTTTGGCCGCAATGAGTTTGCCTATACGATTAAGAACACAGGCAATACCAGCTTGCGCTTTGCTACTCCTGACTACTTTGATGCTGGTAAATTGCGTTTTGCACAGAACACAATCAACTTGGATCTCTCCCACCCCATTGAGTTATTCTACAAATCCAATATCTCTTTTGGGGTAGAGCAACGTCATGAGTCTTATAGCACTGTAGCAGGCGCTGAAAACTCTTATGCTACCTATGATATCACAGGGGGCGTACTCCCCTTGAGTGCTCCTGCCTCTCAGAAAGTTACTGATTTCTTTGGCAATGCCCTCCCTGGGGGTGCTCAGGTACTCCCTGGCTTTAGAGAAGAGAGTGCCCTTACCAAAACCCGCAATGTCTTGGCTGGCTATGGAGAATTTGAAACCGACATTACCAAGTGGCTATTGGCCAATGCCGCAGTGCGTTACGAACATTATTCTGACTTTGGTAATACCTTTAACTATAAGCTCGCTTCACGTGTGAAACTCTTGCCCAATGTGAATCTCCGTGCAGCTGCCTCCACTGGCTTCCGTGCCCCTTCTATCCACCAGTTGTATTATACCAATATCAATACCTTGCAGATCAACGGGGTATTACAAGAAACTGGTACTTTCAACAATATCTCGCGTGCAGCAGAACTCTTTGGTATAGAGAAGTTACAAGAAGAAAAATCCAAATCACTCAGTGCTGGTTTTGCTGTTAAGATTCCCAAGTCTGGTCTTTCTGTCAGTGCCGATGCCTATTTTATCCGTGTAGATGACCGTATTATCCTCACCGAGCCCTTTACCCGCCCTGCTGGAAACAGCCCTGCGGAGAATGAACTCAAACAGATTTTTGACCAAGCCAACGTAAATACCGTACAATTCTTTGCCAATGCGGTAAATGTAGAAACCAAAGGAATAGATGTGGTAGTGAGCCACTCCCTACAAGCGGATAAGTTCACCCTTAACAATGACTTTGCTTTCAACCTTACCCAAACCCGCAAGGTAGGTGAGATACACACCCCAAGGGCTATTAAAGCAGCTGGCTTAGAAGAAAAATTCTTCTCCGAACGCTCTCGTGTGCTCTTAGAAGAGGTAATCCCTCGCTTCAAAGCTACCCTTTCCCACAATCTCACCATAGGTAAATGGAGCGGCTACTTGCGCAATACTTATTATGGAAAGGCTACAGGTCCTGATATTATAGCTGCTGACAAGCGTATAGGTGATTTTGAGTTTGACGAGCACGGTCACCAAGTCTTTCATGGCAAGGTCATCACCGACCTATCTGTAGCGTACAACTTTACTCCTAAGACCTCTTTGACCTTGGGTGTGAATAACCTCCTTGATCTCTACCCTGATAAGAACGTCAAGGCCAATAGCAATAATGACCAATTTGTCTATTCACGTGCCACCTCTCAATTTGGATTGAATGGTCGCTATGTATTCCTCCGCGCTACCTTCAACCTGTTTTAAGTGAAAAGTGAAAAATGAAAAGTGAATAATACATTTTGTAGGGGCAAAGTTGCGTAAGCAAGTATGTGAAGCAATTCGCCCTCTATAAAGAAGAAAGAGACTACCCCAAAAGGTAGCCTCTTTTTTATTTGGTTACTTATAGTAAGTTCACTTTTCAGTCTTCATTCTTCACTTTTCATTTTTCACTATTTCTTGTACTTCTCAATAATCCTTCTGGCTCTTTCCAAAGCCTCTTCGTTGGAAATATTGGCAGCATCTTGGTGAAGGGAAGTACTCATAGGTGTCTGATAAGTAGGAGTTGGTTCCTTATGGTACGTAGGCTCCTCAGTTGTTTTAGTAATCGTATGAGGCACTAAAGGGCTGGTTGCCAAAGGTTCCGTTGTGGAGAAAGTATGGGTACTCTCCTTAGGTGGTGTTGCCACAGGTGTAGAGGTAAAAGCCATAGGGCTTTGAGTTACAGGAGTTGCTTGTGGTTCTGGAATATGTGCCACAGGTGTAGAGGTAAAGGCCATAGCAGGTGGCGGAGTAGGTGCTTGCGTAGGAGCAGGGGCTACGGAAGCCGCAGAAGCCATAGGTCGCTCAACCAATTTTTCCTTTAGTGTGCGATTGAGCGTCTCTAACTCTTCAATCCTGATAAGCAGCTTGTTATAGGTATCTTTGGTAATGACAATCATCTCTCCACCCTTCTTATCAGCAAGAAAGAGCGGCTCTGCCAAAGGTAGCTCTATTTTGAAAAGCTGTTCGTTTTCTTTTAGTGGCGTTTCCTTGAGCTCTTTTTCTTTCAAGGAAGCCGCATAAGCATCCACATTCGTAGGAATATCTATCTCTATTCCTATTTTTGTCAAAGCATTGATAACCAACTGATATTGTTGAAAATCCAACTTCTCTTTTAACGGAATCGTGTTACTCATAATCGTTATATTTTGGGCAAAGGTATAATAAAAAATTCAAAAAAACAAATAATTGTTATGATATTTTTTTTCTTGATAAAATTAAGTAACTATTTGTTTTATTTTAATTTTTTTTCTTATCTTTGCACAGAATTATAAAATACTTCATAACATGAAAAAACCTACTATAAATATAGAGAAATTCTACGACCTTATGCTATCCAACAAGTGGTGGAGTGCTGTAGCTGTGATCCTTTCCACCCTGATTATCTACCTATTTGGAAAAATCACAGGAGAAACTATTTATTCTTTAACACACTGAGACAAGGTAGTGGTCAGACTTTGGTATGTAGTTTGACTTTTGTAATCAACTATAACTTATGAATATAAAATTTTTCTACTTATTGCTCCTTGTCTCAACAAATCTATTTGGGCAGGGAGCTTTAAAAGATTTCCAAAGAGAACTACAATATACACCTCTTTTTTTTGAGAACCAAAAAATGGAATTCTCTATAAAAATAGATGGTAGTACTTATTTAGGTAGTTTCTCTGCCTCTGGTAACATTGAGGCTTTTGACACGAAAGATATCACTTATTATCAGACAATTATTGATAATGAAGAGAAAGAAAAAATAAATCGTTATCTAAAAGGAATAGTAGCTATTTCAAACGCTTCCTATAGAATCTTGAATTACCCTATGCTCCTAAAAGAATTGCAATGTGAAAATTTACCTGATAGAAAATGGAAATTTATAAGTAAAGACACTGAAATAAACACTTTCTTAGGTGCTAATAGAGATGATTCTTACTCTTTTATAGTGTGTCTTAATGAACAAGGATACATAAAACAAATTACAAGTAGTAACAATGGAGATAATCCATCTACTAACCCGTATGAAACAGAAGCTATATACCAAACCGAAAAAAATAAGACTACATTTACTTTCTTAAAAGGACATATTTATCTTAAACAGAAAAACAATAACTTATTTTTTGAAATAAAACTATTATAGGGCAGATTCAACTAATAAAAGAGTTACTCTCAAAGTAGAAGAGGGAATAGCCCCTATTATTGCTATTGGTATAGCTGTACTTTATTTGGCTGGCACTGTTTGTGGAATTGTTAATGGTCAAAGACAAACAGGACAACCATAAGGTAATCTATAAAGACTATTTGAAAAATAAAATATTTACACAAACTTTCAAATAGCCTTCTTTAATTCAACATCATTACCCCTATTAATCATGATAGAGAAAGATTACATAAAGAAAAAAATTGATTTATTTGTAAAAGAACTTGTGAGTCTATTGAGTAAAGAACCTCCAAAGGAAGAAAAATTAAAGGAGTTAGCCTTATTAGCTCAAAAATATACAGAAAAAAATCTCTCTTATTTCTTACATTCAGATACAGATACTATTCTTTTAGCCTATAAAACAGACACTGAAACTTTGGACATTATAGCTGAGATTCTTTTCCAATTACCTGACCTAAATAAGGATATTTTACACAAAATTAGAGACATCATACATTATATAAATAGGAATAGTACTGACTTTTCCTTTCAAAGAAACCAAAATCTAACAAAAATAGAAGCTTTATTAGGAGCAGACTAAAGAATGCTTTCCCTATACCTATCCTATATCTATTACCGAAGGCTCTTTGCCAAAGGAGACCTACTAACCATTGTTGTACTTATCACAGCCATGGCAGGGGCCCTATATGTACTATACCTACACTATGCATCGTGGTCTTGGCTCTTAATCCTTTTTCCACTCGCTACGCTTTCCTATCATAATAGCAGGGAAGATTTACCTTTGCTCTGCATCCATCCTCATTACAAGAGAATTCTATTAGGAGAATATTGTATAGAAAATCTGCCTTTTATACTACTGCTTATTAGCAAAGAGGATTATCTTTGGGCTGCCCTATATTTCTTAGTACTTTGCCTTATCCCATGGCTTGCGCAGCGACAACTTACCATACCTTACCCCTTTTCTCTTTCAGATCCGCTTTGGCATACTGCTTTCCGCAAATATAAGCTCCTTTTCTCTTTGCCTTTCCTTATAGGGCTTGTGGTCATTGCGGGTATATATAACAATCCTAACTTAGCACTTTTTGCTTTTGGAGCAACGGGCTTAGTGTGTTGCATACCTTATTTTGAAAGAGAACACCCTTCTTATATCACCATAGCTGCTCAACAAGGAAAAGACTACTTACATAGCCAACTTATTGCAGGGATTCAGAATACGGCCTTAGTCTTTTCCCCCTTGGGACTCACTTACTTTATTTGCTTTGGTATAGAGAAAATAGCTGTATTATTACTCTTTTTGGGTGTTGCCATAGTAGGTGTACTCACCAAATATGCCTTTTTCAACCAACCTCTCCCTCAGCCTTTTGCCGTCATAACTATTTTCTTAGGAGTGTTCTATATACTCCCCTTGTTACTGCTCCCCTATTTCTATTTCTTAGCTATAAAAAACATTCAAAAACACCAACATGTTACAAATAAATCACTTAGAAAAGAGCTACCAAGATAGGATTATTCTAAATCATATTTCTCTTACTATAGAGAAACCTGGCCTCTATGGGGTTGTGGGGGTCAATGGAGCAGGCAAAACAACCTTTTTCAAGTGCCTTAGTGGTTTGGAACCTTACCAAGGAGAGATTTTATATAATAAGAAAACGCTTTCGCCCAATCAAGTGGCTTTTGTTCCTACAGAACCTTACTTATATGAACACCTTACCGTAGGGGAATTCTACACTTTTTACAGCAAACTTTTGGGTATAGCTCCTTCTAAGAACTATGTTTTTGATATAGATAAAAGACTACTTATCAAACAGTTATCTACAGGTATGCGCAAGAAGGTGTATTATAATGCCGTATTACAAAAGCCCTATACCTTATATATCTTTGATGAGCCTTTCAATGGATTAGATATTTCTTCCTCTCTACATATCAAGCAGTTGCTCCTTTCTTTAGCACAAACCCATATCGTATGGGTGGCTTCTCATCTTTTAGAGACCTTGCAAGATTGTGAATGTATATATCTGTTACAAAATGCCGATTTTCAATATTTCACTCCCAAAGACATCAATACTATAGAACAATTGCTAATGGTTTGTTGGCATACTCAAAATTAAAAACTTAAAACTCAAAACTATCATGAAGTTTTTTCTCTTTTTATGTTGTTGCTCCCTGAGTGGGTTTGCACAAAAAGTAGTGGTACAGGACAGTCAAGGTCGTCCTATTGAATATGTAAATATAGGTGTCAAAGGCACTTCCAAAGGTCTTATCAGCGATGAGCAGGGAGGCTTTTCCTTGGATGCCCTGCATGCTAAGGATACCGATAGCATCTACTTTGGACATCTGAGCTATAAGCATAAGGTACTCCTAAAGAAGGATATTACCGACAAGGTGGTATTGGAGGCAGCCGAGATTGTACTCCCTGAAGCGACCTTTACCGCCAAGCAGCCTAAGGAGCGCACGCTCAAGGGAAAGGGCTTACCTACTATTGCTACTATGAGCATTCTCGCCCCTACTGAGGAGGAAATGGGTGAAGATGAGGAAAAGGGTGAGGAGGAATTGGGCGACTTTATCTCTCTGAACAAGGATACTTTCCTTACAAAGTTTGAGATGAATATTGTAGCCAACACCCTTGACCGTTGTGTGCTACGTGTGGTAGTCTATCAGAGTAACAAGGAGCATACCCTCTTTAAGCCCTTGATAGAAAGGCCTATCTATATAGAGGTGCCCGCCAGCCGTAAACGACAGATTTTCACTAAGGAGTTATCCGTATTTGCCCCCAAGGGAGTAATTTGGGTAGCCTTGCAGGCTGTTGAGCTAAAGGGAAGTAAGGACAGCGAACTTAGAATCCGCTGCCGTGCCAATGGTGGCTGGACTCGTACCACTATTGATAATATTTTAGAGAAAATCCCCTTGGGATTGGGGATTCCTTTCTCTATTAAGGGAAGACAATAAAGTGAAAAATGAAAAGTGAAAAGTGAATAATTTTTCACTCTTCACTTTTCACTCTTCACTACTAATCGTCGTCCTCTTCTGAAAAATCTTCGTCCTCTTCAGGTTCGTCGTATTCCTCATCTTCATCAGGATCAGCGGCTTTGTCTTTGGTGGCTGTTTTGCCTTTGCCTTTTTTCTTCACCACTACTTTTCCTTCTTTGACGGCTTCTTTGATCTTGCCTTCTATCTCTTCAGCCATTTCTGGATTGTCAAGCAGTAAGGCCTTCATCGCATCACGACCATTGGCCAAGCGGGTACCGCCGTAGCTGTACCAAGCCCCACTCTTGGAGAGTATGTCAAAGTCGGTTCCCCAATCTACTATTTCGGACACCTTGGAGATACCTTCCCCATAGATGATTTCAAACTCTGTTTTTTGGAAAGGTGGTGCTACTTTATTTTTCACTACCTTCACCTTCGTGAGGCTACCATAGGCCTCACCGTCTTTGTTCTTGAGTGGTGCTGCTTGTCGGCGTACATCTACACGTACAGAGGAATAGAACTTCAGTGCATTACCCCCTGTAGTGGTCTCAGGATTTCCAAAAGACACCCCTATTTTATCACGCAACTGGTTGATAAACATCACCACACAGTTGGCCTTACTGATGCTCCCTGTGATTTTGCGCAAGGCTTGGGACATCAGGCGGGCATGTACTCCCATTTTGGAGTCGCCCATCTCGCCATCTATTTCAGTTTTAGGAGTAAGGGCAGCCACGGAATCCACTACGATAATATCCACGGCTCCAGAGCGTACCAGCCCATCTACGATTTCAAGGGCTTGCTCCCCGTTATCAGGTTGGGAGATAATCAGGTTATCCACATCTATCCCTATCTTTTTGGCATAACTGGGATCAAAGGCATGTTCCGCATCTATAAAAGCAGCAGAACCACCCAGCCTCTGTGCCTCGGCAATAGCATGCAGTGTAAGGGTGGTCTTACCTGAAGACTCCTGACCAAAGATCTCAATCACCCTACCGCGTGGATAACCCCCTACTCCTAAGGCAATATCCAAGCCCAAAGAACCTGAAGGAATCACCTCCACCTTCTCGGCTACCTTGTCTCCAAGACGCATCACCGTTCCTTTCCCAAAGGACTTTTCCAAGCGCTGCAAGGCCAATTTCAGAGCTTGTGCTTTGGCTTCCTTATCCTTAATCTCTTCTACTTTTTCTTTTTCTTTCTTTGCCATCTTTTTTAATGATTAATGGTTAATGATCAATGATTAATGGTCAATGATTAATCATTAAAGAACAAATTTCTTTGCACTTTGTCCCTTGTAGCGTGCGATACATTCCTCATATACCTTGAGGGCTTCTTGGGCATCTCCCCAACCGCGTACATCTACTTTTTTATTTTCCAAATCTTTATACACTTTGAAGAAATGTTCTATCTCCTTGGTAAGGTGTGGATTTACCTCATTGAGCTGGCTAAGGGATTTGACCATAGGGTCGGCCTTAGGCACACAGAGTACTTTCTCATCACCTCCTTTTTCATCGGACATATAGAGGATACCCACAGGCTTTACTTCCACTACACAACCAGGGAAGAAAGGAATGGTGGAGATTACAAGCACGTCCAAAGGATCCCCGTCATCGGCCAAGGTTTCAGGAATGAACCCATAGTCAGTAGGATATACCATGGAGGTATGTAGCATGCGGTCAAAGCGCATTTTACCTAAGTCAAAATCATATTCGTACTTATTTCTGCTTCCCTTGGGAATCTCAATGAGTACATCAAAAGTTGTTTCTTTTGCCATTTTTACTGTTTTTGAAAATTAGAGAGCAAAGATAACGTTTTTTTCTCAATCATCAAAGCAAATATTTATCTTTCTTTCTTCAAAAAAAAGTTGTACTTTTGCCACTGATTTAATACCCTTACAAATTATGTATTCAGAATTACCCGAAGGGCACCCTATACGCACCTATCTGCATGAGACTGAACTTATTCAGAACCTTTTAGAAGAGATTATGCAGACAAACCCAGAGGAGGACTACCAGAAGTTCTACAATCTCTTCAACCATCTCTCCACCGTGGAGAAACGCTTCCAAAGAAAAGAGAATCAGCTCTTTCCTTTCTTGGAACAAAAAGGCTGGACTAACCCCTCTCAGAACATGTGGTCTTTCCACGATACCATACGCGATATGTTCCGCTTGGTCAGAAAGAACTTAGAGGATAAGGAACTGGCCAAAGCAGCAGAGAACATGACTTATATAGAGGAAAACCTCCTACGCCTGCTCTCTGTAGAGTATAACATTCTTTTTGCGCGCTCCTTGGAGATTCTCTCCGATGAAGATTGGATCAAGATGCGCCAAGGAGAAGAGGAAATCGGCTGGATGCTCCCCTCTCCTCCCCCTGCTTACCCCTCAGAAGAGGGTTATATCCACCCTTCAGAAGATACCACCCTACGTACCGATGTGGTCTTTGACGAAAAAGCGCAACACTTTGACGAAGGTTATATGACCGTAGAACAAGTGAATCTGCTGCTCAAGACCCTCCCTATTGATATTACTTTTGTAGATGAGCATGACAAGGTGATTTTCTACAACCGCGGTGAAGAACGTGTTTTCCCTCGTAGTGCAGGGATTATCGGACGTGAAGTGAAGTTCTGCCACCCTCCCAAGAGCGTAGGTACGGTGCTGAAAATCGTGGAGGCTTTCCGCAATGGTACTCAGAACGAAGCCAACTTCTGGCTGAATTTCCGCGGACGCCTGATCTATGTGCGCTACTTTGCCGTACGTGATGCCCAGAAAAACTATAAGGGCGTGATCGAAATGTCACAGGACATCACCGACATCAAGACCATAGAAGGAGAAAGACGCTTGCTCGAATGGGAATAACCCTAAACTGATTCACCTTGGCTAAGATTACCGAACAAATAAAAGAGCCTATAGCAGCGGAGATGGCTGCCTTTGAGGATAAGTTCAGAGACTCCATGTCCTCACGGGTGGCACTGCTTAACCGCATCACTCACTATATCGTAAACCGCAAGGGCAAGCAGATGCGCCCTATGTTCGTCTTTTTGGTGGCTAAGCTCGCCAGCGGAGGCACCATCAGCGAACGTACCTATAGGGGGGCTTCCGTTATTGAACTGATTCATACGGCTACCTTAGTGCATGACGATGTGGTAGATGATAGCAATAAGCGACGTGGATTCTTTTCTATCAATGCCTTGTGGAAGAACAAAATCGCGGTCTTAGTTGGGGACTACCTTCTTTCCAAAGGGTTACTGCTCTCTATAGACCATGGGGATTTTGACCTATTGCGCATCATCTCGGTAGCTGTACGTGAGATGAGTGAGGGAGAACTCCTACAAATGGAGAAAGCACGCCGATTGGACATCACCGAGGAGGTCTATTACGAGATTATCCGCCAGAAGACTGCCACCCTTATCGCTGCCTGCTGTGCTATGGGCGCTTGCTCGGTTTGCCCCGACAATGCCCCACTGATAGAGAAGATGCGCTGCTTTGGCGAATATGTAGGTATGGCCTTCCAGATCAAGGACGACCTCTTTGACTATACCGAAGAGGCTATAGGGAAGCCTACAGGCATTGACATCAAGGAACAAAAGATGACCCTGCCGCTGATCTATGCACTCAACCAGGCCAGCGAAGAAGACCGCAAATGGCTGATTAACAGTGTCAAAAATCACAATACAGACAAAAAGCGCGTCAAGGAAGTCATTGCCTATGTTAAGGCTCACGGCGGTATAGAGCGTACCGAAGCCAAGATGAGGGAATACCAAGCAAAAGCCTTAGCTATACTATCGGAGTTCCCCGATTCTCCTTATAAGAAATCCCTACTCCAGATTGTGGATTACGTCATAGAACGAACTGTATAACACATAACACAAGAGCCTGCTACCCTTGCGGTGAGCAGGCTCTCTTATCATGAGTTACAGACAAAAATTATTTCTTCTTCTTAGTTTCTGCCTTAGCTGCATCTTGAGCAGCCTTAAGAGCAGCACGAGATACACGTACTTGGCATACTACGGTGTTATCTGGGTGCATGATCTTGTAGTTCTCCTGAGCAATTCTGGTAACATACAAGCGATTACCCATTTCCATCCAAGAAATATCTACAGGAACGAAATCAGGCAAGTTATCAGGCAAGGCTTTTACCTTTAGCTTACGGTTTACGATACGGAGTGTACCACCGGCCA
>ERZ773100.911-NODE-911-length-14293-cov-3.487568_pt1 | contig 14293 bp, 14 predicted proteins | sample MGYA00511119_ERZ773100 | MGnify/ENA primary metagenome ERZ773100 (study PRJEB29015, sample SAMEA2738000) | human oral metagenome | biome: human oral; feature: human-associated habitat; material: dental | place: China | collected 2111 ...
ACGATGGATTATTTAATAGTTTGAGTGAGATCAAATAATCGATTAATTCTTGTCTGAAAGGTGCGAAATTTTGCGTTAGCTCAAATTTCTCGTAAAAAAACTCTTTTAGAATCGGCGCTCTTTTAGGCCATAGTTTAAGCCTAATAAAATTTAAAGGAGAGGAAAATGAGCAGCTTTTTTATTACCGGGATTGATACCAATGTCGGTAAAACGACGGCTTGTCGCGCGATTATTCAAGCTTTGCAAAATAAAGGCGTGAATATTGTCGGTTTTAAACCGATTGCTTGTAGTTCGGAAGAGAGCGTTTATCCTGTCGAGCAAACTTTCACGTCGGATTATGATAATAAAGAAAATTACGATGTACTGACCTTGATGGATTCAACCAAACAGGCGGTAAGTTACGAAGAAATTAACGCTTATACTTTTGATCACACTTTGCCAATGTTGGTTGAAGCCAAAGAACGTATAAAGTTGGCTAAAATCAATCAAATGCTTGATAAATTAACTCAAAAATATCAATCAGTTGCGGTGGAAGGGTCGTTTGGTTTGTTGACGCCGATGGCTGAAGGTAAAACTTTTGCCGATTGGGTGAAATCCCGCAAAATGCCCGTGGTGCTTGTGGTTGGCATTAAAGATGGTTGTATTAACCACGCATTATTAACTGTGCAAGCCATTCAGAATCTAGGCGTACCATTATTAGGCTGGGTGGCAAATCGTATTAATCCGTTATTAAGTCATTATGCGGAAATCGTAGAATTTCTTGAAAATCATATTGATGCACCGCTATTAGGTAAAATTCCTTACGTTCATCGACCGGAAACTCAAGAGCTCGGACATTATTTAACCAATATTGAGCGTTTACTGTACATGCAAACGGAACAGGTCAAGTAGAAAAAGCAAGTAAAAAAACTAAGTAAAAAAGAAGTGCGGTAAATTTACCGCACTTCTTTTATTCAACATTATGTGCTTTTTTCAAAATATCCTCTTCTTCCAGCGTTAATAAACGCGCGATAGCATTGCGATAAGATATCTCCAGGGATTCACGACTGGTCGCCATTACGCCTTGATCGACTAAGAATCCGTCATTCACATCATAAACCCAACCGTGCAACGATAATTTTTGACCGCGCTCCCATGCGCTTTTCACGATGGACGAGCGACCGAGATTATAAACTTGTTCTGCTACATTAATTTTGGTCAACATATCCGCACGTTTTTCCGGCGACAATTTGCCGAGCAAATGCCCGTGTTTGAACCAAATATCGCGAATATGCAACAGCCAGTTGTTAATTAAACCAAGATCTTGATCCGCCATCGCCGCTTTAATACCGCCACAATTCGTATGCCCGCAAATGATAATATGCTCGATATTCAGCACATCTACCGCATATTGCACCACGGAAAGACAATTGAGATCCGTGTGAATTACTTGGTTTGCCACATTGCGATGAACAAAAAGCTCGCCCGGTTCGAGATTAGTGAGTTTTTCCGCCGGCACTCGGCTATCGGAACAACCGATCCAGAGATAATGCGGTGTTTGGTGATCGGCAAGTTCTTTGAAATAGGTGGAATTTTCCTCTTTCATACGTTGCGCCCAGCTTAAATTGTTGGCGAAAAGTTGCTCGATTTTGTTCATGGTGCTTTCCTTAAAAATCATGAAAAAAATTGACCGCAATTTATTACAAGTGCGGTCAGAATTAGGTCTGTTTTAAAATTAAAAATTCGCGTTTCTCGGTGCGCGTGGGAACGGGATGACGTCGCGAATATTTTGTACGCCGGTTACATAAACGATTAAACGTTCAAAACCAAGACCGAAACCGGAATGTGGCACGGTGCCGTATTTGCGCAGATCGCGATACCACCAGTAATCTTCCGGGTTTAATCCCATTTCTTCCATACGTTTATCAAGGACTTCTAAACGTTCTTCACGTTGCGAACCGCCGATAATTTCGCCGATACCCGGCGCTAAAACGTCCATTGCGGCCACAGTTTTGCCGTCGTCATTTAAACGCATATAGAACGCTTTAATGTCTTTCGGATAGTTTTTTACTACTACTGGCGATTTGAAGTGTTCTTCCGCCAAGTAGCGTTCGTGTTCGGAAGAAAGATCAATGCCCCATGACACCGGGAATTCGAATTTTTTACCTGATTTTAATAATATCTCGATCGCATCGGTGTAGTCGATTTGAGCAAAATCGGCATTAATAAAGTTTTCCAAACGCGTAATCACGTCTTTATCGACGTGTTTTTCAAAGAATTTTAAATCGTCTCGGCGTTCATTAAGAACCGCGCGGAATACGTATTTCAACATATCCTCGGCCAGTTTGGCGTTATCGGCGAGTGTTGCGAAAGCTACTTCCGGCTCAATCATCCAGAATTCCGCCAAGTGGCGTGTGGTGTTGGAGTTTTCGGCACGGAAAGTCGGGCCAAACGTATAAATTTTGCTTAAGGCGCAAGCGTAAGTTTCGCCATTTAATTGCCCTGAAACCGTTAAGAAAGATTCTTTGCCAAAGAAATCTTGACTGAAATCTACTTTGCCTTTTTCGTCACGAGGCAAGTTTTCTAAATCTAAGGTTGAAACCCGAAACATTTCACCGGCGCCTTCCGTATCCGATGCGGTGATGAGCGGCGTTGCCACCCAATAAAAACCTTGTTCGTGGAAGAAACGATGAATCGCTTGCGCTAAACAATGGCGGACGCGGGCAACGGCACCGATGATATTGGTACGTGGGCGTAAATGAGCTACTTCGCGTAAATATTCGATAGAATGACGCTTCGCTGCCATCGGATAAGTATCGGGATCTTCAACAAATCCTGTTACTTCGACGTTTTGTGCTTGCAATTCGACCGCTTGACCTTCGGCCGGCGATTCCACGACTTGACCGGTAACAATTACGGAACAGCCCGTAGTTAGGCGTAAAATTTCACTTTCGTAATTTTCAATATCATTGTTGACGATCGCTTGAATCGGATCAAAACATGAACCGTCATACACGGCTAAGAAGGATAAACCGGCTTTAGAATCGCGACGAGTGCGCACCCAACCACGCACAGTGACGGTTTCACCGATCGCCACGTTTCCTTGTAATACATCGACAACGGATGCAACTTTAGACATATAAACCTCAACTCATTAGGGCGTAAAAAAATGCGCCTAGTTTACCTTAAATCGCAAAATTTTCCATAAAAACTTATGGCCTTCATGACCAACTTAAGTAGAATAGCGCGCCTATAATCAATAACAATCTGTAGGGAGTTTTTATGTGGTCGGAAATTTTAGTCGGTTACGGCATTTTTATTTTGGAAATTTTGACGCTATTTGTTGTTATCGCGGTGATTACGGCGTTTATTATTTCCGCACGTCGACACAGAGCCAATGAGCAAGGCGAATTAGTTATAACGGACTTATCGGCGCATTTACAAGATACGGTAAAACAGTTGCGTGATTTTCAGTTATCCGAAGAAGAATTAAAGCAGCAAGAAAAAGCCGAAAAGAAAGCGGAAAAACAAAAACATAAGGCATTAAAAGATAAACTAAAAAAAGGCGAAGTGCTTGATGAGACAAAACCCTGCCTTTATGTTTTAGATTTTAAGGGTGATCTGAACGCCTCCCAGAGCACCGCATTGAGAGCAGAAATTTCGGCGATTGTCAGTGTAGCAAAACCGCAAGATGAAGTTTTACTGCGTTTGGAAAGTGCAGGTGGCATCGTTTACGGTTACGGCTTGGCCGCTTCGCAATTGGCGCGTTTAAAACAAAAGGGGATTAAATTAACCGTTTCGGTGGATAAAGTGGCCGCCAGCGGCGGTTATATGATGGCCTGTGTGGCGGACAAAATCATTGCCGCGCCCTTTGCGGTGATCGGCTCGATTGGCGTGGTGGCTCAGGTACCGAATATTCATCGTTTATTAAAAAAACATGATGTGGATGTTGACGTGATGACGGCAGGGGAATTTAAGCGCACGGTGACAATGCTCGGTGAAAATACCGAAAAAGGTAAACGAAAATTCCAGCAAGAACTAGAAGAAACACACCAATTGTTTAAGCAATTTGTTAGTCAATATCGACCAAAATTGAATATTGATCACGTGGCCACGGGTGAGCATTGGTTTGGTTCGCAAGCTTTGGAATTAGGTCTGGTGGACGAGATTTCGACCGGTGATGATATTTTGTTAGAAGCGATGAAAGATAAATCTGTGATTGGCATCGCTTACAAAGTGAAAAAACCGTTATTGCAGAAACTCGGACGTCAAGTAGAAGAAAGTGCCGATGCGTTAATTCAACGTTATATGCACAAAAATACACAGGATTTTATGCGTTAAATTTTGCAAAAATATTGTAAATGAAGTGCGTTAGATGAGGCTTTTATTTACAAAATCAGTTTTTATGATTAGTATAAGCGCCGAAACTTTTATAGTTTCTTTATTCTAATTCAATAGCTTGAATGGTGTTTTTCTTAATACTAGGAATTGCACTTTAATCGTTAAATAGAAGGTAAAAACATGAAATTGTCTCGTATTTTATTATCTGCTGCGGCAATAGCGAGCTTAGTGGCTTGTGGTAATTTAAGTGAAGTCACTGCGGAAGGGATGCCGGAGTACAAAAATGTTAATGGCGTTGAGGTTCCTCAGTTGGTATGGCCGAAAATTAATGGCGGTCAATCCGGTACCTGGCCGAATTGGGATAATGTTCGGATGATCGAACGCGGTATGAACAAAAAACAATTGTACGCGCTAATCGGTCAACCGCATTTCTCCGAAGGATTATACAATGTAAGAGAATGGAATTACGTATTTAACTATCGTGAAAACGGTGCACACAAAATCTGTCAATATAAAATCTTATTTGACAAAAATTACCAGGCACAAAGCTTCTTCTGGTATCCAAACGGCTGTAACGATAACACCTCATTTACTTTGAGTGGTGATTTCTTATTTAATTTTAATGAGGATAGTCTTACCCCTCAAGGTAAAGAAATGGTTGATAACATTGCGCAGCAGTTGAAAGCATCAAATGCAAAAGATGTTAAGGTTGCGGGGTTTACCGATCATTTAGGTTCTGATGCTTATAACATGGACCTTTCGCAACGTCGTGCAAACCGTGTTAAAGCTCGTTTGCTAGAGGATGGTGTGGTTGCGCAAATCACAGCTATCGGTTACGGTAAAAATTATCAAGTGAAAGTTTGCAACGGATATGCGCATTTAAGCCAAGAAGAAAAAGACTGCTTGCGTCCTAATCGCCGCGTAGAAATTACTTCAAGCGGTTCTTCTATGAAATTGCAACAAGAAGGGGCAAATGTAAACGGCGGATTACGCGGCCCGAGTCTGCTCTATCAAAAATAATTCCAATCCAAAAACAGCACCGCATTGAAACCCATTCCAATGCGGTGCTATTTTTTATCTACAAATTAATTAGCGTTCTAACAGCTTATCTAATGTTTTTTGCGTGAGATGAACATAATTTCCTAAAAAACGTTGGCTGAAATTCAATAAATAATAAAGTTGATAAATGTGTTTTCTTTCCGCGTAACCTTCTCGGTCTATCGGGAAAGTGCGATCATAATTTTCGTAGAATTTTATCGGGAATGGTTCAAAAAGTTCACTGAACGCGAGATCGCATTCTCTATCGCCCCAATAACAAGCCGGATCATAAGTAGCGGTTTCGCCATTTACAATACAAACGTTTTCAATCCATAAATTGCCGTGTAAAAGAGATGGCTTTGGATTATGTTTGGCTAGTTTTTTAGCTATCGATTGAACGATTTGATCGATATTGCCGAAATCCAAACCTTTATCTTTACAAAGCTGCAATTGCCAACCAATACGTTGTTCGCTAAAAAATTTTGCCCAGCTGGCATGCCACTTATTTGGCTGATGAACGGAACCTAACCAAGTATCAAAATCCAATCCATAATATTTTGTACCGGAAACCTGATGCAACCGGGCTAACTGAGTACCGAAATCTTCGGTTAATGAAGATTGTTGCGAAATAGGAAGCGCTTCAAGAAGAAGAAAACTGTGATTTGAGGAACACCCGACGCCATAAACCATGGGAAGTCGAAATGCGTTTATTTTTCGTAACATCTCAAGTTGGTCGGCCTCGGCTCGAAACATGGAACGATAGGACCGCTCATTGGCTTTGACGAATACCGCTTGAATACTGTCGCTAATAATCCAAGCTTCATGAATTTCGCCACGGTGAACGCATTCCTTTTCTTTAATCAAGTAATAAGCACCGAATTGATCCGCTAAGACTTGAGAGATCGATTTCCACATAGCTACCTCCTAAATACAACAATTCCGTTTTTATTCTATTGAAATTAATAAAGATTTCTGTGATGAAAGTCAAAATTTTCATTATTTATTGACTCGGATTAAATCCAAGGAATTCAAATAAAAACGTGATTTTTTAATGTATAGGTATTATTATTAGCGCCATTTTAAGCAATGGAAATTAGTCAGAGGAAATTATGCAACATCTGAAAGATCTTGTTGAAAAAGCAAAATCGGCGATTGATATGATCGAGAACAAAAGTTTAGCAGCGTTAGATGAAATTCGCGTTGAATATTTTGGTAAAAAAGGTCATTTTACTCAATTAATGCAAGAACTTCGCAACGTTGCGGCAGAAGAACGTCCGGCATTAGGGGCTAAAATTAATGAAGCAAAACAAATCGCACTCGATTTTTTAAATGCCAAGAAAGCGGAGTGGGAGCAAGCCGAACTTAATGCAAAATTAGAAAAAGAGCGTGTAGACGTCACTTTACCGGGTAAGAAAGTGGAAAAAGGTGGTTTACACCCGGTAACGATAACAATTAATCGTGTGACGCAATTCTTTTCTGAGTTAGGTTTTTCCGTAGAAAACGGGCCGGAAATCGAGAGTGATTATTATAATTTTGATGCATTAAATATTCCAAAACATCACCCGGCGCGCGCCGATCATGATACTTTCTGGTTTAATCCCGAATTATTGCTTCGTACACAAACTTCCGGCGTACAAATCCGCGCGATGGAAAAAATGCGCCCGCCAATTCGCATTATGGTACCGGGACGCGTATATCGTAACGACTACGATCAAACCCACACGCCGATGTTCCACCAAATTGAATTATTGTATGTAGATAAAAATGCTAATTTCACCGAATTAAAAGGCTTGTTACACGATTTCCTACGCGCATTTTTTGAAGAAGATTTGCAAGTGCGTTTCCGTCCGTCTTATTTCCCGTTCACTGAGCCTTCTGCGGAAGTGGATGTCATGGGCAAAAACGGCAAATGGCTTGAAGTGTTAGGTTGCGGTATGGTGCACCCGAATGTGTTGCGTAACGTGGGCATCGATCCGAATGAATATTCTGGCTTTGCTGTCGGTATGGGTGTAGAGCGTTTAACCATGTTACGCTACAACGTCACGGATTTACGTTCATTCTTTGAGAACGATCTCCGTTTCTTAAAACAATTTAAATAATAACTTCGGCCAAAAACGATAGAAATCACAATTTTGAAGGATAAAGAATAATGAAATTTAGCGAACAGTGGGTAAGAGAATGGGTTAATCCGGCAATTTCGACCGAACAATTATGCGAACAAATTACCATGCTCGGTTTAGAAGTGGACGGTGTGGAGAAGGTGGCGGGCGATTTTACCGGTGTGGTTGTCGGCGAAGTGGTCGAATGCGCGCAGCATCCTGATGCAGATAAATTACGCGTTACCAAAGTTAATGTGGGCGGCGAACGTTTATTGGACATCGTATGTGGTGCACCGAACTGTCGTCAAGGTTTAAAAGTGGCATGTGCCACCGAAGGGGCCGTGTTGCCGGGTGATTTTAAAATTAAGAAAACCAAATTACGCGGCCAGCCTTCGGAAGGGATGCTTTGCTCTTTCTCCGAATTAGGCATTGATGTTGAAGCTGATGGTATCATTGAATTGCCGCAAGATGCGCCGATCGGCGCGAACCTTCGCGAATATTTAAGTTTAGATGATAAAGCGATTGAAATTAGTTTAACGCCGAATCGTGCGGATTGTTTAAGCATCGCCGGCATTGCACGTGAAATCGGCGTTGCGAATAAACAGCCTGTCAATCCGCCACCTTTCAATGCGGTGCCCGTGGCGACGTCCGCTAAAGTAGCAATTGAATTGCAGGCACCACAAGCCTGTCCGCGTTATTTATTACGCGTGGTGAAAAAGGTAAACGTAAAAGCCGCATCACCGATTTGGTTGCAAGAAAAATTGCGTCGCTGCGGCATTCGCTCAATTGATCCGGTAGTGGATATCACTAACTATATTTTGCTTGAGTTAGGCCAGCCGATGCACGCATTTGATGCGGCAAAAGTGGTTCAACCGGTTCAAGTGCGCTTGGCTAAAGAAGGGGAAGAATTGGTATTGCTCGACGGCACAACCGCAAAATTACGACCGAATACTTTGCTTATTGCAGACCAAAACGGTCCGTTAGCCATGGCGGGGATTTTTGGTGGACAAGCGAGTGGCGTTACCGCCGAAACCCAAGATGTGATTTTAGAAGCTGCATTTTTTGCCCCTTTGGCCATTATCGGCCGCGCAAGACAATACGGCTTACACACCGATGCGTCACACCGTTTTGAACGTGGCGTAGATTTTGAGTTGGCACGTAACGCCATGGAACGCGCAACGGCTTTATTGCTCGAGATTTGCGGCGGTGAAGCAGGGGAAATTAACGAGGCCGTCAGCCAGGAATTCTTACCTACAGTAAAAACCGTACGACTTCGTCGCGAAAAATTAGATGCTTTGCTCGGGCACCGCATTGAAACCGAAACCGTTACGGAAATTTTCCAACGTTTAGGTTTTAACGTTCAATTCGCTGATGATGTTTGGACCGTCACTTCAGCAAGCTGGCGCTTTGATATTGAAATTGAAGAAGATCTCATTGAAGAAGTGGCGCGCATTTATGGCTATAACAGTATTCCAAATAACGCCCCGTTAGCGCATTTACGTATGCGTGAGCACAAAGAAGCGGATCTGGACTTAGCACGTATTAAGACCGCATTGGTGGACGCCGATTATCAGGAGGCGATCACTTACAGTTTCGTCGATCCAAAAGTTCAAGCTTTATTACATCCGAACCAAGCAGCATTAATATTGCCGAATCCGATTTCGCTAGAAATGTCGGCTATGCGCGTTTCCTTGCTCAGTGGCTTGCTCAATGCGGTGCTATATAATCAAAATCGTCAACAAAATCGTGTGCGTTTATTTGAAACCGGCTTACGTTTTATTCCCGATGCGAAGGCAGAATTTGGAGTGCGTCAAGAATTCGTGTTAAGTGCAGTCATTAGCGGCTCAGCCAAAAACGAAAGCTGGAACAGCAAAGCGGAATCGGTTGATTTCTTTGATTTAAAAGGCGATTTGGAAAGTTTGCTTTCTTTAACCGGTGTACGTGACTACATTCGCTTTGTGGCAAAAGCCTTTGACGCATTGCATCCCGGTCAATCCGCCGCAATTGAATTAAACGGTGAAGAAATCGGTTTTATCGGCACAATTCATCCGTTCATTGCACAAAAATTAGGTTTAAACGGTAAAGCGATTGTCTTTGAAATTTTATGGCGCGCTATTGCGAAGCGTAATCTAGTACAGGCCAAGGAAATTTCAAAATTCCCCGCCAACCGTCGAGATTTGGCGCTTGTAGTGGCAGACGATGTTGCCGCCGGTGATGTGCTTGAAGCTTGTAAACAGGCCGGTGGTGAGAAACTGACGCAAGTTAATTTATTCGACGTTTATAAAGGTATCGGCATACCGAACGGGGCGAAAAGTCTTGCCATCAGTTTAATCGTACAAGACAATCAAAAAACCTTGGAAGACGAGGATATTAATGCCGTTATTTCTGCCGTCTTAAATGAAGTTAAACAACGTTTTAACGCTGAATTAAGGGATTAAACTTATGACGCTAACAAAGATCGATATTACGGAATATCTGATTGAGAAATATCAGTTACAAAAATCGGAAGCTAAAAATTTGGTAGATAACTTTTTTGAAGAAATTCGTCTATCCCTTGAATCCGGTAATAAAGTGAAATTATCGGGTTTCGGTAGCTTTGAATTACGTGACAAATCTTCCCGCCCGGGACGTAATCCCAAAACCGGTGAAAGCGTAGCGATTTCAGCACGTCGTGTCGTTGCATTCAAACCGGGACAAAAACTACGAGCTCGAGTGGAAAAAGCGATTAAGAATAATCAATAAAATAGCCGGAAAAAGCGCGGTTATCTGCGGGGGGGGGTATGCATTTTAATGCATAAAAGATTGCCGATTAGAAGCATAAATTGATGTGCCCAAATAGCACCGCATTGGAACCGCCTCCAATGCGGTGCTATTTTATGAGAGTAATTTCCGCGTTGTATATTTCGGTTATTTGGATCATACTTTTTTATTTATATGTCGAGATAAGAAAATGAAATTTATCAATAGCTTTTTATGCTTTTTTGTAAGTATGCTGTTATTCGCCTGTTCCTCAAACCGTTTCGGCGGGGAGGATTATGCCATTAATTACAAAGGCAGTATTAACGATCCGATTATGGCAATCACTTTGTTGAGCGAACAGCAATATGATTGGGCAGGCACGCCTTATGTATTAGGCGGGCAGTCGCGTAAGGGAATTGATTGTTCGGGATTTGTACAAAAAACTTTTATGGATCGCTTTAACATTGCGCTTCCACGCACCACAAAAGAGCAAGCTCATCACGGCAAATTAGTGCATAAAGAAGAGATTCAGACCGGCGATTTAGTATTTTTTAAAACCGGACTCGGGCCGAACGGTTATCATGTGGGGATTTATGTGAAAGAGGATAAATTTTTGCATGCATCAACGAAAGGCGGGGTAATTTATTCTTCCATGAACTCACCGTTTTGGTCAAAAACCTTCTGGCAGGTGAGACGAATCTAATCGGAATTAAAAAAGTGCGGTTGAGCAAATCAGCCGCACTTTTTTCTTCAATGTTTTTTAATGATGATGCTCAGGCTTCGGCGGCAATTTGGCGAGTCCTTTGCCCACCGGCAAAATCAAGGTGGAGTAGCTTGCGGATTGTTGGCAAACCGTTTGATCGGCAAACGGCGTTTTATGAATCACTTTGATTTTCCAGATTCCTTCAATTAACGGAATAATATTCACGCGGCCTTGGCTATCGGTTTTACCGGAAAAACCTTGTGGTTCGCGATGTCCGGTTGACGCCTCCAAATCTTTTACAACCACCGTATCCGCCGTTGCGATCACTGTTTCGCCGGCAAGAGGCATATCGTTATAAAAAATCTGAACAGGGAAAGGCTCGCCCACTTTGACTTTACTCGGATCTTTCAACGGCACGATTTCAAGTGGCAATCCCACACGGGTCATCGCCATATCAGCATTTACAGGCTGTTTCCCAACATTCACTAAGCCTTTGCCGAACATTTGGGTTTGTTCGCAATAAACCGCGTTCGGTGTATTTGGCAAATTATCCATTTTCCAACCTTCGGCATTTTGCGACCAAAAGGTTGGTTGATAAGTTGCGGTTACCCAATAAGAACCCGCTTTTAACGGTTTTTCGGATTGATATTGATAATTCTCGCCGGTTTGTAGCAAGGTTTGTTGTTCGCCATCTTGATTAATCATCTTCAGTGGCGCAAAAATGTGCAAACGCGCTTCTGGAATTTTCTCTACATAGGGATAATCGCCATAAGCCAGTTCTGCTTTTAAAACCGTATCCGCTTTTAATTGCGATGGTGCGGCAACCCAAACTTCATGCGCTTGAGCTGTGCCGGCAAGGAGTAATAATCCCGCAATAAATGTTTTTTTCATGTGTTCTTTCCTTTTAAAAATACGTTGAAATAAATGGTAGAAAGTAAATCTTGGAGAGTAGGCGTAAAAGTATAGGGAAAAGCGTGCGTACGTTAAAATACTATTTCAAGGAATCATTAAATTTGTGAGGATGATCACAAAATCGCAGTGGGTTCTTCATACATTTTTAACCCAAAAACCGTTCATATTGTTGCGCATTATCTTGCTAAATTGAGATGTAAAAAGTTGAGGTGTAAAAATAGCACCGCATTGGACTACTTTCAATGCGGTGCTATTTTGAGTAAAGAATCGGGAAGAGCAAAATTGGTTTAGACTCGCTCAACCTGCGTCATTTTAAGTTGATGCAATAATCTATCGAGCAATTAATCTTCTTTTTTGGACGGTTTAATCGCAAGCAAATTACAGCTTAATTTACTGATGACGTGTTCAGCGGTGTTACCTAAAAGCGCTGCGGATAACCCCGTGCGCCCGACGGTGCCGAGAATGACAAGTTCTGCTTCAATTTCTTTTGCTACTTCAGGAATGACCTCTTCAGGGAAACCCTCGCGTACATGGGTGTGATCTTCATCGATCGCGAATTTTTGGCGAAGCGCTTTCATATTGATTAAATGCTGACCGCGAATGCCGTTTTCATAGCCCGAAGTGTTAAATTCCGGTAAATCAATTGCCATATTAATTGGCGTAACGGGGTAGGCTGCGACAAGGTGAACGTTACCACGGTTGAGATTTTCGGCCAATGACATACCGGTTTCGACTAATTCTTGGTTAAATTTGTCTTGGTATTCTTGTTCACCGGATACGTTTACCGCAATGAGAATTCGACGTTGGTGTTTCCAGTCGCCGTCACGCACGATAAGTACAGGCACCGGGCATTTACGCAATAATTGCCAATCCACCGGGGTGAAAATCAGCGAGGTAAAACTTTCTTCGTTTTTAGTATATTTCACAACGAGATCGTAGTCGTTTTTTTCTACATCTTCACGAATGCCTTCTGCTTCATTGCTGTTCCAAACAATGTGAGATTCAAATTCAATTTTGGGATCGGCGTATTTATCCAAATAAAATTGCACCGCTTGACGATGTTGTTCAATGGCGGTTTTATGCATTTCTTCGCGTTCTTCAGAAGAAAGCAGGGCGGACATTTCGTAAGATAAATCGTAAACGGCGAGAAGCGTTGTGATTTTCACTTTATCAACATTTTCTTGCTCTTTTACCAAACGTACGGCGCGGGCGAGAGCGTATTGTTTTTCATTGTCGGGATTGAGAACGACTAAGATATTTTTAAATTTCATATAACCTCCGTGATGGACGCAGATAGCATAAGAAAAAATGGATTCGATAACAAGGAATGAGCCCCGGAAAGTTGATATAAAAAAGCGTGAAAGTTTCACGCTTTTTCCTATTCCGCCATGGTAATTTTAGTTTTGTTGGTGCCGGTAAGTTCAACTAAGGCATTGATATCATTGATAATAATGTATTTACCTTGTACAGAAAGTACGCCGAGTTTTTGAAAACGACCTAAAAGACGGCTGATTGTTTCCACGGTTAAACCGAGGTAATTGCCGATATCGCTACGTGTCATAGTTAGTCGGAATTCTTTGGCTGAGAAACCGCGGGCAGAGTAGCGTTTGGACAGATTATAAATAAATGCGGCCAAGCGTTCTTCAGCGTTCATTTTGGAAAGCAACAAAATCATTTCTTGATCACTTTTAATTTCGCTACTCATTAAACGAATAATTTGTTGGCGTAGTTTAGGCATTTTACCCGCCAAGTCATCTAAAATATCGAAAGGAATTTCACACACCATTGCTGTTTCTAAAGCCTGAGCAAAGCTTGGATGTTGCATATTGTTGATGGCATCAAAGCCCACGAGATCTCCCGGTAAATGGAAAGAAGTAATTTGTTCTTCGCCGGCTTCACTGATTGTATAGCTTTTAATGGTGCCGGAACGAATGGCATAAATTGAATTAAGCGAGTCGCCGGCTTTAAATAAGACTTGGGATTTTTGGATGGGTTTTTTACGTTCGATAATATTATCGAGTTGATCAAGTTCGTGTTCATTTAATGTGAAAGGAATACATAGTTGGCTAATACTGCAATCCTGGCAATGGATAGCACAACCTCCCGATTGAACTCGGCGTCCTGCCTTAGTTTCTGAAACGAAATTTTTCATTTAGCCCTCAGATTTTATTTAAAAAATAATGTAAAATTGATCTAACGCAAGAATTTTAACACTAAATAGGCATTTTAAGAAGATGGCAACGGAAAAATTAACGAAGAAAAGACTAGTACAAATTTTAATCATGTTATGTATTTTAATCGGTGCTTTTATTTGGCGATATTTTTTATCTTAAATAAACTGTTTTGTTTAAATTTAAATCAATTAATCAAAATCCTGAAATTTTTACTTGCTACGTGTTTCGATATACGTATAATCTCCGCGTCCCCAAGCCTGGGTGGCGAAATTGGTAGACGCAGCGGATTCAAAATCCGCCGGTGAATA
>ERZ773100.913-NODE-913-length-14273-cov-9.902377_pt1 | contig 14273 bp, 15 predicted proteins | sample MGYA00511119_ERZ773100 | MGnify/ENA primary metagenome ERZ773100 (study PRJEB29015, sample SAMEA2738000) | human oral metagenome | biome: human oral; feature: human-associated habitat; material: dental | place: China | collected 2111 ...
ACCTTGGGTAAGTATGAGATTGACCATGTGGGCTCTTCCTTGATTGCAGAAGAAAAAGGCTTGAAAGATGTCTTTGCTCAGTATCAAAAGACTGCAGATATTGAGGAAAATAGCCATTCTATTCCCGTTTTGAATCGCATGATTTCAGCCTTTAAAAATGACTTTACCGGAAAGAAAAAGGTTATTTTGATTCGCTCTCAAAATGGGACTCCACTGGCAGCCTATGCTGGCGACCGTGTCTCTCTTGATAAATCTGATGCCCCTAAGACTTCGGAGTTGCTGATTGATGGCAAACGCCTCGTGATTTATCGATGTGACTACACTATTTATGACCGTGAATTACTTGAGTAAGCTATGAATGTAGAGGAATTAAAAAAAGAGTTAAAAGCTGTAGCCATACCTAATGATGCGATGGCTATGAAAGCCTATATGAAAAATAAATTTGAGTTTCTAGGAGTTAAGACTCCGGCTAGACGGAAGCTCGCAAAGGTTTTTTTCAAACAACATACTGACTCTGTTATTGACTGGAATTTTATTAATGAAGCTTGGAATAATCCCTATCGAGAATTGCAGTACGTAGCGCTCGACTATCTGGAGATTCGCAAGAAACTATTGACACCATCTGACTTGCCACGTTTAAAAAAACTTGCCCAAACAAAATCTTGGTGGGATACAGTTGACTTTCTGGACCGCTTGGTCGGATCCATTATTGCCCGATTTCCCGAAACCAAAGAGATTATTTTATCCTGGAGTTGTGATGAGGATATCTGGCTGCGGCGCTTGGCCATCGATCATCAGCTACTGCGAAAAGAAGAAACAGACACAGAGCTCTTGGAGAAAATTTTAGTGAATAATCTAGGCCAAACTGAATTCTTTATTAACAAGGCTATCGGCTGGGCGCTGAGAGATTATTCCAAAACCAATCCAGACTGGGTCAGAGATTTTATCGAGCGACATCAGGCAGAAATGGCTACACTTAGTATTCGAGAGGGAAGTAAGTATTTATGAAACATATTTATTTAAAATATCTGGAAGAGAAGGATTACTCAGTTTGGCTGGAAGGATTTTCAAATAGACTACCATCCCAATCCCCATTTGATGATGGGCTTTTAGATATGACAATTTGTACAGAAAGTTGGTTTGCGGATTTGGTGGCTAAGCACCGCAATTTCCGAGAGAAAGACCAGCAGTATATTTGGGGAGTTTATGATGCAAAAAGCGAAAAACATGTAGGTATGGTTAATTTATTTGTGCTGGCTAGAGACGATTTTCAATGGGCGGAAATAGGTTATACGATACATAATCAATATTGGCGTCAGGGCTATGCCAGAGCTATGTTAGAAGAACTCAAGCAAGTCAGTCGCGAACTAGGATTTCATCGCTTAGAAGCACATGTTGATCTACAGAATATCCCTTCGCAAAAATTACTGGAGCAAGCTGATTTCTATCTTGAAGGAGTACGGAAAAAATTCCAAAAAGAAGGTCACGAATGGAAGGATAGACAAGTCTTTGTTTATATTTTAGATTAAATGCCTTGACAAAGTGGTGAAAGATAAGCTAGAATATATTTCATGCGATGAGTCGATTGGCTCTTAGGAGCCTTTTGCGCTGAGGAGGTCTACATTGAATTGTAACGCAGGAGCGGACCTTGAGCAGTTGTGTGAACCAGCTGTTCTCATCGAAAGATGCCTCGAATCCCCAGTCTTCGGATTGGGGATTTTTCTATGTCTCTTAGAGAGGCAAGACGGTTAGTCGTAGCCGAACTTAGAGAAATTGATGCTGATACGGTCAACGTTGAGAGTGCTATTGCTCTTGACGAAATGTCTTCGAAGAAGGCAGTTGAGCCGTAGAGCAATGGATGCAGTTTGGTTCGTAAGAACAAAAGCTGTAAACTTTGATACCTCTCTTAGAGAGGCAAGACCATTAGTCGAAGCCGAACTTAGAGAAATTGATACTGAAACGGCCTACCATGTCGTTAGTTCTATTGCTCTTGATGAAATGACTTCGAAGAAGGCGGTTGAGTTGTAGAGCAGTGGATGCAGTTTTGTTCGTGAGGGAAAAGCAGTAACCATATAAAGATTTATTTAGTAAGTTAAGAGTTGTTGTGTATGTTGATGTAGATGAATCATTTTATGTAAAATATATAACATATTTAAGATCAAAAAAATTCAATTTTATCCCTTTATAGTCTCAGATTGGATTTACAATTTTTTTAAAAAATAGTATAATTATAGAATATACAAAATTTTTAGAAAATTCAGAGGTAGTTTGTATGGGATATACAGTTGCTGTAGTGGGTGCTACTGGAGCCGTTGGAGCTCAGATGATTAAAATGTTGGAAGAATCAATTCTTCCTATCGATAAAGTACGCTTTTTGGCGTCTGCACGTTCGGCTGGAAAGATTTTGAAGTTTAAGGGACAGGATATTGTTATTGAAGAGACTACTGAAGCTTCTTTTGACGGCGTTGACATTGCTCTTTTTTCTGCTGGTGGCTCGACTTCTGCAAAGTATGCTCCTTATGCAGTTAAGGCAGGAGCGGTAGTTGTTGATAATACTTCTTACTTCCGCCAAGACAGCAAAACACCACTAGTAGTACCAGAGGTTAATGCCCATGCCTTGGATCGCCACAACGGCATTATTTCTTGTCCAAACTGCTCTACGATTCAAATGATGCTTCCGTTGAAAGCAATCGCTGATAAATGGGGAATTGAGCGCGTGATTGTATCAACCTATCAGGCTGTATCTGGTGCTGGTATGGGTGCAATTTTGGAAACGCAGGATCAGTTGCGTCAGGTATTAAATGATGGTGTTGATCCAAAGGATTTGACTGCTAATATCTTGCCTTCTGGTGGGGACAAGAAGCATTATCCAATTGCGTTTAATGCATTGCCACAAATCGATGTTTTCACGGACAATGACTATACTTATGAAGAAATGAAAATGACCAAGGAGACTAAGAAAATCTTAGAAGATGAATCTGTTAAAGTTTCTGCTACTTGTGTCCGCATTCCAGTCTTATCAGCGCATTCTGAATCTGTCTATATCGAAACTAAAGAAACTGCCTCTATCGAAGAAATAAAGGCGGCTATTGCAGCCTTTCCAGGTACAGTTTTAGAAGATGATGTCGCCCATCAAGTCTATCCACAAGCTGTTAACGCAGTAGGTAGAAAAGAAACCTTTGTTGGTCGTGTTCGCAAGGATCTAGATGTTGAAAATGGCGTTCACATGTGGATTGTTTCTGACAATCTTCTTAAGGGAGCTGCTTGGAACTCAGTACAAATTGCTGAAAGCTTGCATGAGCGTGGCTTAGTTCGCCCGACTGAAGAACTTGTTTATGAGTTAAAATAAAAGGTTTGTAAAAAACTTGATAGTTTATAACATAGAATAAAGCTAGTTTGAATTTTAATGTTTCAGTTTTTTTCAGATTCTAGATGAGATAACTGATAAATGACTAGTATCATTAAGTCAATTAAACCTCAAACAAGTTTTGCTATAACAAAAAGAGGCTAAGAAGAAATTCTTTAAGCCTCCTTTCCTTATATAGAAAGGTTTTCATATGGCTTATAAAGATTTGCTTAATTGTAAAATAATCACTGCTTTCATTACACCCTTTCATGAAGATGGATCAATTAATTTTGAAGCTATTCCTGACTTGATAGAGCATCTTCTGGCTCACCACACGGATGGTATTTTATTGGCGGGTACAACAGCAGAAAGTCCCACTCTTACTCACGATGAAGAATTGGAATTATTTGCGGCTGTTCAAAAGGTTGTTAAAGGCCGTGTCCCTTTAATAGCGGGTGTCGGTACCAATGAAACACGTGACTCTATCGAATTCGTCAAAGAAGTAGATGCTTTTGGTGGTTTTGCAGCTGGTTTGGCTATTGTTCCTTATTATAATAAACCTTCACAGGAAGGCATGTACCAGCACTTTAAAGCAATTGCAGACGCTTCAAACTTGCCTATCATTATTTACAATATACCTGGACGGGTAGTAGTTGAGATGACTCCTGAGACCATGCTGAGGTTGGCAGAACATCCAAATATTATCGGCGTTAAAGAATGTACTAGTCTTGCTAATATGGCTTATTTGATTGAGCATCGTCCAGAAGAGTTTCTGATTTATACTGGTGAGGACGGTGATGCCTTTCATGCTATGAATCTGGGGGCTGATGGAGTTATCTCTGTTGCTTCTCACACAAACGGTGATGAAATGTTTGAAATGCTGGATGCAATTGAGCACAATGACATCAAAAAAGCAGCAGCTATTCAACGGAAATTCATTCCCAAAGTCAATGCTCTTTTCTCTTACCCAAGCCCAGCTCCAGTCAAGGCTGTCCTTAATTACTTGGGCTTTGCGGCTGGCCCAACTCGCTTACCACTTGTGCCTGCACCTGAAGAAGATGCCAAACGCATTATTAAGGTCGTGGTTGATGGTGACTACCAAGCAACCAAAGAGACTGTTAAAGGTGTCCTGAGACCGGATTATTGATTGATGAAATTAAAACAAATTATTTTTAGAAAGGATTGCCAAGTGCTTTCCTTTCTTTTTCGCTTTTTAAAGTCTAAAAAAGAAAGCTACCTTTGAAAAATATTGGAAAAAATTATATAATGTTAAGGTATGGTCTAGCTTTTAGTTTTCTTTTTGATCAGGCTGTAAAGAACTAGATTGGTAGAAGTCATGTTAGTGACTTACATTATATTAGAAATAGATAAATAAAGGAGTTTATTATGCAAGTAATTAAGCGCAGTGGTGAAGTTGTAGATTTTGATCCGGATAAAATCTATCAAGCTGTCTTAAAGGCTGCTCAGACAGTCTATGTTTTGACTGATGATTTACGGCAAAATTTGGCACAAGTTACAAAAAAGGTTGTTCTTGATTTGCAAGAAGCAAAAGTAGAGAGAGCAACTATTAGTATGATTCAATCAATGGTTGAAAGCCGTCTCTTGGGAGCAGGCTACATTACTATTGCTGAACATTACATTTCTTATCGCTTGCAACGTGATCTAGAGCGCAGTGGCTATGGAGATCATATTGCAGTACACCTTCACTTTGAACAAGTTAGATAAATGATAAAGCCCATTGGGGCTTTTTTGTTTCACTGAGAATTTTTAATCTTGCCTCTTAAAATTTTGAAATATGTTAAAATAGATAAAGATGAAATTATTCTGAAAGATATTCGCTGAAAGGAAAAAATATGGCAACGATTCAATGGTTTCCAGGGCATATGTCCAAAGCTCGGAGACAGGTTCAAGAAAGTATTAAATTTGTTGATTTTGTGACTGTCTTGGTTGATGCCCGTCTCCCTTTATCTAGTCAAAATCCCATGCTAACTAAAATTGTAGGAGAAAAGCCCAAGCTTTTGATTTTAAATAAAGCGGATTTAGCTGATCCTGTCCGTCTCAAGGAGTGGCAGACTTATTTTGAAGGTCAAGGAATTCTTACTTTGGCTCTTAATTCTAAAGAACAGTCTGCCGTTAAAAAGGTGACAGACGCTGCTAAGAAACTGATGGCTGACAAATTAGCTCGTCAGAAGGAGAGGGGAATTCGGATCGAAACTCTGCGTACCATGATAATCGGTATTCCCAATGCTGGAAAATCAACTCTCATGAACCGCTTGGCTGGTAAGAAAATTGCTGTTGTAGGAAATAAGCCCGGTGTGACAAAAGGTCAGCAATGGCTCAAGTCAAATAAAGATTTGGAAATCTTGGATACACCAGGTATCCTTTGGCCTAAGTTTGAAGACGAGATGGTTGCTCTCAAGTTAGCTCTGACTGGTGCAATCAAGGATAATCTACTGCCTATGGATGAGGTGACGATTTTTGGCCTTAATTATTTCAAGGAGCATTATCCTGATGAGCTGACAGCACGCTTCAAGCAGCTGGATCTAAGTCAGGAAGCACCTGATATGATTATGGATATGACTCAAAAACTTGGCTTCCGTGATGACTATGACCGTTTTTACAGTCTTTTTGTTAAAGATGTTCGTGATGGCAAGCTGGGTCGTTATTGCTTGGATATTGTTGGAGAATTAGATGGCAACGATTAAGGAGATTCAGCAGCGTTTGGAGTTAGTGACAGAGTTGTCCGATTCTTTTTTAGAAGAGGTGGCGAAGGATCAGCGTTGTGGAGTTCAAAAGGCCGTTGAAAAGCGTAAAAAAGTTATTCAAGCAGAGTTAGATGAAGATTTGCGTTTGGATCAGATGCTACGGTATGAAAAAGAGCTCTATCAAGCAGGCTACCAAGCTATTGCTGGAATTGATGAAGTTGGCCGTGGTCCTCTAGCTGGACCAGTTGTCGCTGCAGCTGTCATCTTACCTCCAGGATGTAAAATCAAGGGACTCAACGACAGTAAGAAGATTCCCAAGAAAAAGCATCAAGAAATCTATCAAGCAGTTATGGATAGGGCCTTGGCAGTAGGTGTTGGCCTGATTGACAATGATATTATTGACCAAGTCAATATCTATGAAGCGACCAAGCTTGCTATGAAAGAGGCTTTGTCAAAACTTCCTCTCAAGCCAGATTATTTGCTGATTGATGCAATGAGACTGGATGTCGAAATTCCACAAGAGTCTATTATTAAAGGAGATGCCAATTCTCTGTCTATTGCAGCGGCTAGTATTGTTGCTAAGGTCACTCGAGATCGGCTGATGGCAGACTACGATAAAGAATTTCCTGGTTATGATTTTGCTCAAAATGCTGGCTACGGAACAAAGAGTCACTTGGAAGGCTTAGAACACTGTGGAGTGAGTCCAATTCACCGGAAGACATTTGAACCTGTTAAGTCTATGCTTGACTAGTCATGAAGAGGTTGGAAATGAAGATTATTAAAATTCTAAACAATAATGTCGTTATTTCTGAAGAAAACCAAGAAGAAATTGTTCTCATGGGAAGAGGGCTGGCTTTTGGTAGAAAAGCGGGTCAGGAGATTCCACTTGATCTGATTGAGAAAAAATTTATTTTATCAGCAGACAGGAAGCAGTTGATTAACGAAATTGATCCTGAAATTATAGAAATGGCTGGCGAAGTTATTGAATTTGCCCATAAAAAGATTTCTAAGAAGTTAAATCATCATGCTTTTATAGCAATGGCTGACCACATGCATGGAGTCGTTTTGCGAGAGAAGGATGACATCTATTTGAAAAATTTTCTTATGTGGGATATCAAGCGATTCTTTCCAGAGGAATTTGAAGTTGGAAAATATGCTAATCAGCTTCTAAGTCAATATTTTGGTAAAGACTTACCGGATGATGAGGCTGGTTTCATGGCCTTAACAATTGTGAATGCAGAATTAGAGAACGGTGCAGCTGCAAGAGATCTGACCATGTTGATGGAAGAAATCATGACCATTGTCAAGTACAGTTTAGAAATTTCTCTAGATGAGGAAGATATTTATGTACAACGCTTTGTGACTCATTTGAAATTTTTTTGCGAGCGGGTGTTGACAGGTTCTGGATATAGAGATTTAGAAGACAATGAGATGTTTATGATGATGAAGTCTAAATACCCTTGTGCTTTTGAAACGGCTCAAAAAATCGTTGGTCATCTTGAAAAAACTCGAAATTACACCACATCAGAAGATGAACAGCTCTATTTAATCATCCACTTATCTCGTATGAAAAGGAAGATGTCATGAAAACAGAATACGAAAAAATGATTGCTGGTGAACCCTATCGCCCTCATGATGAGGAATTGAGACAGCTAGCTGCTAGGTCAAGAAATTTCCAGTATTCTTTCAACCAGGAACAAGACGTTCGAAAACGTAGTGCTATTATTAAGGAATGGTTTGGCTCAACTGCTGAAAATATTTCAATGAATCCTAATTTAGTATGTGACTATGGAGTGAACATTCATTTAGGAGAAAATTTTTATTCTAATTGGAATATGACGATGCTGGATGTTTGTCCGATTAGGATTGGAGATAATGCTATGTTTGGTCCCAATTGTCAATTGCTAACGCCATTACACCCATTGGATCCTGTGGAAAGAAATTCTGGTATTGAGTATGGAGCTCCCATTACCATTGGTGATAATTTCTGGGCTGGAGGCGGTGTGACTATTCTGCCTGGTGTGACACTGGGAGATAATGTGGTAGTAGGAGCAGGATCAGTTGTGACCAAGTCTTTTGGAGACAATGTTGTTTTAGCTGGAAATCCAGCTCGGATTATCAAAGAAATCCCTAAAACTAAGTCAAATAAAGCCCTGAGCTAATTAACATCCACCTATTTACTTTAAATGCGAACAGATGTTTTTTAGAGAAATTAGTCAGGATATAAAAAAGACTGTAAAACAGTCTTTTTTTGTTGTTTTTTGCGAATATAATAGTGAGGTGAAAAAATGAAAAACTATGATATTTATAAAATGAAACATGCTGGACTGACTAATGGACAAGTTCTTAATGTCTTGAGATATGCTGAAAACAAGGAAAAGGAGCTTTCTTTGCGTGATATAGCGGTGGTTTCAGAGTGCCGTAATCCTGCCCTGTTTATGGAACGCTATAAGCAAATTGACGACGATTTCTTAAAGAAATCCTTTGAGGAATTTCCCTCTTTTTCTATCTTGGATGAAATTTATCCCTGGGATTTGAGTGAGATATACAACCCACCTGCTCTTTTGTTTTATCAGGGAAATATTGATCTACTTGAATTGCCAAAAGTAGCAGTAGTCGGAAGTCGTGATAGTAGTAAGCTTGGAAATCAGTCTGTTCAGAAAATTATTAAAGAATTGAATAATGAATTAATCATTGTGAGTGGATTAGCGCGTGGGATTGACACAGCTGCTCATATGGCAGCCTTACAGAATGGCGGTCGAACTATAGCTGTTATTGGGACTGGATTAGATGTTTTTTATCCTAAAGCCAATAAGAAACTTCAGTCCTATATTGGCAAAAATCACCTGGTTTTATCAGAATACGGTCCAGGTGAACAGCCCTTGAAGTTTCATTTTCCTGAGCGCAATCGAATTATTGCAGGTTTGTGCAGGGGCGTCATTGTTGCTGAGGCTAAGATGAGATCTGGCAGCTTGATTACTTGTGAGCGAGCAATGGAAGAAGGAAGAGATGTATTTGCTATTCCTGGATCTATTCTTGATGGAAAGTCTGATGGTTGTCATCATCTGATTCAAGAAGGCGCTAAGTGCATTATGTCAGGCTCTGATGTCCTGTCTGAGTTTGATTTTTAAAACAAGTTTTCCTATAGGAGAATTTAACAGTTGACAAGCCTAGAAAAATAGTTTACACTCTATGAGATTTATTCTGATAGAAGGTGTATAAATTGGTAACAAAAACAAGTAAAAAGTCCACAACCAAGAAAAATCTGGTTATCGTGGAGTCGCCTGCCAAGGCAAAAACAATAGAAAAATACCTGGGAAGGAACTATAAAGTTTTGGCCAGTGTTGGGCATATTCGTGATTTGAAAAAGTCAACAATGTCCATTGATTTTGAAAATAATTATGAACCACAATATATCAATATCCGAGGCAAGGGACCACTCATCAATGATTTAAGGAAAGAAGCAAAAAAAGCTAAACAAGTCTTTCTGGCAAGTGACCCGGACCGAGAAGGAGAGGCTATTTCATGGCATTTGGCGCATATTCTTAACTTGGATGAAAAAGAAAAGAATCGTGTGGTTTTTAACGAAATTACTAAAGATGCAGTCAAGAATGCTTTTAAAGAGCCTCGTCAGATTAATATGGATTTGGTCGATGCCCAACAAGCTCGTCGTGTTCTAGACCGTTTAGTTGGTTATTCTATTTCTCCTATTCTTTGGAAGAAAGTCAAGAAAGGTTTGTCAGCTGGTCGGGTTCAGTCTGTTGCTCTCAAATTAATTATTGACCGGGAAAATGAAATAAATGCTTTCAAGCCTGAAGAGTATTGGACCATTGACTCTACCTTTAAAAAAGGAAGTCGACAATTTCAAGCTAGTTTTTATGGCATAAATGGCCGAAAAATGAAACTGACCAATAACGATGAAGTGAAAGAGGTTCTTTCCCTTCTTAAGGGAGATGACTTTAAGGTTGAAAGCGTTGAAAGAAAAGAACGTCGGCGTAATGCTCCCTTACCGTATACGACTTCTTCTATGCAACAGGATGCGGCTAATAAGATCAATTTCCGGACTCGTAAGACTATGATGGTAGCTCAGCAACTCTATGAAGGCATCAACATCGGTTCTGGAGTTCAAGGTCTTATTACTTATATGCGTACGGATTCGACTCGTATTAGTCCAGTTGCTCAAAATGAAGCTGCTAATTACATTACTGATCGTTTTGGAGCTAAGTATTCAAAACACGGCAGTAAGATTAAAAATGCTTCCGGAGCTCAAGATGCCCACGAAGCTATTCGACCTTCTAGTGTCTTTAATACACCAGAAAGTATTGCGAAGTATCTGGATAAAGATCAGCTGAAGCTCTATACACTGATCTGGAATCGCTTTGTAGCCAGTCAAATGACAGCTGCAGTCTTTGATACTATGAATGTTAAAATTGAGCAAAATGGTGTTCAATTTACGGCCAATGGAAGTCAGGTCAAGTTTGATGGTTATCTAGCTATTTATAATGACTCTGATAAAAATAAGATGCTTCCAGATATGGAAAAGGGTGATACTGTCAAACGTGTCAATACTAATCCAGAACAGCACTTTACTCAGCCACCTGCTCGCTATTCTGAAGCTACTCTTATCAAGACTCTCGAAGAAAATGGAGTTGGCCGTCCGTCTACTTATGCACCGACCATTGAGACTATTCAGAAACGCTATTATGTTAAGCTGGTTTCCAAGCGTTTTGAGCCAACAGAACTTGGTGAAATCGTTAATTCGCTGATTGTTGAATTTTTCCCAGGTATCGTAAATGTGAAATTTACTGCTGAGATGGAAGCAAAATTGGACGATGTAGAAGTCGGAAAAGAGCAATGGCAGAAGGTTATTGACGAGTTTTACCGACCTTTCGAAAAAGAAGTAGCCAAAGCTGAGTCTGAAATGGAAAAAATCCAAATCAAGGATGAGCCAGCTGGTTTCGACTGCGAGGTTTGTGGCAGTCCAATGGTCATCAAATTGGGTAGATTTGGGAAATTTTATGCCTGCAGTAATTTCCCGGATTGTCGTCATACTCAGGCTATTGTCAAGGAAATTGGCGTGACTTGCCCACAGTGCCAAAAAGGCCATGTTATTGAACGAAAAACCAAGCGAAATCGTATTTTCTACGGTTGTGATCGTTATCCAGACTGTGACTTTACATCTTGGGATAAGCCGGTTGGTCGAAACTGTCCAAAATGTGACCACTATCTGATTGAAAAGAAAGTCCGTGGTGGCGGTAAGCAGGTAGTTTGTAGCAATGGTGATTATGAAGAAGAAAAGGTCAAATAAGTCTTTTTACCAATCAATTTAGTCCATTTTAACGGCAAAAATAAAAAATGTCTGTTAAAATGGACATTTTTTGTTTTGTCTGTTATAATAGACAAAAGGAGGTGGTGAAGTGTATATAGCCTTAATTGCAGACGTCATTGACTCAAAACTATTTAAAGAGAGATCAGACTTACAAAAGAAGTTGGAAGCAGTTCTCTTTCATATGAACAATCGCTTTGAAACTTATTTAGCTTCGCGATTAACTTTGACTCTTGGAGATGAATTTCAGGCTCTGTTTACTTTAGATGCACCAATTTTTCAAATTATTGATTCCCTACGTCAAGATTTGAAGCCTGCTCAGCTACGCTTTGGGATTGGTTTGGGGAAAATAGTGACTGACATTGACCCTTTACAGAGTATCGGTGCTGATGGACCTGCCTATTGGAATGCACGAGCTGCTATTAATCTCGTTCATCAAAAGAATGATTATGGAAATACTCAGTTGTATTTTTCCAGTGGAAAAAAGGAAGAAGATTTTCAAATAAATGCTTTATTGGCTGCAGGAGAGGCAATCAAATCAGACTGGCGAGAAAGTCAGGAAGAACTTTTAAGGGGGTTACTCAAACTATCCATCTATAGTGAGGATTTTAGTCAGCAAGAGCTGGCTCAGGCTCTTTCATTAAATCCCAGTGCCCTTTCCAAACGCCTAAAAAGTAGTAGCATCAGAGTCTATCTTCGAAGTAGAGTAGCTGCACTTGTAGCTATCCAAGCTATTGATGTTACAGAAGGAGGTCAGAATGAACGGATTTTCTAGTATGGATTCATATCACCTTTTCGTACTTTTGTTGATTTGTCATTTGTTATCAGATTATTACTTTCAAAGTCAAAAAATGGCTGACAAAAAGGACAAAAACATTCGAGTCCTTGCATTTCACATTTCACTTGTAGGACTACCTTTATTTGTTTTAACTATTATAATACCAAGTTTGTGGTGGAAGACTTTCCTTGTTTTCTTAAGCCATGCTCTTATTGATTATTTCAAACCAATCCTACAAAGGCTATTCAAGTTAAAAGTGTCAATCATTTTTGTGCTTGATCAACTCCTTCATTTGGCTATTATCTATGGACTCTCTAATATGAATACTGAGTTTTTGCCAAGTTTCCTTCCATTAACTTTCTTAAAAGCTGTTTTGTTTATCTTATTGGTAGGAAAGCCAACCAATATTGCTTTTAGAATTTTATTTGGTAAATTTCAACCAGAAACGAGTCAGGAGTTGGATACAATAGATGGTGCAGGAGCCATGATTGGTTTCTTAGAGCGCCTGGTTATCGGAGCTTGTCTTCTTTATGGACAGTTTGCTTCTATTGGCTTAGTGTTTACAGCTAAGTCTATTGCCCGCTATAACAAAATATCGGAAAGTCCAGCATTTGCAGAGTATTACTTGATTGGATCCTTGGTCAGCATTTTATCAGCCTTGCTTGCCGCCTGGATTGGTATAAAATAAAGTTTTGAAAGAAAATAGTATGAATAATAAATTTACAGAATTTCTAAAAATCGCGTCTCAACTGAATACGATGGGAATTGTTCCACTGCTGATGGGCTCTCTAGGTCTGGAGCAAGTTACTGGTCAGGACTGGCAGGCGCGGGATATTGATATCCATGTTCATGGTGATGAGCGCGGCTGGGAAGCGCCAGATGAAGAGCGGATTTATGATATGGACAAGATTGAGCCCATGATGGAGAGCTTAGGCTATCGTTTAGTCGATCTGCACGAGCATGAATTTCAAAAGGAAGGTTTATCTATTGAATTTGGAGCCATGGAAACCTTGGAGGCATTTTCAGGTGTGCCGCTAGAGAAGCTGACTAGAAAAGAAGTAGAAGGCGTTGAGTTTCTACTGCCAACTGCAGAGCAATTTTTAGCTATCTACCGCGCCTCTTCCCAAGATTCTTACCGAAATGATAATAACAATCATAAGGATTTTGCTAAGATTGCTTATTTGGAAAGAATGACATAATGATGAACAGATGGGAATTCTCCTGTCTGTCTTTTTTACTATCTTTTTGTTATAATGGACCAAGTATTAATTTAGAAAGATTTGTGGGTGCAAACAGTTCAGTGGATTGTTTTGATATGGACTTAGGTTCCACCCAAAGAGGTATTAGTGTCGTGTCTCAATCTTATATCAATGTTATTGGTGCAGGCCTTGCTGGCTCAGAAGCAGCTTACCAGATTGCTAAGCGTGGCATCCCAGTCAAACTCTATGAAATGCGGGGTGTTAAGTCAACGCCTCAACACAAAACTACAGACTTTGCAGAACTGGTCTGCTCTAATTCTCTGAGAGGAGATGCGCTGACCAATGCTGTCGGTCTGCTCAAGGAAGAAATGCGACGGTTGGATTCGGTCATTTTAAAGTCAGCGGAAGCGACTCGGGTACCAGCAGGTGGTGCTCTAGCGGTTGATAGAGAAGGTTTTTCTCAGACGGTAACGGAGTTGGTGACCAATCATCCATTGATTGAGGTCATTCGTGAAGAAATCACAGAAATTCCGGAGGATGCCATCACAGTTATTGCGACAGGACCCTTGACCAGCGATACTTTAGCAGAAAAAATCCACACGCTCAATGGAGGTGACGGTTTTTATTTCTACGACGCAGCAGCGCCAATTATTGATGTCAATACTATTGATATGAGCAAGGTCTATCTCAAATCCCGCTATGATAAGGGGGATGCTGCCTATCTCAATGCGCCAATGACCAAGCAAGAATTTATGGATTTCCATGATGCTTTGGTCAATGCTGAGGAAGCACCGCTCAATTCCTTTGAGAAGGAAAAATACTTTGAAGGCTGCATGCCTATTGAAGTTATGGCTAAGCGGGGCGTTAAAACCATGCTTTATGGACCGATGAAGCCGGTTGGTTTAGAATATCCAGATGA
>ERZ773100.920-NODE-920-length-14212-cov-7.460479_pt1 | contig 14212 bp, 14 predicted proteins | sample MGYA00511119_ERZ773100 | MGnify/ENA primary metagenome ERZ773100 (study PRJEB29015, sample SAMEA2738000) | human oral metagenome | biome: human oral; feature: human-associated habitat; material: dental | place: China | collected 2111 ...
AGAAATTAATTATCAATTACACCCTAATAATTTAGAAAATATATTTTTACTATGCCTCTTGCAGGATTTTCTCTAACTGCTCCTTACCCGTACGCCCTTCATATTGGCTGATAGGTCTGTTCCACCAAGACGTATTGGGGTGCGGGATACTCCGCGCCTTGCTGAGCAAGCTACTTGCTTGCTGCCTTTGAGCTGTCCGCAGAAAAAATCTACAAATATTTGACAAAAAATAGAAAAATTATTTGCGGAATTTATTTTTTATCCATATCTTTGCAGAAATTTTTAAATTATGAATAGAATAAGAAATATTCTAGAAAAATTAGTTTCTCTTGGTGAAGAAAAAGAGGATAAATTTTTAAAAAATCTCTGGGAAGGTTGTTTGATTGGAGATGATAAGTACATAAGAGAAAACCTTGGAAAAGGAAAACTTTCTCGTCTTTATAGTAATATTTCAAATAAGTCTATCCTTACTGAAGGAGAACATAATCTTATAAGAAACTTGATTTTAGAGATTGAGAATCCTTATAATAATTAATAAAAATGTAGTGGTTAAAAAGATCTGCCACTACATTTTTTACTATTTTATAGATACATTTACTCTTCTATTTTCTTCTCTTGTTTGATAGACAGTACCATATTGGCTTTCACCATAAGATTTTACCTCTATCTTATCAGTAGGGATACCTGCCTCTACAAGATTTTTCTTGACAAGTTGTGCACGTTTCTCAGAAAGACGATCGTTAAGCCTATCTGTACCTAAATCACAAGCATAGCCTTCCACCAAAAGGGTAGCCTCTCCATTAGTCTGTAAGAAAGTCTTAGCGAACTCCCTTAGCAATTCCTCTCCTTCTTTTTTAAGTATATAGGAACCCTTCTTAAATAGCATACCTATAGGAGGAATGGCAATTTGTGTAGCCTTATTAGCCTCCGCATTCTTTAGATTTTCCTCCATTTGGCGCCTAAAATCTTCAAGATTATCTGCAGTTCCTCCTACATTAGCAAGGGGACTACTAATGGGTAAAACATTTTCCCACTTAAACACAAATTCATCTTGTATATTTGGAGATACCTCATCATTTACCTTCCCTGCTCCTTCATATCCGTCTGTCTCAATTTGTGAAATAGCTTCTTGAGTTTGTTTTGATTGGCTGTTATACCACCAATATCCACCAGTTCCTAACAAAACAGTAGCTGCTAAGGCTCCTATTAAAAGCCCTCCTCTTTTCTTGCGATTACAATCCGCACATACAAAACCTTGAGAAGTTTGTTTTCCTCTTGATACCTGCTCATCTGGTATCATCTTTGAGCATTTGATACATTTTTCTGACATATCTTTCTATTATTTAAAAATTCTATTCAAAAATGATTCTTTTTTAATTGTACAAGGTTCAAATTCTATACCTGTAAAATGATTTCCCTTAATAAAATCTACAAAAGCTGTTGTAGCAAAAACAGCAGTATACATTTCAGGTATCTTGAACAAACTTGCTTGTATATCATTGGGATAAAATACATATTTAGATATCCACATTATTTCTCCATTAGAGAGATAATCAATCTTTGATCTCTTTTTATTAAGGATTCCTTTTATAGAGAGACAAGGATTCATAATATAATACAACTCATTTTCTATTCTAATAGGAAGAAATTCTATATCTTCTAAATTGAGATGTTTTTGTAGCTTATTATATATCTCTAATTTACAAAGAGGTATCATTCCTAATAAAAATGGAAAATCACAAATAATTTTTCCATTCTCCCTATACCACTTAGCCTTTACTTCTCCCCATATAGGTTTTAATTTTGTTCCAAAGTTTTCTTCTAAGAGTGATAGATATTTATCATTTTCAATTAATGGTTCCGCACAATCTATATCTTGCTTTTTTATTAAATATACACTCATATTTTATCGTCTTATATTACTAAATGAATTCCAAAGTCTATTTACATAATGTTTATCCTTTGATAAAAGTTGTATATTTCCTTTGTATAAATCTTTCTTTATGTTATCAAGAGCTTCTTCCACTCCTTTTACTCCTGCTTTTTTATAAGCTTCTGAAATTCTCTTATATACTATCTCATCATATTCTCTAATGTGATTTCCATGAAGACTTCCTTTGAAGATACTTTTAGAATGCATAGGTAAAAGAATACCATTTCTAGCGTCATTTATATCAATACCACATTTTTCTAATATTTTTCTTGTCCCCTTAGCTGTTGGACTATTTCCTGCTACTATATGATGAGCTTGAATACCTTTCTGCCCCAATCTTTTACTTAATACTTTTTCCTTAAATATTGCTTTTCTTTCTTTACTTCCCATAAAAGACATCATATTTTTCAGTAATGTCGTTCCATTTGCTGGTTTTCCTAAATCTTGTTTCTTTATAAGTTTAGATTTGAGATTATAACAGGCTTGTGTAATAAATTGATTATCAATCTTTTTAGCTAATCTTTCGGTAAAAAGATATAGTTTTGAATTGATCCATGCCTTATCAACAATTTGAACCCATTGTCTTTCAATTACACCACTACTATTCTTGACTAATTTTGTAACTCTCCCAAAAACTTTATTTCTAGCAAAATGAATAGTTGATTTACTTACTTTTTGAGCAATAGTACTGAGCTTAGTTATACTTTTTCTTATAGGAGATGTTTTTGGAAGTTTTATATCTACTATAGCTCCTGCTACAATAACTCCTGCTGTAAGTAACATTCCATTTTTATCTCTTTTTACGACGGCTTCAGTCATATCGACAACATCTTGTCCATCAATATTTCTCACTATATTCTCTCCTGCTTTCTTTGCTATTTCCTTAAAGCCTTGTTTAGCTCCTGTCTTTACTACTTCTTTAGTTACTGTCTTTCCTGCTTCAGCAGCAGCTCTTGCACTATTTGCATAACCTGCTGTTAAAGCAGAGGCTATATTTACTCCATTATCTAATAGCTCTGCATTTCGTTCAGCCTTTATTTGCGCTATTTTTTCTTCATCACCTTCTGCATTTTTTATCTCTATTTCTGAATGAGCAACAGCTACCCCTGCATCTACTACATTTATTGCGACAACAGTTACCACAACAGCCGCAGCAACAGGTGCAGAAGCTACAGCTGCCACTACTATTAAAGCTGTACTTGTATAATTAACAATACTATTCCAAGTATCTTTGTGTTTTTTGTAAAACTCATTGGCTTTATCAACAGTGGTAATCCCTTTTTCCCTATCTTCTGCACTTGTCCAAACGCCATTTTTAGTAGGGAAACCTGCACTATCCAACTCCCCTTCGTAAAGATCTCCATTTTCAAAAAGAACACTCGCTGCCTTAGGGAACTTAGTAGAACCGTCCCAATTAGCGGTAATAGCAATCGTCTCTTTTCCTTCTTTTAGAAAAAGGGTTCCATCTCCCTTTATTTTGCCGTCTCTGAACTCTCCTTGATACCTACTACCATTCTTAAAAGTGAAAATACCTAAGCCATTGAATTTGTTATCTACAAACTCTCCATCATAGGCATTCCCATTGCTAAAATGATAATAGCCTACTCCATATTTTTGGTTTTCTACAAAATCTCCCTCATAATAGTCTCCATTGGAATAGGTGATTTTTCCCTGTCCATTTATCCAACCTTCTTCCCATTGCCCTTTGTAGGTATAGTCCTTACAGGTATAAGTACCTAAGCTATCTTGAAGCCCCTCTTTCCAATAACCATCGTAGGTCTCTCCTGTATGATAGGTATAACGTCCCCCTCCGTGATACTGATCATCTTTCCAATTTCCCATATAGGTATCCCCATTACTAAGGGTAATATCTCCATAGCCATTCATCTTACCATTAGCCCAACCTCCCGAATAGAAAGTAGAGTCTGTAAAGAAAATATACCCCATTCCTTCAGGCTTGTTATCCTTTAGGTCTCCTTCAAAAAGAAAAGAAGATGTCTTACAAAGCCCATATCCATTGAGTTTTCCATCCTTCCATTCACCTATAAGTGTATCAGTAGCTGTGGTAAAGGTACCTTCTCCCTCCATTTTCCCATTATTCCAATCTCCTTTATATTGGCTTCCTGAAAAATAATTCATTTCTCCATAGCCTTGTGGAGAAGAATTGCGTAACAATCCTTTAAAAATACCTTTTTCTGTGGTTAGGGTAGTATCCAATTCAAATATTGCATCATCTTTCCATATACCAGAGACAATCTTTCCATCCTCTCTATAGTTACTCCCTCTCCCTGTCCGCTTTCCATGTTTCCACATCCCTATGTAAGAGCGCTTTCCATTTTTATAGTATATCAAATAACCATTAGGATAATTTTCTACAAACTCTCCTATATACAATTCATTAGGTTTTACCAAAACTCCAAACCCAGAATATTTATTTTCCTTGATACTTCCTATATATTTATCTTTACCCGAAGAAATAATATCTTCCTGACGAGTACCCCCATAATAAGCCTCTATTTCCTTTGTGCTTACCAAACTATCTCCATAATAAGCATAGAGTTTTCCCTTACCATGAATAACACCTTCAAAGTTACCTCCTTCCCAACGATAGGAAAGACTATCTTCGAGAGTTGTCAATAGCCTATAATCACTATTTACAGTGGCTACCCATTTCTTTTCAATATTTGTTTTCTCTTTCTTACTACAAGAAAATAAAAAATAAAACAAGGAAAGTAAGAACAATAATTGTTTTTTCATAAGATTTTTGTCACTCTCTAACTTTACAACTTAATTGTTAAAAAACACTATTATATTTTATTTTTTTTGTTTACTAACCTAACAGCTACTCCAGCATAGGCCCAAACCTTATACCTATACCTACTAATTCTACCATTTTCATTCTCTGTTTCCTCTTCCTTCTCCTGCCAATCAAAATCTCCCTCTATAATAGCATCACAGTCGAGATATCTTGCTAAGATTTTGAGTTCTTCCATAGCAATATCCCTATTTGGATAATATCGTGTTCCTATGTCAAAATGTTCTCCTGTAGTTGATATCTTACCTTGATAATTCTTAGAAAAATATCTTACCTCTGTACGACTATAAAGAGCCTTATGCATTTTATTATAATCTCTCATATAAAGTTCATAACAATGCAGACAAAGCCTTTTAGCATAGTATTTTTCCGAGAAAAATCTTAACAGATCCCTCTCCGCTGATACACCTGTTTTTTTTGCACAATCTGAACAACAAGTTCTATTACACCATCCACAAGTATTCATATTAGAAATTAATCCTAATAGTGATTTCCTTTCTTTTTTATTACATACACAACAATATCTTTCCATTTTTCTATATTTTTTAATTATTACTTCCTAATTCTTCCATAAACAGCAATCTATCCACAAAAACACTTCAGGTATAAGCACAAAAAAAGCGCAAACATTCCTTTTTTGCTTGTTATAGAAGCCCGACCAAAGGCAAAAGCACAAAGCAAAAGGAATGCCTACGCTATAGGTAGGCAATTCCACTTTTACTTTTCCTGTGCTTTTTTAAAAAATTGGTCGTTTTCTATAACAGGAAATTGTAAAGCGAAACGCTGTTTATATGTCTTTTAAAATTGTATTTTTTAGTATGCTATAATATGTATTTTAAACCTGCTACAAAAATACAAATTTATCTTTATTTCCACATACTTTCATATGTTAAATTTTATATATGTTGATAAATTCTTTAACACGCTAAGATACAAGCATTTGAGCTGCTACCCCATCGCTGGTCGGTCTTCTTTTGGCTGCCCTATTCCTCCTCTCTAAAATAAGCCGCTGGGTTATTAAGAAAAGTTTTGGTAACAACATAGTGCTCTACTTGTTCCAAGGGCGTGGCATTCATACCTGTCTCCGTGATTTCGTAAATCAGGGCTCCTGGCATGGCCATGAGTATGGGCGAGTGGGTAGCGATGATAAACTGGGAATCCTCCCGCTTGAGGTGCTCCCTAATAAGGTAGATCAGCGATAGCTGGTGTATAGGGGAAAGGGCGCTTTCTGGCTCGTCAAAGATATAAAGCCCCTGCTTCTTCGTCCGCTCAGTGATGATATGCAAAAAGGCTTCTCCATGGGAAAAGGACGAGAGTTTCTGTCCATAATTCCACATCATGTTCTTGTACTCTTTAGTATTGTTATTGACCACCTCCAGCATACGAGAATGGGGCAATTCCTTAAAGTACTCATAAGCCCATGACTTGGCATAATCATCTACTTTGGCTACATAGTCGCCAAAGTCTTCCGCCCGAAAGAAAAAGCCTTTGACCTTTCCCTGATTGTATAACTCTAATTGCAAGCATTCCGAAAGGCTTTCTATAGGCTCAAAGGACTCTTGCATATAGTCCAAATAGCTGTCTATACGGGGCAAACCCAATTTGTAGGCAATACTCTCTATCAGTGTGGATTTCCCTACGCCATTATCCCCTACGATAAAGGTTACTGCCTGCCCCATATCTATATGCTTGGCATAGCGTACGGCATAGGTGTTATAGGGAAAACTCTTGGTTCTCTCCGTTTCTATGTGTAGTGAGCGTATATACATAATATCGTTTTTTATCTGGGACAAAATTACAACCCTTACTGGTCAAACTGTGACCAGCTAATATTTATTTTTTGTTAAAGTTTTCTTCTTTAAAATAGCTAACAAATAGTATTTCAGTCGTATAAAATATTTTCCTCCAAAAACTTGTATATTTCATTGAAAACAAGTACCTTTGTGACTAATTAAACAAAAGTTCATTTCTGCAAAAAGTAACAATATAGGTTACCTTTTGCAGAAGTTGACTATCAGTAAGACATGGCAGAAAAAGGATTTTCTTATATTGATTTTATCAATCAGGTACTTTCTGTAGGAAGAATTTCATTTACCTTAGACGAAGTAATAGAAAAAAGTGGCTATGATAGAAAAATAGCACAAGTCTCTCTATCTCGTTTAATAAGTAAAGGAAAAATTCTTCTTATCAGGAGGGGATTTTATGTAATTATCACCCCTGAATTTTCTATACAAAGAAATATCCCTTACATCATGTATATTGATGATCTTATGAAGTATTTACAACGAAATTATTATGTATCTCTGTTATCTGCGGCAGCTCTCCATGGCGCTGCCCATCAACAGCCTATGCAATTTTTCGTTACCACTACCATGCCCTTTATCAGGGATATAAAGAAAGAAAAAATCCATATCTCTTTTACTATAAAAAATGGCTGGGACACCTCCTGTATTACACAACTTAAAACACGTACAGGATATGTAAATGTATCTACAGCTGAGGCTACTATACTTGACCTTGTTGAGAACTTACAGGATTTTGGATTAGGCAGAGTTATTAGTATCATTGACGAACTATCTGAAGTGGTCAATAAAAATACTTTAAAGAAAATAGCTGACTTCTATCCTACTTCAGTGGTCCAGAGAGTAGGTTATATTCTTGATGATTTGCTTGGCAGAGAGGATATAGCTAAGTGTTTGTTTGCTGTCCTTTCAAAACGAAATATATACCCACAATACCTTTCTCTATCCACTCAAAAAAATGGCTCTTTAACTGATAAGTGGAAAATTATTCTAAATGAAAAAATAGAAATAGATATATGATACCACAACGATATATCCTTGAATGGAGATATATAGCCCCTTGGACTAATGAGGCTCAGGTTGAGCAAGATTTAGTCATTAGTCGTGCTCTTGTAGAAATGTTTTCCTCTCCATTGCTTAGTAAAACATTAGCCTTTCGTGGAGGGACTGCTTTACATAAGTTATATATACAACCACAGGCTCGCTATTCGGAAGATATTGATTTAGTACAAATAGAATCCGCTCCTATACATCCTATACTCAAAGAAATACGAGATCGCCTTTCTTTCTTAGGAATTAAGCGAACAGTCAAGCAACATATACACAATAACACTATCATCTACCGTTTTAAATCTGAGTTTCCTCCAGTGATTAATATGAGGCTAAAAATAGAAATAAACACTCGTGAACATTTCAATATTTTAGGTCTCAAGCCAATCCCTTTTAAGGTTTCTAATACTTGGTATTCTGGGGAATGCAATCTCATTAGCTATGAATTAGAGGAATTGTTAGGAACAAAATTAAGGGCTTTATACCAACGTAGAAAGGGACGAGATTTATTTGATCTTTATTGGGCAATAGTACATAATGATATAGACCCCTCTAAAGTGCTTGAATGTTATCATAAATATATGTCTTTTGCCGTAGAACAACCTCCTACCTACAAACAATTCCTCGCTAATATGGAAGAAAAAATGAAAGACCATGAATTTCTTTCAGATATGGTTGCCATCATACGTCCTAATATAGACTATAATGCAACTGAGGCTTGGAAAAAGATTAAAACTACCCTTATAGAAAAGATTTAATTCTATATATTTGTCTTTTCTTTAAAATAGTTCATTTCTGCAAAAAGTAACAAAATAGGTTACCTTTTGCAGAAATGAACTATTATTTTTTAGTGTATTTTCAATTATCTCATTTCCTCAAAATTGGATTCAGCTCCTCATCGTTATACATCTTCATTTGTTTGTATACTTTCATATATTTTCGCCCTGCGGCGATATCATCCAAAAGTTGGTCAAGGGCAAGGGAGAGGTCTTCCCGCTGCTGGAGGAGTACTTGGAGCTTCTCTCGGCACTTAGCAATATGTTCAGCAGTAGCATCCGTGCGTTCAGTTTCCTGCTGCATATGGTAGATCTTCAAGGCTAAGATAGAAAGCCTATCCACTGCCCATGCAGGACTCTCGGTATTAATGGTTGCCCCTGTCTGTGGGGTTACATCTTTATATTGGTGTAGGAAATAGCTATCTATATACTCCACAGTATCGGTACGGTCTTGGTTGGAAGCATCTATTTTTCGCTTGAGCAGCAGTGCTTTCTTGGGGTCAATGTCAGGATCGCGAATGATATCCTCGTAGTGCCACTGTACCGTATCTATCCAATTTTTACGATACAATAGGTGCTCAATAGTCTTGCTATCGTACGGATTTTCAAAGGGTTGGTTCACATCATCGGCTATATGATAGCGCAGGATACTCTCCCAAAAAATGTCATAGGCTAATTTACTAAACATATTCCTTGTTTTATTTGCAAAAATATCGTTATTTTGCGTAATAAAAAAATTTATTTTTGAACAAATGATTATTCACCCTTTTGACCAAACGCCCTCCTTGTTCTCTGAGTTTGTAGCTCAGCTAAGAAGTGTTGATATCCAACAAGATAGAATGCGCTTTAGGAAAAACTTAGAGCGTATAGGAGAACTCCTAAGCTACGAGATGAGCAAGACCCTCCCCTACCAAGTACAGCGAATTACCACCCCCTTGGGGGAAAAGGACATTCCTCTGATACAGGATAAGATTGTAGTATGCTCTATCCTCCGTGCAGGATTGGCACTGCATCAAGGTATATTGAATTTCTTTGACAAAGCCGACAATGCCTTTATCTCTGCCTACCGCAAGCATACCTCCCCTTCGGAGTTTGAGATCTTAGTGGAGTACTTGGCCTCTCCCTCTTTGCAGGACAATATCCTTATCTTGGCCGACCCTATGCTGGCTACAGGACGTTCATTTGTCAATGTATATAACTCTCTCCAACCGCTGGGCACTCCTAAGGAAATACACCTTTTTGCAGTCATTGGCTCCAAACAAGGATTGGAGTACGTCAGCCAACATTTCCCCGAAAATGCCCACTTATGGATAGCCACCATTGATGACCACCTCAACGAAAACAGCTATATCGTCCCAGGCTTAGGTGATGCTGGTGATTTAGCGTTTGGAGAAAAAATGCAAGGATAATTTTGAAAAAACTATTCTTTTTTATAGTCTTTATAGCCTTTGGAGGGTGTCAGCTAGCGCTGGCACAGGATACGCTACGTACCAAACGCATCTTAAATGACTCTATAAGAGCAAAAGAGGATTCGCTATACCGAAGAATAGAACGCAGAACTCAAAAAAGCAAGATCGGCCGTCGCCTTTATGACCTTATTTTCACCACAGGAGAATCAGTACCTGCCACTCCTCCCCCTCCCAAACCTAAAGAACCTTCCCGCTGGGTGGCTTTTCAAGGAAAAATCATTCGCCGTATTGAGATTACCACCTATGACCCCTTGGGCTTTGATGAGCGGGATAGTACCCAACAACCCAACAAATGGGAGCGCTTAGGCAACCGCTTCCACAACAAGACCAAAGAGAAGGTAGTCAGACGCCTCTTGCTCTTTGACCCTTATACGCCTTTGGATTCTATCAAAATGAAGGAAACAGCCCGTGTGCTGCGTAGTCAGTATCATATTCGTAGGGTGTATATACAGCCTGTGGCTACCCATAGTGCTGATTCAGTGGATATTAGGGTCAATGTCTTGGATAGCTGGAGCCTCTATGCCGATGCTATGGGCTCTCTTAACGAAGGTACAGTGCGGGTCTTTGAACGCAATTTTTTAGGTTTGGGGCACCAACTATCGGGTAGGTATAGCCAAGAAATCCGAGGAAGTACCCGCCCCAGCTTCGGTTTTGACTATGAGATTCCTAACCTATATGCCACTACGCTCAATACGTCCGTTGGCTACTCTATGGATTTTGACAAATATTACTACAAATATGGATCGCTCTCTCGCCCTTACTACTCTCTCTATACCCGTTGGGCAGGGGGTGCCAGTGCTTATCAACGGACTTTTGACGATACCATCCTCAAGAATGACTCTCTTTACCGCCCCGATTTCAAGGTCTCAGGTAGCAATCTCTGGGGAAGTGTTTCTTTCCCAATACTTAAGCGCTATACTCCTGTCAATCGGGTAACCAATATGGTCTTTTCCTTGCGCTATTATCGGATAAACTACCTAAAAAAGCCTGATGAGTTCTTAGATCCCGAACATTTCTATTCAGATAGGAATACCTTTTTGGCTTCTTTGGGGGTGAATTACATAGGGTATGAGCAAGATAGATATATTTTCAGGCATCAGGATATAGAAGATATTCCCATTGGCAAAAGTGTTGCCCTTATTGGCGGAGTCCAAGACAATCTCGGCTATAGAACACCGTATCTGGGCGGACGTTTGCGTTATGGAGACTATTTTTCCTTTGGTTATTTAGCCGCTGATGTACAATTGGGGAGCTTTCTCACCCAAGAGCACAACAAACAAACAACCTTACGCTGGGAGTTTACCTATTTTTCCCCTTTATTCAACATTGGGCAATGGCATTTTAGACAATTTGTCAAATGGCGCTCCGTAGTGGGACTCTCCCGCAAGGACTATGTAAAGGATCGTATTTCCCTCAATGGCTCCACAGGGATCATAGGCTTCAATAGTCCTACACTTACAGGCATACACAAGTCTATACTAACCTTACAGACACAATCCTACTCGCCTTTCGCTCTGTGGGGATTCCGTGTGAGTCCTTTCCTTATGGGGGATATAGGGTTTATAGGCAATGACAACCGCAATTTGCTAAAGGATCAGGTACTGACCAAAGTCGGCATTGGATTCTATATCACCAATGACTATATCCCTTTGGGCAATTTCCAGTTTTCTTTCATCTATATGCCACGTGTGCCAGGAGTAGGCAACCATATACAGAAATTCACCAGTATCAACAATACCGATTTCAGACTCCCCTACTTCAATTACAATATGCCTGAGCTGATCCGCTACGAATAAAACAATAGCCCAACATCGCAAAGGACATCAGGCTATTATCACCATAAAATATGACTTAACTAATTCTCATACAACGGGTTAGGAACTTCTTCCCGACCTTGTTCTATTCTACTTTGTTTGCTTGTTTTGGCTCTTGCCACTATTTTGCTAATGACATATTCTTCTTCCTTCTTCTGTCCTCTGAAAATGAGTTTCCCTGCCTTAGCTATATCACCTATATACTTTTTAATCAGCTGGTACATCTCCTTATTGGCCTGTGTATGGTGTTTGCGCTCATTCATTAGCGTATTTTGCTGTATGTTAAGTGCATCGAGCTGCTTGGTTTGCTCTACTACCTTCTCCAAGAAGCCTTCGGGCATATCGGCAATACGCTCCATATTATCGCTGTAATAAGGAATGGCATCGCGTACAGCCTTAACCACTCCTGCGATATTTTTTCCATTGATTTTGGTTACAATCACCTTGAGCAAGGAGGTATCCAGACCAGAGCGCTCTGTATAATCCTTTAGGAAAGTAATACTTCGGCGGAGTTCGTCGGCCTGTTTGTATAGTTTTGCCGTAGTTTCTTTCTGTTTTACAACGATGGCATTGGTAGAATCATTGTTTTTCAGCTTGCTTATTGCCTTTTTGAAACTCTCTAGGTATTCAGCATTCATTGTTTTGTAAATTTGAGAAAAAGAAGCCAAATCTCTTTCAAAGCTTACCGCAATAAAATCGGCTATTACTGCATAATCCTCATGTTTGATAGTGGGTGCTTTCATAAACAAATCTATTTATTAGTCTTATATGGTTCTTTCTAAGGGGCTTTAGTTTTTATCCACAAAATATGGTGCAAAAATATATGTTTTTTTCTTATTTTACAAATTTATTTTAATTTTTTTCTTAGCTCATTGTATAAAAAAATATAAGGTAACTGAAGCAAGCATCAATTACCTTATTTCTTGTACAATCATGGAAAAAATTATTGCATATTTTTAGCCTCTATGCTTAGGGTCGCATGAGGTACAGCCTTGAGGCGTTCTTTGTCTATGAGCTTACCTGTTACTCGGCATACACCATAAGTCTTGTTTTCTATACGGATAAGTGCATTTTTTAGATCACGAATGAACTTTTCCAAACGTGTAGCCTGTGCCATATTGGATTCCTTACTCATCATTTCAGAGCCTTCTTCAAAAGCCTTGAAAGTAGGTGAAGTATCATCTACACTATTGTCAGCTCCATTGAGATAAGCATTGCGTAAGAACTCCAAATCCGCTTGGGCTTTCTCCAATTTCTCCTCTATAATCGCCTTGAACTCTTGCAAATCCTTATCGGAATAACGAACTTTTACATCCATAACATACTGGTTTTTACTTATATATTTATTCCTTAAAAAAGGTTTTTCATACCTCTTTTTTAAGTCGTGCAAAGATACGAAATTTTTTGGATATTTGTATGTTAAAGATGAACAATCTTTCTATTTATGTATTTTACCCAAAACTTGCCCATCTTTACTTACATCATAGGATTGACCAGCCCTAACCACTAATTTTAGCAGTCCCAGTTATATAGCACCTCTTCAAAATTCTTTTCTTTCAAATCCTCCTTACGAATAAAGAAGTTAGCTACCCCCATGGTTCCCCACATGATATAATCACCATCGGAGTTTATCTGGAGGAGCAGCTCGGTAAATGGTGAGTCCTCCTCTCTGGGATCTTGTTGGGTAAAATAAGGATAACCTCCTATACGATGCTCTGTACCATCGGGGACAATGTCCCACAACAGTCGTCGAGTCTCTTCGGGCAGATCCCATATTGTTTCTATATCATCGGAAAAGGCTTCATTCCATAAGTCGGTAAAAAGGCGATCAAAATTCACATCCCATGGGGTAATTCCCTCTTCTCTGCGAATGAAAGTAAGCGCCAATTCCTTATAAGGGGTCATAGGGGTATATTCCTCGGTGAGCACGTACTGGAGCTTTACCTCATCCAAGGAAAGACCCTCGGTAAGCTCTGGAAAATAGAGCACTCGCTTGCCTGCATTGCTACAAGGATCCTGCAAATCCAACCCATAGAGGTCATCACCGTCTATAATCCAGAACTGCAATAGTCCTTTCTTAGGATATATATTGTTCTCAGGCAATTGCTCACAGTTGATTTGTGCTACCATAAAGAAAGGATTCCCCTCGCTATCTCTGGGGATATGTCCGCTCTTAGGTACATAGGGATAACCGCCAAACTTACTATCGGTAAGGGAGAGATTTTCTTCTTCACGCGTTTCTATAGTAATGACTTCTTTCTTAGTAGCCGCGTTTAGCTTCGCTGCTAGAGTTTTGATCTGTTCTTGAGTGGGTTCCATGCTTAGAAAAATCTTTTATATTTTTGTTACTTTTATCATACTATATCTTATTCAAATTTTGTAAGTTATTTACTCCATATCATCACCCTCTGTCTTTAGAAACCTTACTCCTACTGACAACTATTCTCTACATCAACCACAATCCCAATTATATAACACATCGTCAAACTTACAATGGGCTAAATCTTCTCTATTGATAAAGAAGTTCGCTACTCCTGCATCCCCAAACATCAC
>ERZ773100.928-NODE-928-length-14165-cov-4.624380_pt1 | contig 14165 bp, 10 predicted proteins | sample MGYA00511119_ERZ773100 | MGnify/ENA primary metagenome ERZ773100 (study PRJEB29015, sample SAMEA2738000) | human oral metagenome | biome: human oral; feature: human-associated habitat; material: dental | place: China | collected 2111 ...
GATCTGTCAAATTCAAGTTTTGAACAGATTCAGGTACGACGTTGAAAAGGAAAGCTGCATCAAGGAAGTTATCGTAATGTGAAAAATCATTTGAAGGAATTTCACTGATACCCTTCTCTTTAACAATATTCCAGTGTTTTGCACGCAAGTCTTTGGCTGCTGCTAAAAGTTCATCTGCAGTAATTTCATTTCTAAAGTATTTTTCTGTTGTAAATTTTAATTCGCGGAATTCACCCAAACGTGGGAAACCAATGATAGTAGTTGACATCTTGTGTCCTCCTCTTTGTTGTTGAACTTATCTTACCAAAGAAATGGGTGGCTGTATAATTGCTATTAGTTTTCTCTATATATAGTTTTTGACTATAACCTATAAAATAAAGGGTTTCTAGCTACCGTTATCTCCTTTTGTTTAGATATTGTTATAGCTAATAAATATATATCAACCAGATAAATCCTTTTTTATAACAAAAAAAGCCCTAGACTTTTGTCTAGAGACTCTATTATTTACTAGGATTAGGACACTAAGCTCTATAAGTGCTCAGTACTTTCTCTTGAAGCCAAGATGATGTATAAGACATATTCTCACTATTGTAACTATTCCAGATAAAATAACCAAAAACTACCAATACTAATAAGAAACAAATTCCTAATACGGCTAACCAGATGATTTGTTTCTTTAAGCTATCATACTCACTCATATAGCCATTATGGATTTTAATGAGTTCATTTCTTTTTTTGTTACTTGACTCTTTAGCAATGGCAATTTCTAGCTCATACATTTGATGCTTCCATGAATTCTTAGAAGTGCCTTTTTTCATTTTATGGTTTGAAAGACTGCTGTTGCCTTTCTCAAAGTTATTTTTTTCAGTCATATTTCCCTCTAAAATCTTCTTTTAGTCCCTATCATTATAACATATGTAAAACTATCTGAAAAGTTCATTTTTGGTTAGAATTTTGAGAAAGAGAATTAAAACATGAAAAAGAACCAGAGGGAAACTTCTTATGTTATACTCTAAGTATGCATAAGAAAACTGTTATTGATTTTAAAGAACTTGGTGTCAGACAAATTTTTACAGACGCCATTAAAGAACTAAAAACAAAGAACATTAAGGAAGTTAAGCATCTCTTAGCTGAAGTCGAAGCCTATCAAAATAAGGGCTATTATGCAGTAGGTTATGTTTCCTATGAAGCTGCCCCTGCCTTCGAGACAAAATTTCAGGTTATTGATGGTCCATTAATGTCAGAGTATCTCCTCTACTTCACTATTCATGAAACTGTTCAAACAGAGCCTATTCCACTTACTTATGAGCCAATTTCCCTACCAGAATCTTGGCAAGAGCTAACTTCTGCAGAGGAATACAAGGCTGCTATTGAGCAAATACACCACCATATTCGACAAGGTGATACTTATCAGGTTAATTATACTGTTCAACTTCAACAGAAGCTGACAGCTGATCCCTTTGCCATCTATAACCGATTGGTTGTTGAGCAAAATGCACATTACAATGCCTTTATTCAGCACGATGATGTTTCTATCATTTCCATAAGTCCAGAACTCTTCTTTAAAAAAGATGGTGATAGACTGACCACTCGTCCAATGAAAGGTACCACCAATCGTGGTTTAACAACTGAAACTGACCTCAAACAAGCCCATTGGCTAGCTCAGGATCAGAAAAATCGCTCTGAAAATATGATGATTGTCGATCTACTTAGAAATGACATGAATCGTATTTCAAAAATAGGAAGTGAAGATGTCAAGAGCCTTTGCCAAGTTGAACAATACTCTACGGTTTGGCAAATGACTTCAACTATTGAGACGCAACTCCTACCAAATAGTCGTTTAAATGATGTCTTCCAAGCCCTTTTTCCATGCGGATCGATTACAGGTGCCCCAAAAATAGCAACCATGGAGATTATTAAGAAGGTAGAAAAACAGCCTCGAGGTCTCTATTGTGGAGCAATTGGTATCTTGGTGCCACAGGGACCTAGTATTTTCAACGTGGCTATTCGGACACTACAAATGGAAGGAACCAAGGCTATCTATGGTGTCGGAGGAGGTATTACCTGGGACAGCAACTGGGAAGCTGAATATGAAGAAACCAAGCAAAAAGCTGCTGTTCTATACCGTCAGAACCCCAAATTCGATCTCATTTCAACTGGTCGTGTCCATCAAGGAAAACTGTTATTTCTTGAGGAGCATATGAAACGCTTGCAAGAGAGCAGTCGCTACTTTGACTATCCTTTCAATATGGAAAAAGCACACTATCAAGTCGAAATTCTGTGCCAATCACTAGACTTTGACAAAGATTACCGTCTTAAAATGTCACTTGCAAAAGATGGTGAACTGCAGTTTGAACATACCCAATTAACAAACTTATCCAATGACTTCTGCCAAGCAAGGTTAGTTGAGCAAAGGCATCCGTTGGATAGCCCCTATACCTTCTTCAAAACAAGTTACCGTCCTCACCTTAGTATCGAACCTCACGAACAAATCTATTATAATCATGAGGGGAAACTCCTAGAAACATCTATCGGTAACATTGTGCTTAAAATCGAGGACCAACTCTACACACCACCCGTTCACCTCGGTCTCTTAAATGGCATCTACAGACAAAGACTTATTGCTGATAATAAGCTTAAAGAAAAAGTCTTGACCGTAAAAGATATGGAACAGGCTCAGGCCATCTACGGATGCAATGCGGTGAGAGGCTTGTATGAATTGAAAGTGGAAGGATAGAATTATATTTAACGAAAAAATACAAGTTTTTTGTTCTCCCCTACTCTTGCTAAAGACAAAAGAAACTTCAATATTCTATTGGTAAAAAATCAACAATTTAATAGTAAAATAAAGTATAATACTTACTGATAGTTATTCAGTTATCGTGACTGTAATGATAAGCTTTTTGGCTTATAATTTACTAGCCTTAAAATTCGGTAATAATTTAGAAAGGATACAAACCTTAAATGAAAAAATTTAAAGGCTTGACTTCTGCTGAAGTTCAAGCAAGTAAAAACGCCCATGGCGATAATAGGCTCTCTAGTAAAGAGGCTAACTCGCTCCTCTCAATCTTTATCGAAGCCTTCCAAGATCAATGGATTCTTATCCTATTGGCTGCCTTAGGATTAAAAATCATCTTCAACTTTGTTGGAATGATTTTCCCTGCTATTGGTGAAGCCAACTGGTATGAGGCTATCTCACTAATTTTCGCCATTTTGATGTCTACAGGATTCTCAGCAGTCTCACAATACCGAAATGAGCAAAAATTCAACACTCTTCAAGAAGAGGCTTCAAAAACTAATGCTAAGGTTTATCGTGATGGTAAACTTAAAGAAGTTCTTGTTGATGATATTGTAAAAGGTGATCAAATTCTCCTTCAATCAGGGGACAAGATCCCAGTTGATGGTATCATCTTGGAAGGTGAGTTAAAAGTAAACCAAGCTGTCCTTAATGGTGAAAGTGAAGATGCTAAAAAACTTCCTCTTGGTGATCAAGCAGAGCCAGACTCTTCCGACCTCTTTACAGAGCTCAAAGTCTTCCGTGGTACAGTTGTTACTTCAGGCGAAGCCGTTATGGAAGCTACACAAATTGGTGATAATACCGTTCTAGGAAGCATCAATACTTCTCTTCAAGAAGATAGTAAAGATTCACCATCCAAAGAAAAACTCAACAAGCTTGCTGGAAACATCGGTGTCCTCGGTTATAGTGCAGGTGCTGCATATTCAGTAATCAACCTTGTTTTAGGCTTTATTGCCCTTAATAAGGCTAATAACCTCAATGGTGGTTCAATCTTCCTTCTTATCATTGAAACAATTCTCTTTGCGGTTACAATCATCATCATGGCCGTTCCAGAAGGTCTCCCAATGATGTTGGCACTCGTTTCTTCAATGAACTCAGGTCGACTTTTAGCACAAAATATCTTGGTTCGCCATCCTGATACCATTGAAACAGCCGGATACATGAATATCCTCTTCAGTGATAAGACTGGTACTATCACTGAAGGTAAACTATCTGTAGTTGACTTCTTCCTTGCTGATGGAACACTTTATGCAGCTACTGGTGAAACTAACGCTCCTGATTTTGACACAATGTCCGATAGCCTTAAAGCTGAAATGATTAATGGTATCGGTCTTAATAACGACGCCATGGTAGCTGATGGCAGTGCTGTTGGTAGTAACGCCACTGACCGTGCACTTCTTGATTTCCTTATCGGACGTTCTCAACTTGATTTTGATACAAATACAATTACTGAGAAACAACAATTCAACTCAGCAACAAAATTCGCAAGTGTAACGACTAAGGACGGAAAAACTTACATCAAGGGTGCTCCAGAATTCATCCTAAATGACTGCTACTACTATCTTGATAAAGATGGTAATAAACAAAACTTTACAGATGATATTAAAGCTCGCTTCCAAGATTTATCATTGGAACAAGCTAACCGTTCAATGCGTTTGCTTGCTATCCTAAATACAGATGGAAATGATAAAGTCTTGATTGGTATCGTATGTATCCGTGATAACGTTCGTTCTTCAATTAAACAAACTGTTGAAACAATGAACCGTGCAGGAGTTCAAGTAGTTATGGTAACTGGTGACCGTAAAGAAACCGCTGTTGCTATCGCTAAAGAAGCCGGTATCGTTACTGGTCAAAATGACCTTGTCCTTACTCACGATGAACTCTCTGCCCTCTCAGATCAAGAACTTAAACAACAATTGCCTCACTTAAAAGTGGTCAGTCGTGCCCTTCCAATGGATAAAAAACGTCTTATTGAGGCAGCTCAAGACCTCGATATGGTCGCTGGTATGACAGGTGATGGGGTCAATGACTCACCTGCCCTCAAATCAGCTGGTGTCGGATTCTCAATGGGTGATGGTACTGAAGTCGCACGTGAAGCCTCAGATATCGTTATCTTGAATAACTCATTGACTTCGATTGAGAAAGCCGTCCTCTATGGACGTACTATGAGTAAGTCAGTAAGTAAATTCATTATCTTCCAGTTAACCGTAAACGTGACTACAATTGCTATGTCACTTCTCTCACCACTCTTGGGCCTCAAAGAACCATTTACAATTATCCAAATTCTCTGGATTAACCTTATCATGGACACACTTGCTGCCCTTGCCTTTGGTGAAGAACCTACGCTAGATCGTTACATGAATGAAAAACCAGTTGCTAAGAAGGCAAATATTCTTACTGGCTATATGAAATCTGCTATCGGTGTAGCCAGCATCTTCATTACTGTCGTATGTTTAGCAATTCTTAAAAATGTTGGTGGTATCCAAGACTTTATCACAAATGGAACTGGCAACTTTGAAATGGTAACAACATTCACCTTTACAGTATTTATCTATGCTGTCATTTTCAACTCACTTAATACACGTAGTAATGGATTCAATGTTTTTGAACATATCGGCGAAAACAAGAAATTCTCAATTGTAATGATTTCTATTGCTGTCGTTCAAACCTTGATCATTCAATTCGGTGGTAAAGTATTTAGTACCGTTCCAATGGACGTTCAACACTATATCGTTGCACTTCTTATCGCGGTTTTGATCATCCCTGCAGATTTAATTCGAAAAGCTCTAACTAAAAACAAATAACTATCTGTATAACGTATTATAAAACTTAAAAGGATAAAAAGGATTGGGAGTTATCCCAATCCTTTTTAATAATTTCCGAAGGTAATACCGTGGAAAGATCATAACATAAAAAGGCTTTAACAAGCCTTTTTGATTGATTTATTAAGTAATGCTACTTAAACTGACTAGGAGCCCCTGTATAACCTGCCCAATCCTTACTATAAAAGCGGTCGTTCAAGTTATAGCTAGGTGCGGGTGTTGGATTACTTACAAATGGATCAACAGCCTTGTCAAAGGCCACCCAACCTTTCCATCCCATATGAATGGTATCTTGCATGAAGTAAGGTTGATCTCCGTCTTTTGAGAAGTCAGCAATATTGGTGAAGCCTTGACTTTCCAATTGATAACAGATTTTAGAAACCGTAGCGTCATACATTTCTTGACTTAGTCCCGTATAAGCCATCCACTTGCTATTAACAGGTGGGATGACAAAGATAACGTTAGTATTTGACTTCGCAAATTGATTTAAGACTAACTGTAGGTCACCGTATTCTTGTGAAACTTCATAAGAAAGATTTTTCTGGAAACCTTTAAGTTTACCAATCTTCTTAGACAAACGTTTCTTATAGAAACGGTCATCGATACCAAAGTCGTTTGACTTGGTATGAGCTTCTGCATCTCTTACGGCAACCTGGTCAAGTGCCTCGTAAGAGAACTTGTCTGGCAACTCTTTAAGATAAGGAAGAACCTTCTTGTCGTAATTTGCATTATTTGATGCTGCAAAAGGACTGAACAAGGCATCTTCTCGCTTATTAAGCTCTGCCATAAATTGAATATAAGTCTTATCAAGAGAATTTAAATCTTGTCCATTAGCCACTTTAAAAAGTTGAGATTTCATAGTAATCTCAGGTTTCATCTCTAAGATACGCTGAGCAGCATATTGAGAATTTGCATCCGTCTGATTTTGACTTAAGAAACTACTAAGTTGGTCGTTATTGTAGAACTGCTGGAAAGCCGCAGAATTGTAACCTTTTTTAGTAAACCACTGTGGTGACAAGACGTAGACTGCTGTCCCATTTTTCAATTCAGGAATCATTTGTTGCATTCCCAAATATTGGTTTAGAGAGGCAGCCCCACGTTGTCCAATAAAATATGGGCGATAGTTACGGTCGTATTTTTCAGCTAAAACAGCTGGATGAAGGGCATCAAAACGCAACCACTCACTAGACCCAAAGAAAGGGACAAATCGATGATTCTTATCAGAAAGAGCTGTCGTCTTATTAATACGGCTCTTAAAGTTCTCAGTTGTCAAGGTTACTGCGTTACGTTTTTCAACCTCATAATTATGTTTTCTGCCTTGAGGGTAGGAAAAAATAACTACTACTACCAAGACTAAGGCACAGATTATAGGGCCAAAAATTTGCCATAAACGCTTAAGCATTGCGAAGCTCCGTTACCCCTTCAACAATCTTATTAGCTGTGTTCCAGTCATCACGACCAAATTCTGAAACTGGCACACGAATATCGAAACGTGATTCCAATTCAACGATAAGCTCAACTGTTCCCATAGAGTCGAGAACACCAGCATCGAAAAGGTCTTCATCCATCATGTCTGAAACATCTTCCATGAAGAGTTCATCAATAATTTCAATAACTTCTGATTTTACATCCATTTTTATAATTCCTTTACTTATTTTTTAGTGAACCAGAGGTCATTCAAGAATCCAGAGAAAATCAAGAATGACAACATAACAGTGTTAAATGTAATAAAGATTCCCAAAGCCTTCGTCCATTTATTTTCAGGAAGTGGCTCAAGACCAGCTTTCTTACGTTCTTTATTAATGGTCTTCTTCTTACGTAACCAGGCATCATTAATTCCTAGACCAATACCATGGAAAATACCATAAGCAATGTAGTACCAGGTAACTCCATGCCAGAATCCCATAACCATCATATTAATGACATAGGCAACATTTGATGTCGTGTTACGATTTTTGAAAACTTTGTTACGCATCAAAACCATAACCAAACGCATAAAGACAAAGTCACGGAACCAGAAAGACAAACTCATATGCCAACGATTCCAAAATTCTTTCAAGTCTCGTGAGATGAAAGGTTTGTCAAAGTTGATTGGGCTCTTGATCCCCATAAGGTTTGATGCTGCCAAGGCAAACATCGAGTAACCTGCAAAGTCAAAGAAGAGATCAAAACCGAAAACATACATGACACCAAGTGTTGGTAAATTAAAGATACCACCCTGAGCCAAAGCTTGCGCTTTCAGTGAAGGCAAGAGCATACTTCCGAAAATCTGAGCCAAAACAAACTTATAGAGGAAACCAAGCATGATATATTTTACAGCTTGCTCCAACATATTCATCAGCTCGTCTCGCTCAGGAATCGCTTGGTAATCTTCGTTAAAGCGTTTGAAGCGATCAATAGGACCACTCGTAAAGGTTGGCATAAAGAGCATGAATCGGAGAAATTCTCCAAGTGTAAACTCTTTTAAGACGCCATCCCGCATCTCGATAATCATACCAACTGACCGGAAGGTCAAGTAAGAAATACCAAGAAAGTTTAAGAGGGACTGAGTACCATTTATCGCAGGCTCTACCTTAACAAAAATCAAGGGAAGGACTACAAGAAATGAGTGTAAATAGAAAACCCATTTATTGTCCTTTTTACTGCGGTAATGTTTGTAGGAATAAACCCAGATGATTTGCCAAACGATATAGAAAAGTAAGGCTAGTAATTGGCTAGCATGTGTTCCTGTCAGAGCGAGAACAATAAAGGCTAGACTGACCAAACATTCATAAATCGCAAAACGCTTTTTAAAGAAGAGACCCACAAAGATTGGCAATAGAGCTAATCCAAGATAGATAAAATAGAAGGGATTACCGTAGGCTTCTAAATGGGGGAGCTGTTTCAAGAAGTCAATCATCGGTTGTTAACCTCACTGATAAGACCCTTGATATCGATTTTCCCATTTGGTGTTAAAGGCAAGCTCTCACGATAGAGGAACTTAGTAGGCATCATGTAAGACATCATGATATCTTCTAAGTCAGCCTTAATCGCCTTGGTGATATCAATTTCACGTTCAAACTGCTCACGAACACCATCCTTAAGAATCACATAAGCCAAGAGGTTCTGAACCTTATGGTCTTTATTGTAACGTGGCACAGCTACTGCTGAATCAATATACTTAGACTTATTAAGGTTTTGTGAAACATCCTCTAACTCAATACGGAAACCATTAAATTTAATCTGGAAGTCCATACGACCACCGTAAAGAAGGAGACCTTCATCAGTCATCGTTCCTACATCACCAGTATGGTAAGCAGGAAGGCCATTAAACTCGAAGAAGGCTTCCGCAGTCTTTTCAGGATTGTTCATATATCCTTTTGAAACTGCTGGTCCTGAGACGATGATTTCACCTTGTTGACCATTTGGAAGGATATTGCCATCCTCATCGATAATATAAGTCGGTGAATCGTCCTTGGTATAACCAATCGGCAAACGCTTAAGGTTAGCCAGCATCTCATCAGTTACTGCTACTGCTGATAAGGCTACAGTTGCTTCAGTTGGTCCGTAAGCATTAATAATACGTGCTTCTGGGAAACGTTGGCGAAGCTTTTGAGCAGTCTTGACAGTCAACTCTTCTCCATCAAAATAGAAATGCGTAATTTCTGGCATCTTCTCTGAATTGAAGTCTTCAGACAACATTGCCATATCTGCAAAAGATGGTGTTGATGTCCAAATGGCAATTGGAAGTGAGAAGATCGTTTCAAAGAGCTTCTTGAAGTCCTGAGTAATAGCTGAAGGAAGCGCAAAGAGTGTTCCTCCAAGTGCCAATGTAGGTGCCCAGTACATTACTGATAGGTCAAATGAATAAGGCGGTTGAGCCAGCATTTGTGGACGTGTTGGAGTTGCAAATTCCTTGTCCGTAATCATCCAGTTAGTGAAACTAAGGAGATTATTGTGTGAAATTTGGACCCCTTTAGGCTTACCTGTAGTTCCTGATGTAAAGATGATGTAATAAGTATCATCCCCCTTAACAGGATGAGTCACTTCGTAGCTAGTCTTACTTTCAAAAGCTGCCGTCACCTGGTCCAATGTCAAGATTGGCGCTTGGGCATCCTCAAGTGGGAAGTCATTGATAGCAATAATCAGACTAGGCTCTGCTACTTCAACAATTGCCGTCACGCGCTCAAGAGCTGAGTGACTATCAATTGGAATATAAGCGTGACCAGATTTAGTTAAAGCGACAAAAGTTGCCAACATTTCATACTCTTGACCACCATAAACCACAACAGGTGATTTTTCTGGAATGTCAAGACTATCGATCTTGGCAGCTAGGCTATCCGAATCAGCTTTTAAGTCACCGTAAGTGTGAACTTCCCCTAAAATATTGTAAACAGGAAATTCAGGTTGTGATTGGGCAAACTGCTCAATCGTTTCAATCATATCTTTAATTTTTGTATTCGTCATTATTCTTCCTAAAATTCGTTATAGATAAAATTACCTTGACCTTGTCCTAGGTAATTGTAGAGATAAATTAGGGCCATAAAAATGGCGAAATAAAGCAAGGTTTGTCCTAAAAATACCAGGACGTTTTTATGTTTTAACATTCTAATTTTCGATACCTTTTTTTATATAATATCCTCTTTAGTTTACCATCTTATCAGTATTTTTTCCAATAAAAAAGAAAAAATAACTAAATTTCATTTCTTTTTCATTAATAGGTTTCCGTGATACATGATTGGCTACAATCATAAAAAAACAGAGCTTAAAAGCTCTGTCAGATTTAACTATTTTGTGTCTTTTGGGCCGTCTGCATACGATAGTACATTCCCTTAGCTTGCATCAGTTGTTCATGGGTTCCGTGTTCAACGATATCCCCATTATTCATGACCAAAATAAGATCCGCATTTTCGATGGTAGACAATCGATGGGCAATGATGAAACTTGTTCGACCTTTCATTAATTTAGCGAAGGCCTCTTGAATGAGAAGCTCTGTACGAGTATCGATACTAGAAGTGGCTTCATCCAAAATTAAGATTTTAGGCACATTGACAAATATGCGAGCAATGGTCAAAAGCTGACGTTGTCCCTGAGAAAGGGATTGCCCCGCGTCATTCAAGTAGGTGTCATAGCCTTGAGGCAACTGCTGAATAAAGAAATCAGCATTGGCAGCCTTGGCCGCTGCTATGACTTCTTCACGACTGGCTTCTGGATTTCCATAGGCAATATTATCATGAATAGTGCCGACCTCAAGCCAAGTTTCCTGCAAAACCATCCCAATCTGTTTCCGAAGACTCTCACGGGTATAATCTGTAATAGGTCTACCGTCCAGTAGAATGTTCCCCTTGTCCAAATCATAGAAACGCATAAGTAGGTTAATCAAGGTAGATTTTCCCGCTCCTGTTGGACCAACAATGGCAACAGTACTTGCGGCAGGGATATCAATACTCAAATCCTTGATAAGAGGTTTATTAGGCAAATAGCCAAACTGGACATGATCAAATTGGAAACGTCCCTGTACATCTGCTTCTTCCAAAACCGCCTTACCTGTTTCTGTTATTTCCTCTTCATCCAATATCATATAAAGGCGATCAGCACAGGCCAAAGCACTTTGAAGTTCAGATAGAACAGATGAGATATCATTAAAAGGTTTCGTATACTGAGTCACATAATTTAGGAAGGTAGTCAATTGTCCCACTGTAAAAGCACCACCTGACATGATTCGATAGGCTCCAACACCTGCAATAAGAGCATAGATCAGACTATTGACAAAACGTGTAGCTGGGTTAACCGCTGACGAATAAAAGATAGCACCCTGTGAATAATCAGCATACTTACCATTGACGTCTTTAAAACTCCTAACCATCTGGTCTTGAGCATTTAGACTTTGTACTAAAGCTTCTTGAGTCAAACTTTCTTCAATCAACTGGGTCTGCATACCTCGCCATTTGGTTTGGTTACGATAGAGTTGGTAGCTCTTCTTTGCGATAAAACGTGCCACAAGCATTGACAGAGGCGTCATCACTAGAACTAAGAGCATCATGAACCAGTCTAACCGAGCCATGGTAATGATTATGACAAAGATAGTCAAAAGCCCAACGAAAAATTGGTTAAAGACCATGAGAAGTCCGTTGTTTAACTGATCGCTATCTGTAGTCACACGGCTAACCATGTCTCCAGTTCCTTGACGATCAAGGTAACTAAGAGGCATAGCATGAATTTTCATCATGACTCGTTCACGTAAACTTTCGCTATATGAATAAATTAATCGATTATAAATCAAAGGGTTAAGCCACTGGATTGCACTATTAGCTAAGATAACTACAAGCATCTGCCAAATTAAACGTGACATCAATAGAACGGCGTTCATCTTAAGAACAGCGTCCACTGCATCACCAATTAAGATAGGTAAGTAAACCGTTAAGGCAACTTGAATAATGGTCCCAACAGTTGCTAAGGCAAAGAGGTAACGCTGACTTAAGATATCTCTACTTAAACGTTTAAGCGTTGATTTATTATTTCTAGCCTTCATCAGCGACCTCCTTTTGATGTTGAGAATAATGAATGTCTTGATAGAGTTTATTTGTGGCAAGCAATTCTTCATGATTACCTAAACCAACTTGATATCCCTTATCAAGCACCAAAATTTGATCAACAGCTTTTAGACTATTTGTTCTTTGCGAAATAATAATCAAACTCGTTGATTTAAGATTGTCTCTGATAGCCGCTAGTAGACGACTTTCAGTCAAGTAATCTAGGGCTGAAGTGGAGTCGTCCAAAATCAAGAATGGTGCTGGTCTCATCAGCGCACGCGCAATAGTCAAACGTTGACGTTGACCCCCCGAAAAATTACGGCCAAATGACTCAACTGGCTCATCTAAACCAAGATCTTTGTCTTTAACAAAATCAGCAGCCTGAGCCATGTCAAGAGCATGCCAGAGTTCTTGCTCACTCGGTTCGTGGTCAAGTCCTAATGACAAGTTTGAACGAATAGTTCCTCTAAATAGCTCAGCTTTTTGCGGGACGTAGGCAACCCAAGAACGCCACTCTTTAAGGTTTTTTGGTGATTTTTGATCTTTGAAAATAGCTAATGAACCAATCTGAGGCTGATATAAGTTCATGATTAAGTTCACCAATGTCGATTTACCCGAACCTGTACCACCAATAATACCTAGTGACTGACCTTGAGTAAGACTTACATGAATCTCTTGAAGTGATGGCTGACTAGCCGTAGGATAGGTAAAGGTCATCTGATCAATAGCTAGCACTGTGGAAGCCTGACTAGAAGTTCGGACTTCTAAAGGTGCTTCAATATCCTCATCTTGGAGTTCAAAAATAGCTTGTACCCGTTTCGCTGAAATAAAACTTTGATTCAGATTAGTCAACATCATGGCCAATTTAAGGAGCTCCGTCAAAATTTGCAAGAGATAATTGACCAGAGCAATCAGCATACCTTGGGACAAAAGACCAACTTGAATTTGCAGATTTCCTTGCCAAAGGATAGCAATCAAGGTCATATTAACAACCAAGAAAGTCAAAGGACTAATGAGACTTGCTATCACTCCTGTTTTGAGCTGCCACTTCTTCAAGTCTTTGTTGACGGCAGTAAAGTTATCTAATTCACGCTCACTTTGATCAAAAGCCCGAATAACCCTCATACCTTCAAGTTGTTGACGCGTATTGGTAACAATCGATTCATTAATCACTCGAATCTTGGCATATAAAGGATTGACGATGCGACTGGCTAGTACAATAATAAGAGTCAATACCAAGACCATGCCAAGAAACCATAGGGTCAAGCGTGGACTAATTCGGAATGCCATAATAATGGCTCCTGTCACGATAATTGGTGCCCTCAAAAAGAGCCTCAAAAATTGATTGATGCCCGTTTGGATTTGAAAGGTATCACCAGTCAAACGTGTCACCAAACTTGACGTTCCAATCTCATCCCGCTTTTCCTTTGATAAACGCATGATTTTCGCATACAAATCATTGGTTAAACCTCGGGCATAGCCAACGGCTGCTCTGGATGAAAAATACTGTGCTGAAATAGCAACAACAACCCCAATAACGGCAAGTCCGAACAAGAGAAAAATCATCATAAACAGATGATTTTGGTCTTTATTTGGAATAGTTGTGTCGACAATTCCAGCAATTACTAGAGGGACCAAGAGTTCGAAACTGGCTTCGATTAATTTAAAAACGGGTCCCAGGATACTGTCTTTGATGTATCCTCTAAAATACACTAATAATGCTTTCATTTGTCTTTCCTAAGTTTAACGTCCTTACTCTTAGAGGCGAGAGAACATACGCATCAAAAAGAGATTAAACTGTACTTCCTTAGCGTAGTAAATATTTCCGCCATTTGTATAAAGTTTTCCTCCACCATAGTACATGGCAACCGGTTGGTAATAGGTGTATGTTTGCCCGCTAGTGTTTCCTAGACTCGGAGCAACGACATTTTTAGAGTAAGCCTTTGCGAGTTCGACGGTGTTCACTCCACCATTATCAGCCACATAATCAATATAGGCCTTACCAAAATTATAGGCTTGTACTGCTGTCCAAGG
>ERZ773100.935-NODE-935-length-14107-cov-17.181611_pt1 | contig 14107 bp, 16 predicted proteins | sample MGYA00511119_ERZ773100 | MGnify/ENA primary metagenome ERZ773100 (study PRJEB29015, sample SAMEA2738000) | human oral metagenome | biome: human oral; feature: human-associated habitat; material: dental | place: China | collected 2111 ...
CTGTTCCGACAACAGAGAAGGTGTTTTACTATGCAGTGTCACATAATTTGATGGTGGGTGACGAGAATTTTGATCCAGCTAAAGCATCTTCAACAATCTATCGAATTGCTCGCTACATAATAATTGCTGCTGATATATATTTAGTATGTGTTTTTTACGGCTATACTCAAAAGTTTGGTCAGCCTATTGAGACCAATTACGGTTTTTGGATAGCTGGATTTATGTTCTATATACCCTTTTTGTTTTATAACCAAAATAACCCGGTTCGTTTTGTGAAGATTATGAAGCTATACAGTCAAGGGAAAATCTTGTTTAAGAAAGAACCAGAGAGTGAAACGAGTAACTAGGTGTTAGGGGACACTCAAATCCCAAAAGGTGAGTGCTGTATCTTTAATGACGCGGGGAGTAGTGGTTGTGACAGCTGCTATGTGATGACCTCCTCAAATGAAAGATTTTCAAGGATATGAGGCTTTCTGCTAGATGAAATTTGGAGATTAAAAATGAAAAACATCCGTATTTTCGGTGCCGATTTTGAAAGAAGTAAGCGCATTGTGACCCAGGGGGATTTTGCCCTCACTGCAGGGATGCCCAACCCCATTCATATGGGGCTTATCAACCGCCTCTTTACAGTGATTATTCTTGGATTTTGCTTTTTAGGGATTCTGATCTATGGCGTTTTAATCGGCATACCAGAGTTGATAGGTGTAGATAGTGATGTTCATGTCATTTCCCTGGAAGCAGGATTGCTAATTCATAACATGAGTAGCTTTCTAAAGCCCTTTAATCTGACGGTATATGCGATATCCTATCTAGGAATGGTACTTGTTTTTTGGCCCAAAAAACGCGTGACCAGCCAGCTTTGGACCTACTTTCCTTTCTATTTTGCCATGTCCCTTTGCGCTTTCATATCAGGCCTTTACTTTGCTAGTGCAGTAGCCTATGATGCTTATACATGGCTGGGCTTCTGGCTTGAGCTTGGGATAGGCATGGCTCTCTTTTTCTGGATCATTCTCAATAGTATCCAGAATCTCAAGCGCAGACTAAATGATCAAGAGGAAAAGTCAATTCTCAAGCAGATAGTCAAGATTCTCGCTGGAACCACGGTAGTTCTCTTTCCAGTGTCGCTGGTCTATCATCTTCTACATCAAGTCCCCCTTCAGTGGTATTTCTACATTTTAGGCTTGTTTTTGCCGATTTGGTTTGTCATTGGAGCTCATTTTATCGCCTTCATGATCAATGTACATATCTTTCAAGCCTACTATATCCATAAATACCCAGAAGAGTATAAGGCATATTTAAAGATATCAGACCGAGATTGGTACAGTAAACGATATTATAAAAAACTAGTCAAAAGCGGACAGTTGCAGGAAGAGAGAATGTGAGGAAATCGGTTTTCTAAACAAAGCAGCAGTAAAAATTATTAGTTTTCTAGAGAGGCAGTTGTAAATAATGGAATTGAATCATCACATTCTTGGTAAACTAACATTTAATTATGGTTGGACTCGAGAACTTACCGTCACTATTTTTGGTAAGCAGTATGTTTTAGAAATGATTATTGATGCAGATGATGATGGAAAATTTGAAGTAAATCAAGAAAAAGCCTATATCTTTTTTAAAGAACATCAAGATGAAATGATAAAGGAATCGAATGCATCTGTTGTTTCATACTATAATAACGAAATCTCAGAGATTGTTTCTGGTTACACTGATAGCAGTGAAAAACAATATTTTTTAGATAAGATTGGTGATGAAAAAGAAATTTTTTCTCTGTTGAAACCCAAACAAATGATGTTTCCTTTAACTTTTGATGAAACTGTTGAAGAAGTTGGTTTTTTATGTGATTGGGATAAGGAAAATGGCATAGGGATAAAATTTACTAACGGCGTATTGTCTGAAATTGGTCCTCAAGACATACTTTTATAGATTGTTTCTTTCTTGATAACTGACTAGTTCAGGAACAAAACCAACCACCCCAAGGTTGGTTTTTAGCTAGAAAATCATGGAAAGCATTCTTTGTGGTATACTGAGATTGTAGAGAAACAATGCTAGAACTAAATCGGAGGAAAATATGGAAAAACAAATGAATGATAAAATTATCGAAATCGTGCATCAAGCCAACGATATGATTCCGGTTGAGTGGGATGACTTGTATATTGTAATCGAGATGGACAAGACCTACAGTGGAGAAGTTTATTTTTATTTTAAATATAAGAATCACTACCACTACCATCTTGAAATGTCAGAAGATTTTGGTCTATCTATGATGGAAGTTCTAAACGAGAATACAGTTTTATTTGAAAAATCAGAAGAACTAAAAAAAGTATTTATTGAGAATGATTTAGCAGATTGGTATATTTGTATCATTCACTTAGATGAAAATAACAAGTTATCAGTAGACTTTGACTACGCCCCATGGTTGGAAAGTGGCTTTGGACCAACTGCTCGTATGAACTTTTTCAGATATCAATTTCTTGGTTTTGAGCCAAGAAACGAAAAAGAGCTAGAACAGTTCAAGGCCATGGAAGCCTTCCAGCAGGAACATAATCAAAAGTAGTAGAAGCTTGATTAGAGTTTGAAGGATGTGATTTTTTGAGCAGAGCTGTTAATGCAAATCGGAGGAACATATGGAACAACAAATAAATGAAAAAATTATCGATATTGTGCATCAAGTAAATGATATGATTCCAGTTGAGTGGGATAATTTATATATTGTAATTGAGATGGACAAGACCTACAGTGGAGAAGTTTATTTTTATTTTAAATATAAGAATGCGTATCACTACTATTTATATATTCCTCGAGATTTTGGTGTAGATAAATTCGAACTTTATAGCCAAACAGATCGATTATTTGAGAAGTCACAAGAATTGAAAAAAGTCTTTGTTGAAAATGACTTGGCAGATTGGTATATTTGTATCATCCATTTGGATGAAAATAACAAGCTTTCAGTAGAATATGACTACGCCCCATGGTTGGAAAGTGGTTATGGTCCAAGTGCTCGAATGGACTTGTTTGAGTATAAATACTTAGACAAGCAACCAGCCAACGAAAAAGAACTAGAGCAGTTCAAGGCTATGGAAGCTTTCCAAAGAGAGCATAATAGTAACTAGAAACATGGAGTTGAACGACGATTAGATTATTGATTGTCGCCATGTTTTTGGTGATGTTAGACCGATAGTTCTTGAAGCTTTGGAGCAAGAATATTTGAAGAAGATGATAGAAAAGTGATTTTTAGAAGGTAGGAATTGGCGGAAGTGCTTGATACAAAAGTAGAGAAGAATGGTTTGACATTTTACGGGACATTCTCAGAAGGTTTCTTTGAGGAATGGTTTAAAATTGTAAATGTCCTGTCTTCAAAGAGATGGATACGAGATGGTCTGCTATTGCAAGTCGGCTTTAGCATATATAAACTTGTTCAATTAAATATAGACCAATTTAGGATAATGTCAGTCAACTATGAAACAAATCCCTTTAAAGAGTTTACGGATGATTTGACCTTGGCTCTTTGGATTCAGGGTGAACAAAGTAGACTGGTTAAAGAGCTCGATATTGAAGCTTCTGATATCCGATTTGATGAGAAAATAGTATTAGCCAAAGGTGCCTTTGAGGGTAACCATTACTATTTGCAGAGACAAGACACTGATAAAAAAGGTGATTCGGGCTGGTTTATTGGCTATCAAAATCAAGATACTGCTGGTTTTGTCAGTATATATGCTTTTGAAATATTGAAAATGAATCCAAAACTAATAAAAGTTTTGATCCTACCTGTGAACTACTTAGTAGTGGTTAATGGTGGAGATATTCAAACGATTCTGAATGAGCAAGATGAGGAAATTTTTTCCGCTTCATAAAGTTATCCAACTTGTTTGGGGAAGAAAGCAACCTATTTTAGATTTTCTAGCTAGTGAATGACGAATGGCATCTAATAGTCTTATCTATGAACTCAAAAGGAAAAAAATGTTAGCAAACTTTGTTAAAGTGGCAGATATGCTCCAAGAAGTGATCGGAAATATAAGGAAATTACCAAGGAGTACGGTGTTGAACTAAGATTTACAAAGGAGTGGAGAGATGAATTTAGACAGCAGAGTTGAACAAGCTTTGCAAGCTATAAATTTTGTGGAGCGCTATAAGGAGCTTTCAGATAAATTTAGCTTAGATAGAACGCCTAAAGAAAAACGTTTAAATATTATCACAGGTGAGTTGATATTTGATGTTTTTGAAGATTTAGGGTATAGAGCTAAATTTGATGGGCGTGAAAAATTCTTTTATATTGAACCTATTAAAGAAAATGGTTATACTTTTGGATTCCATATTAGTATCTTTAAAGGATTGGTAGAATTGATATGGATTGTTAAGGACTCTCAAAACAAAGTTATACTGGGGACCCCACTGATGGAGTTTTCTAGGAGGCTCATCTCTCCGGACTATAGAATCATGGATCCAGTGATTGCCAATTATGATGACTTTGAAGATGTCATGAAAGTTGCTTTTGAGATGTACGAAGACTTTAAACAGGCTTTTATGAAGATTGTGGCGGAGGATTAATAGATGTTAAAAAATTTTGTTAAAGTGGCAGACATGCCCCAAGAAGTTATTGAAAAATACAAGGATCAAGTCCCAGCTGAGTTAGTTCAAATTTGGCAGGAAGATGGTCTGGGAACCTTTTTAGATGGTTATCTAAAAGTCATCAATCCAGATGACTATCTTGAACTTCTCCAAGATAGTTATTTCAGAGGAGATGTCGCTTTTCCTATGTTCGTAACAGCTTTTGGAGATGTTATTACTTGGGAGGAGAATGCCTATGTGGGAATTGTCCAATATAATATTCAGGATTTAGATATTATGATTAAGCGGATGGACCGTTTCATAGAGTATGTTGATGATGAAGATTTCAAAGATGATTATTTTGATATCCCACTCTATAAAAAAGCTGTTGCCAAACATGGTCAATTAGCCTACAATGAGTGTTTCGGTTTCGTTCCACTTCTAGCATTAGGAGGCTTTAAAGATGTAGACCATATGGATAGGGTAAAAGTCTTGGAGCACATCTACCTCATGTACCGGCTGACAGGTGGTGTGTTTGACGATTGATAATAAGTAACCACCCTTTGGGGTGGTTTTCTTGTAGTTTGATAAAAGCTTGTACATACGGTTTATGGTATACTTGGATTATAGTGAAACGATGTTAAAATCCAAATCGGAGGATAAAATGGAAAAACAAATGAATGAAAAAATTGCGTTTTTAAATAAATACACGCTATCTTCTGAGAAAAAAGTAGAGTTTATAACCGATAAATCTACTATTTTGAATGCTCCTATTCCAGAATATTGGAAAGATGCTTTTCTAACTGATGATTTAGACGATAGAAAAGCAGTTATTCTAGGAGTTTGGAGGAAATATCTTGCAAGGGAATTGAGCAATACTATTCTTTATCTACAAACATATCTGACTGATATTGAGTTGATGAGAATTGGAGAAGAGTATTCTATTTTGTATACAATTCTTAGTTACAAGGCTCAAAAGACAGCTTTCTACGAAGGGAAAAACCCACTATCTGAATCAAATTTTGGTGAAAAATTTGATTGTCCAGTTGAAAATATAGATAAAACAATTGTAGACTTTTACACAAAAGTTCATAATGGTTTTTATTACTATCCGAGTAAAACAATGGGCTTGGATAGCACTGAAAATATCGATTCCATGGCTGATTTTGAATGGGAATATGAAGACCAGCTGGAGATGGATTTGACCTCTTGCTACAACTTTTTCAGTAATGGCATGGGGACCTATGTGGTACTTGGTTTAAACCAAGATCTGGAGACAGGAGCCTATCTTTGGTCCGCCAAAGAGCTTCCTAAAGGAAACTTAAATTTTTGGGATATCATTGATGAATGGATTATCATTGGTTTGGATTTTTAGGTTTTTGAATTAAAATTGAATGACCAAACGAGGCAACCTGAATTAGTTGTTGATTTAGATACAAACCAAGTTGTACACTTTAACTTTACTAATAGGTAGGAAAATATGTTTAAAATAATAAAAAAAGAGTATAATCAGCAAGAGGAGTTAATATATAAAACAGATACAAAGGAATTAATAGCTACGCCAACAATAAATAGCGATATTACTTTTAGTTTTATATACTTATTTTTGGGTTTTAATTCAGAAAATATGGAGTCTACCCAATTTTGGGGTTATCATAACGACTTTTCTTGAATTAAAAGAAGTTTGGTGTCTCCTAAATCTGATAAAGGTGTTATTGCTGTTATAGATAATGACATTAATGGGGGAGATAGTTTACGCATTGACTATGCTTACAGTTGGGAAACATATTATGATGAGCAATCAGGTTGGCTTAAAATTGGCTCTGAAATTTTGAGTGAAGAACTTAGCTATGTTGAATTTTTCAGAAATACTATTGCTGGTATTGATAGGTGCGGCAATATTCAAGAATTTTGGCTTAAACCTAAATTTAAATGATATTAAACTAATTAGACTTTCCAAGAATATGGATTTTCCTGATACGAATAGTTGGTCTTCAATTACATCTTGGTTGACTGATCTGTCTTGGATAGAGGGAGGCAACTATACTTTTATTTTCAAAGATTATGATTTTTTTTGATTAATGATGATGAGAAATAGTAAACCTTTAAATGGTGGAGAGCTTCTTCGCGATGGAAATAAGTATGAGGAGTATCAAGTGGGATGTAAAGAGTTATTATAGGCGAGGGTAGATCCACTTGGTATACTCGAAATCACTGTCACTCTTTCATAAGAATAAAATAAGGGTAATATAATGTCAAAGAAATTTAATAATAGAACATTTAGAAAGATAGAAGAAATTTATAGCGTTTATTTACCTGACGAATTTAAAAAAGTTTATGGAAATATGGAGGAACTTCCTGAAAACTGGTATGATTGGAGTGATTTTTCACCTCAGAATGTTAAGATGTTGAGTAATTATATACAAGTAATAAAAGAAAATATAGCAGAAGAAATAGAATATGTTGATTGGAGCGATAATTGGGGAGAAGCTCCAAGCAATTTAGAACTTACAAAAGGAGAAATACTAAGTCGTTTAATGAATTCTCCAACATTATTGCCCATTTTTGGTCATAGGTATATTGCATCATGTAATACTCCAATTTCGCCTGTATTTTCAATTGTTGGTTCAGATATCATTTATTATTCAAAAAGCCTAACTGATTATTTTCATGGAATCACAGTAAGCAGAGAGACAAATCTATCTAATTTACCCCAAATTCCTTTTTGGTCCGATATTGCACAGTAAATGAAGATGTTTTTCCCGTGATTCCAGATGAAGAAATTTTTTCCGCTTCGTAGAGTTACTCGACTTGCTAGGGGATGATCAAGAGCCTGATTTATCTAATTTTCTAGGTAGCGAATGCGGAAAATAGTATCTAATGTTCTTGTCTATAAAGTGAAATGGAGGAAAAAATGTTAGAAAACTTTATAAAAGTGGCAGATATGCCCCAAGAAGTTATTGAAAAATACAAGGATCAAGTCCCAGCTGAGTTAGTTCAAATTTGGCAGGAAGATGGTCTGGGAACCTTTTTAGATGGATATCTAAAAGTCATCAATCCAGATGACTATCTTGAGCTTCTCCAAGATAGCTATTTCAGAGGAGATGTCGCTTTTCCTATGTTTGTAACAGCATTTGGAGATGTTATTACTTGGGAGAAAAATGAGTTTGTGGGCATTGTGAAATATAATCTTCAAGACTGCGACATTATTATAAAAAGCTTAAAATATTTTCTTAAGTATTTAGATAATTCATATGTGACTGATAACTTTGAACTTGATTTATATAGACAAGCTGTGTCAAAACATGGTGCCCTGTCTTACAACCAATGTTTCGGTTTTGTTCCTTTACTAGCCTTGGGAGGCGTGAAAGATGTGGAACATATGGATAAGGTAAAAACCTTGGAGCACATTTACCTCATGTACCAGCTGACAGGTGGCGTGATGGATGACTAGGAGCTACTGTTTCTTTTTTGAGAACAGTAGGAGAGGAAATACTTTCTTTCCAAATGCAAAACAAAAGAACCTCAGAGGAAGTCCTCTGAGGTTCTTTGCGTTCTAGTTTCCATATTTCTGGTAAAAATCGACCTTGACCTGGATAAAGGTTTCGGCTTCGCGTAGTAGCTGCAGGAGAGTGGCGCGGGTCTCAAACTCCTCGCGTGTTTTAGGGAGACTCCGATTGCGGAAGACTTGCAGATAGCGTTCGATGTCATCAAGTAGGCCATAAGCAGGATTGGTCTGGCTTAGCTGGGCAGCAATCTTAGCAAAGAGCTGGGCTAAAATCAAGCTCTCACTAGCGGCTAGGTGACAGGTATTGATCTGCTGGGCCATATTTCGCAGGATGCGACTTTGTCGCTGTCTCATCTCAAAGTAGTGGATGTGGTAGTCCGTTTGGTGAAAGAGATGGTCCGAGTGATCCAGATAGACCAGCTTGAGGGCTTCTTCAAGAAGCTCATCTAATTCGTCAACGAGTTGGGCTTGATTTCGCCCGTCGCCTCTTGACAGATAGTATTTAAAGCGAAGCAGGATGTCTTTTAACTTTTCTTCGACCTGAAGGTGATAGCTTTGGATGGCTTTCTCACGAGAGGGCATGTAAAGGTTGACCAACAGAGCAAAGCTTGTCCCGATGAGAAAGAGGAGCACTTCATTGAGCAAGAGAGCTGGAGAAGTAGACTTCTGTACCAAGAGATGACTGACCAAGACACTGCTAGGAGTGATGCCGATTTCCCAGCCCATTTTATAAGCTAGAGGCACATAGAGGGCCAGATAGAGGCCTAGGCTCCAGATGTGAAAGCCGGTCAGCTGAAAGACTAGAACACCGATAGCGAGCGCAAGGAGCATGGAAAAGAGGCGGTTACGTGCTAATTTCAGTGTGCTTCGACGCGTGTCGGAAAGGCTTAAGAGGGCGATAATGCCAGCTGAAACAGCTGAAGATAAATCCAAAAAATAAGCGAGAAAACAAGCGAGACAGGTCGCCAAGATCAGTTTTGTCGTACGTTGGGTGATAGACATGAGAATTTCCTATAATAGTAAAATAGAGAGTCCGACGAGGAATCAGGTACTAGGGCCGAGGTTTTCGGTTTGTAGCATACTCGGCAACCGCTGTAAAGAGAACGTCTGTAGAAGAGTTTAGAGCTGTTTCACAAGAGTCTTGCACGACACCAATCACAAAACCGACTCCGACAACTTGCATAGCCAAGTCGTTGGAAATCCCAAAGAGGCTACAAGCGACAGGAATAAGGAGAAGCGAACCCCCAGCGATTCCAGAGGCACCGCAGGCAGAAATGGCGGCTACTACGCTGAGGACAAAAGCTGTTCCAAAGTCTACAGAGATCCCTAGTGTATTAACAGCAGCCAGGGTCAGGATGTTAATGGTAACGGCAGCGCCAGCCATATTGATAGTCGACCCAAGTGGGATGGAAACAGAGTAGGTGTCAGGATTCAGTCCTAGGTCTTGGCAGAGTTTCATATTGACTGGGATATTGGCAGCAGAGCTACGAGTGAAAAAGGCTGTAATACCACTGACACGTAGACATTTCAAAACAAGGGGATAGGGATTTTTCCTCATAAAGAGAAAGGCGATGAGCGGGTTGATGATGAGAGCGACAAAGGCCATGGTGGCGATCAAGAGTCCTAGGAGGACACCATAGTTAGCCAGACTGGCAATGCCCTTGTCAGAGATCGTCTTGAACACCAAGCCTAAAATCCCAAAGGGAGCTAGATTGATAATCCATTCCACGATTTTAGAGGTGACATCTGCCATGGTTTTCAGTAATTCTTTACTGTGTTTACTTGCCTCTCTCATAGCCAAGCCAAAGATGACTGCCCAAGAGAGAATCCCGATATAGTTGGCTTCAACAATAGCATTTAGAGGATTGTCCACCAGTTTGAGCAAGAGGTTGCTGAGGACTTGACCGATACCGTCAGGAGCAGTAACTTCTGTATTTGCACTGGTCAGGGTGATTTGTACAGGTAGTAAGAAACTCGCTAGAACGGCTACCAAAGCAGCAGCAAAGGTTCCAAGTAAGTATAGAAAGATGACCGTTTTCATATTGGTGTTTTGTCCCTTTTGGTGCTGGGAAAGGGCATTGGCAACAAGGGCAAAAACCAAAATAGGAGCAATAGCTTTCAGTCCGCCTACAAAGAGGTCTCCAAGCAGACCAATTCCTGCAAGGCTTGGAAAGAGCATCCCTAATGTAGCTCCCAAGATCATTCCAATGAGGATTCGTTTGATGAGGCTTGCCTTAGTCCAGGCTATAATGATTCGTTTCATAGCAGTCTCCTTCAAAATGTATTGTTTATAATTATAGTATAAATATGCTATAGAGGCAAGCGATATTTTGAAAAATAGAGCGATAATTGAATAATTATGAAAGAAATGAGACGGGTTATTTTATGGTATAATAGGGAAAAGGAGTTTTGTATGCGAGAATTTTTTCAAGGTTATTTTGATAGACTTAACTTAACAACCATTTTAGAGAATCTCTTGACCAAGGTGATTTCTCTTTTGATTTTGCTTCTGCTATTTTATATAGCTAAAAAGATGCTTCACGCGACTGTGCGAAAGATTGTCAAGCCCTCACTTAAATTTTCAAATCAAGATGCAGGAAGGCAAAAGACCATCTCCCGTTTGCTGGAGAATGTCTTTAACTACATTCTTTATTTCTTTTTGATTTACTGTATCCTGTCCATTTTAGGCTTGCCGGTTTCCAGCCTCCTTGCTGGGGCAGGGATTGCTGGGGTGGCTATCGGTATGGGGGCACAAGGCTTTCTATCTGATGTCATCAATGGCTTTTTCATCCTCTTTGAACGCCAACTCGATGTGGGCGATGAAGTGGTCCTCACAAATGGTCCTATTACCGTATCAGGGAAGGTTGTCAGTGTCGGAATTCGTACGACCCAACTGCGAGGTGATGATCAAGCCCTTCACTTTGTTCCCAACCGAAATATCACTGTTGTCAGCAATTTCTCTCGTACAGAGTAGGTCTGCTATTTTGGCAGATTTGTGGTACAATAGAAAGAGTTTGGTAAAGGAGAAAATATGTTTGTAGAAAAGCAGTTGGGCAATGGATGCACTTGGATTAACCTAGATTTGGGAAAATTGAAAAAACTAGAAGACCTCTCTGAAATCTATGGGTTGGACAAGGAAACCATCGAATACGCACTGGATAGAAATGAGCGTGCCCACATGGACTATCACCGCGAAAGTGGAACCGTCACCTTTATCTACAATGTATTGGATTTGAAGAAGGACAAGGAATACTATGAAGCCTTTCCCATGACCTTTATCGTGGAACATCATCGCTTGATTACAATTAGCAATAAGAAAAATGCCTATGTGATTGATCAGATGACTCGTTATTTAGAGAGTCATGACATGCTTTCTATCTACAAATTTCTCTTTGCTAGTCTGGAAATCATCAGCAATGCCTACTATCCTGTCATCGAACAGATGGATAAGAGTAAGGATGAGGTCAATGGCCTCTTGCGCCAGCGGACAACCAAGAAAAACCTCTTTGCCCTTTCCGACTTGGAAACTGGTATGGTCTATCTGACAGCGGCTGCCAAGCAGAATCGCATGTTGCTAGAACATATCCAAGGACATGCCCTTTATCGCAGATTTAACGAAGTTGAGAGAGAACAGTTTGATGATGCCATGATTGAGGCTCATCAGCTGGTTTCGATGACCGATTTGATTTCTCAAGTTCTGCAACAACTCTCAGCCTCTTACAACAACATTTTGAATAATAACCTGAATGATAACTTGACAACCTTGACCATTATTTCAGTTTTACTAGCAGTCTTGGCAGTAGTGACGGGATTTTTCGGGATGAATGTTCCCCTCCCCTTTACAGACGAGCCCTATGCTTGGGTCTACATCAGCTTGGCTAGTGTGATCTTATGGCTGGTTTTGTCATTGATTTTAAGAAAAATTGCGAAACATAGTTAAGAAAAGGAGTCAGAATGGCGATTGAAAACTATATGCCAGATTTTGCTGTGGAAGCAGTCTATGATCTGACAGTCCCAAGCCTGCAGGCGCAGGGAATCAAGGCTGTTTTGGTCGATTTGGACAATACCCTCATTGCTTGGAACAACCCTGATGGGACGCCAGAGATGAAGCAATGGCTACATGACCTTCGGGATGCAGGTATTCGCATCATCGTGGTCTCAAATAATACCAAAAAACGAGTTCAACGTGCAGTTGAGAAATTTGGAATTGATTACGTTTATTGGGCCTTGAAACCTTTCACATTTGGAATAGACCGTGCCATGAAAGAATTCCACTATAAGAAAAATGAAGTGGTCATGGTCGGCGATCAGCTTATGACAGATATACGAGCAGCCCACCGTGCAGGTATTCGCTCAATCTTAGTCAAACCCTTGGTCCAACATGACTCTATTAAGACACAGATTAACCGAGCTCGTGAGCGCCGTGTCATGAAGCAAATTACTGAAAAGTACGGACCGATTACATATAAAAAAGGAATTTAACTATGGAAGAAATTCTCTGTATTGGTTGTGGAGCAACCATTCAGACGACAGACAAGGCTGGTCTTGGATTTACTCCCCAGTCGGCACTCGAAAAAGGTTTGGAGACTGGCGAAGTCTATTGCCAACGCTGTTTCCGTCTCCGTCACTACAATGAAATCACAGATGTCCAGTTGACGGATGATGATTTCCTCAAGCTCTTGCACGAGGTAGGAGACAGTGACGCCTTGGTGGTCAATGTCATTGATATCTTTGACTTTAATGGCTCTGTCATCCCAGGTTTGCCACGCTTTGTATCGGGCAATGATGTTCTCTTGGTCGGAAATAAAAAAGATATTCTGCCCAAGTCTGTTAAACCGGGCAAGATTAGCCAGTGGCTCATGGAACGTGCCCACGAAGAAGGACTTCGTCCAGTAGATGTCGTCCTAACTTCGGCGCAAAATAAACATGCCATCAAGGAAGTCATTGACAAAATCGAGCATTACCGTAAGGGCCGTGATGTCTATGTAGTCGGTGTGACAAACGTTGGAAAATCAACCCTTATCAATGCCATCATCCAGGAAATCACAGGTGACCAGAATGTCATTACGACTTCGCGCTTTCCAGGAACAACCTTGGACAAGATTGAGATTCCACTTGACGACGGATCTTATATCTACGATACACCGGGAATCATCCACCGTCACCAGATGGCTCATTACTTGACGGCAAAAAATCTCAAGTATGTCAGCCCTAAAAAGGAAATCAAGCCTAAAACCTATCAGCTCAATCCGGAGCAAACCCTATTTTTAGGTGGCTTGGGACGCTTTGATTTTATTGCAGGTGAGAAGCAAGGTTTTACCGCTTTCTTTGACAATGAACTCAAACTCCATCGTACCAAGCTTGAAGGAGCTAGTGCCTTTTACGACAGGCACCTAGGAACCCTTCTCACACCACCAAATAGCAAGGAAAAAGAAGATTTTCCAAAACTAGTCCAGCATGTATTTACCATTAAGGACAAGACTGACCTAGTCATCTCAGGACTCGGCTGGATCCGTGTGACAGGAACTGCCAAAGTCGCCGTCTGGGCACCAGAAGGCGTCGCAGTCGTCACACGAAAAGCAATTATTTAAACACAGAAAGGAAAGGGTTGTCTTTATTAAGGCGAGCGTTGCGAGCCCGTAGAGAATACTTTTCGCCGTGGTGTCAGTTGGTACAAGTGATTGTACCAACTGCGGAAAATTTGAGACCTTAGGCTCAAATTTTAGTCATGAAAGTCCGAAGGACTTTGCTGACGTCCGTCACCACTTCAGAAAAGTATGAAAAGAAACTCTTTTAAAGAAATCATGTCATTAACATCGAAACAACGTGCCTTCCTCAACAGCCAGGCACACACCCTCAAACCCATCATCCAAATCGGGAAAAATGGTCTCAATGACCAAATCAAGACCAGCGTCCGTCAAGCTCTTGACGCCCGTGAATTGATCAAGGTTACTCTCTTACAAAACACAGATGAAAACATCCACGAAGTAGCTGAAATTTTGGAAGAAGAAATCGGAGTGGATACTGTCCAAAAAATCGGACGCATCTTGATCT
>ERZ773100.936-NODE-936-length-14099-cov-7.218029_pt1 | contig 14099 bp, 18 predicted proteins | sample MGYA00511119_ERZ773100 | MGnify/ENA primary metagenome ERZ773100 (study PRJEB29015, sample SAMEA2738000) | human oral metagenome | biome: human oral; feature: human-associated habitat; material: dental | place: China | collected 2111 ...
GCAAACGTAATGCATCAGCAGCGCGTTCTAATTGGTTGTCTAAATTATGCCCGTCATGTGCTTGAATAATGGCTTCTAATTCTGCTTGTTCGGCAGCAAGTTTGTCGAAATCTGCATCAGGATCAGCATATAAAGCATAAACTTCATCTAAACGCGTTAACGCACGCTTAACGTCACCCACGGCTTCTTCAATGGCTTCACGCACAGTTTGTTGCGGTTCAAGTTTTGGTTCTTGCGGAAGATAGCCGATTTTAATGCCGGGTTGCGGACGCGCTTCCCCTTCGATTTCTTTATCAATGCCCGCCATAATGCGAAGCAACGTGGATTTACCTGCACCGTTTAAGCCGAGCACACCAATTTTAGCGCCCGGGAAAAAGCTTAGGGAAATATCTTTTAGGATATGACGTTTCGGCGGAACTACTTTGCCTACTCGGTGCATCGTGTAAACGAATTGTGTTGACATAATTTTTCTCTGGTTAAGGGAAAAGTGCGGTCATTTTTATCGATGTTTTGACATACGGAATGACCCTAAAGAAACAATAAATCACAAAGATTATTGCCATAATTCAGGTGGTTCATTCTACTTGATGTTTGCTGTTGTGCCAATTTCCATTCATGTTTTAGTCGTGTTTTTGGCACAAAAAAAACCTCTCCGAAGAGAGGTAGGAAAGTTGTTTAGCTATTATGATTATTTTATTTAGGAACTTTATGAATATCAAGCAATCACTTGATGGTGAAGGATGTTATCGATTTTTCAATAAGAAGCAAAATGCAAAATTAGGTTTGTTTGATATAAATCACAAAAAATAGGTAATTTTTCCATGATAGATGCTTTTTTAACCTCACTGTGGTGCCTTTTTATTTGTGATAAAATAGAAAAATCCAATCTACCAAGAAGGTGAACCTGTGAAAAAAATAAGTTTATTTTTGATAACCTTACTTTGTACTCAAACACTTTTTGCCCACCCCCATGCGTTTATTGACATGAAAACCAAAGTGTTAGTGGAAAAGCAACAATTAGTCGGTTTTTCAATGCAATGGATTTTGGATGAACCCAGTTCGGCTGCTGTGTTATATGATGTAAAACAAGCAAAAGGTGACAAGAAAGCATTGCAAAAATTAATTGATGAGGTTATCGGCAATGTGGTCAATGAGCATTACTTTAGCTATTTATTTGATAAACAAGGCAATAAAGTAAAATACAGCGCAAAACCTCAAAATTACGGCATGAAGACCAGTGGGGCGCAGGTGTTGTATTATTTTGATTTTATGTTGTCAAAACCGCAACTTTTGCAGGATAACGAATTTACATTAAGTACTTATGATCCGACTTATTATGTTTCTATGTATTACGATCAGCCTTTTCATTCGGCTGTCGATTTTTCACAATTGCCGGAAAATTGTCATGGCGAGGTGCTTGAACCTGATGTTAATGAAAAGCTCAAAGCCTATGCTTCCTCGTTAGATCAGTCTCAACGCAACGAAGATGACACCCTTGGCGCGCAGTTTGCGCAAAAAGTGCGGTTAATTTGCCGCTAGTTTCTTGTCATTCGGCGATGGAAAATCTAACATAACCCGATTGACACCCAATTTTAATGGGGAATCGCAGCTTAATGAAATCGGCTATCGATAAATCAACGTAAAAATTGCGTAATTCCCCTGCTCTCCTCTAGTTAGCTCATTCCTCGCGCAGCGTGCATCTTGGTGCACGAATCCATGCGCAGAAATCGCGGATTTACACGTCGGAGTATTAAAATAGGATCTGTTTTTATCCGGAAAGGTCAGTATAATTAGGCTCTTTTTCTTTCACGCTTAATGAAGTCAATGAAATGCCAATAAACTTTACCCAAATTATTAAAGACAGCTTTCATTTCATGCAAAATGAAAAGCGAAATATCCTTCTCTTATCTATGCTCTACTTTTTTGTCGACATTATCATGGTATGGCTACAGTTTGTCATGTTGCCCAATGAAATTGTTATGTCTTTGTCAAACAATCAAATTGCCTCCACGATGTCAGAAGAACAAGGCGTCGATTTGGTGACATTCTTTTTTCTTAAACAGTTTATTTATATTTTTATCAGTGCATGGTGTTTAGTCAGCATTCATCAAATTAGCCTGCGCCAATTCAACACGATTTGGCAGAGTTTCTCCTCAACATTAAAACGGATTTTGGGCGCTATTTTGCTGAGTTTCTTGATTTTTATCCCGATCCTTATTGGGCTAACAGAAGCCATGATTGCTATTCAGCAAAAAGTACAGCCTTCCATTATTTCATTATTTGCTATGGTTATCGGCATTGGGGTCTATATTCGTTTTTGCTTGGCGCCGGTACATTATTTGCTAACAAACGACAGCATAAGCCATTCCGCTAAAATTACGTGGCGTGCTGCGATGGGGCGTGTGTCTGTATTATTTATCTTCTGCTTGCTGATTTATGTGCTGATCCCATTCGTGGAAAATTTTCTCACCGCCTTTTCAAGCAATGCCATCATGGCACTCATTAGCGGTATCCTGGTTGCGCTAATCAATGTATTTGCATTGGTTGTCACATACCGTTTTTATACGTTATTTATATCAAAGGCATAACATCAATATGAAACAATTACTTGAATTTATTCCCTTAATTCTCTTTTTTGCCGTCTATAAATTAGTTGGAATTCGTGAAGCGGCAATCACCTTGGTGATCGCGACTATCGTGCAATTCATTATTTTAAAAGTGAAATACGGCAAAATTGAAACGCAACAAAAATTCATGGCAGGTGCGGTTATTTTTTTCGGTACCCTCACCGCTTATTTTAACGATCTTGAGTTTTTGAAATGGAAAGTAACGATTATTTATGCGCTCTTTGCATTGGTTTTACTTGTCGCTCAATTTGGTTTTAAAAAACTGTTGATTAAACAACTTCTTGGTAAAGAAATTACCTTACCTGAGCCGGTGTGGAAGAACCTCAACTTAGGATGGAGCGGCTTTTTTATTTTATGTATGTTACTTAACATTTATATCAGCCGATATTTATCGGACGACATTTGGGTCGATTTCAAGTCCTTCGGCATCATCGGCATGACCTTTGTCGCCACGATCATTACAGGTCTTTATATTTATCGCTATTTACCTCAAACACAACAAGAAAAAAACAAGGAATAATCAATGTCACCTCAATTAATTGATAGCAAAACCGGACAACAATCTCACGGCACCCTTCTGCTCAGAACCTTAGCGATGCCTTCTAATACCAACGCTAACGGCGATATTTTTGGTGGGTGGATTATGTCTCAAATGGACATTGGCGGCGCCATTTTAGCAAAAGAAATCGCTCACGGACGCGTTGTGACTGTTGCCGTTGAAAGCATGAATTTCATTCAGCCGGTTTCTGTTGGAGATGTCGTTTGTTGCTATGGACAATGTTTACACGTTGGACGTAGCTCAATTAAAATCAAAGTGGAAGTGTGGGTTAAAAAAGTTGCAAGCGAACCTATTGGTGAACGCTATTGCGTGACAGAAGCACAATTTACGTTTGTTGCTGTCGATCAGGAAGGTAAACCTCGTGCTATTCCACGCGAAAATAATCACGAATTAGATGCCGCTTTGGCACACATGAAAACGCCATAAACTAACAAGAGGACTCAAAATGTACTACGTTATTTTTGCTCAAGACAAACCGAACACGTTGGCTCAACGCTTGGCCGTGCGTGAACAACACCTTGCCCGTTTAAAACAACTCCAAGCGGAAGATCGTTTATTAACCGCAGGCCCAAACCCGGCAATTGATGATGAAAATCCGGGTGAGGCCGGTTTCACCGGTTCGACTGTCATTGCCCAGTTTGAGAGCTTGCAAGCCGCCAAAGACTGGGCAGCTCAAGATCCTTATGTCGAAGCCGGCGTGTATGGTGATGTCATCATTAAGCCGTTTAAAAAAGTATTTTGATCTTCCCAACTATCAGGCAAATCACCAATCCACTGATTTGCCTGAAATCCCTGTTCATTATTTCTACTCTCCCCTATTTCCACCCTTCCCGATCGAAATGCTTTAAAACCTAACTCGTTTTTCCTTGATTTTGCGACTAAGATCCCAAAAGTGCGGTCATTTTCTCGTGCATTTTTTCGATTTTCGGCAAAGTATGCCCGTTGATTAATTCAACGTGTATTTAACTTTAGTCTGAAAAGGAATCACTATGAAAGTAATGAAACATCTTTTGGCTTCTCTGTTCGTGTTAGGAACAGTGTTTACCGGCACTGCCATGGCAGCAGAAAAGGCGGCAGAACCTGCAGCACAAACAGAGCAACCCGCCGCAACGGCCGCTGTTAGCCAGAAAGTCAACATCAACACGGCCTCTGCTGCCGAAATTCAAAAAGCGCTTGTGGGTATTGGCGCGAAAAAAGCGGAAGCCGTCGTGCAATACCGTGAAAAACACGGCGCGTTTAGTGCTGTCGAGCAATTATTGGAAGTACAAGGCATCGGCAAAGCCACACTCGAAAAAAATCGCGATCGCATCATACTTTAATCTCTCTCCTCTACTTGTTTTTATGTAAGACGAGGCAATGCACCTCGTCTTTTTTATTGGGTGCGTTATAATACGAGGCATTTTTCAACCGCACTTAATTGAATAAGTAAGAGAACAACATGAAACAAAAAATTGTTTTAGCCACCGGCAATCAGGGGAAAGTCAGAGAAATGGCGGATGTGTTAGCCGATTTCGGTTTTGAGGTTATCGCCCAAACCGACTTAGGCATCGACAGCCCGGAAGAAACCGGTTTGACCTTCGTAGAAAACGCCATTTTAAAAGCCCGTTATGCGGCGGAGAAATCCGGTTTACCGGCGATTGCTGACGATTCCGGCTTAGTGGTTGACGCATTAAACGGCGCGCCGGGCTTATATTCCGCACGTTATGCCGGCGTAGAGGGTGAACAGGCTGATGCGAAAAATCGTGAAAAATTGTTAGCGGAATTGGCGAATGTGCCCACCGAACACCGCAGTGCGCAATTTGTGAGCACTATCGTCTTGTTACAACACCCAAGCGATCCGTCTCCGATTATTGCGCAAGGCGCATGTCACGGTGTTATTACTTTTGAAGAAAAAGGCGACAATGGCTTTGGTTATGACTCACTCTTTTTCAGCCCGGAGACAGGTTGCACCTTTGCTGAACTGGAAACTGCCGAGAAAAAGAAAATCTCCCACCGTGCCCGTACATTAGCCGTGCTTAAAGCCAAATTGGGCGCCTAAAGTGCGGTCAGTTTTCACAATGAATTTTAAGGAAAGAAAAAGATGATTATTACCACCACGCCTCACATTGAAGGCAAGCAAATTGTCGAATATAAACAACTGGTGTTCGGCGAAGTCGTTGCCGGTTCGAATTTTATCCGCGACTTTTTTGCCGGCATTACCGACATTATCGGCGGGCGCTCAGGCATGTATGAATCACGCATTACCAAATCACGCAAAGAAGCGTTAGATGAAATGCAAAAAAACGCTCAAGCATTAGGCGCTAATGCCGTTGTGGGCGTAGAAGTTAATTACACCACCATCACCTCCGATGCCAAAAGCATGTTTATGATTGTGGCAAGTGGTACCGCGGTGGTCGTTCGCTAATGATAACACCGCCGTTAAATCCATTGCGGCTACCACCGCTAAGTTTATACATCCATATTCCGTGGTGTGTGCAGAAATGTCCGTACTGCGATTTTAACTCACATGCACAAAAAGGTGCCATTCCCGAGCAGGAATATGTGCGCCATTTACTGGCTGATTTAACTGCGGATTTAGCGCATTATCAAGAAAGCGTGCAACAACGCCCACTCCATTCGATTTTTATCGGTGGCGGTACACCGAGCCTGTTTAGCGCAGAAAATATTGCCTATTTATTACATCAAATCGAACAGCACATTCCCTTTGAACCAAACATTGAAATTACCCTCGAAGCCAATCCTGGCACGGCTGAAGCCGAACGTTTTTTAGGTTATGTACAAGCCGGCGTCAATCGTCTTTCCATGGGCATTCAAAGTTTTTCCGATGAAAAATTACAAAAATTGGGGCGCATTCATAATGCTGCGGAGGCAAAAAGTGCGGTAGGTTTCGCCCGTGTTTCTTCTCTGCGTAGTTTTAATTTGGATTTAATGCATGGTTTACCCAACCAAACCTTAAACGAAGCCTTAGATGATTTACGCCAAGCCATTGAACTGGCACCGCCGCATTTGTCTTGGTATCAGCTCACCATCGAGCCGAATACGATGTTTGCTTATCGTCCGCCGAAACTGCCTGATGACGACGAATTGTGGGATATTTTTGAACAAGGGCATCAATTATTAACGGCTGCCGGCTATCAACAATACGAAACTTCAGCCTATGCCAAACCGGGCTTTCAGTGCCAACACAACTTAAATTATTGGCGCTTCGGCGATTATCTTGCCATTGGTTGCGGTGCGCACGGCAAACTCAGTTTTCCAAGCGGAAAAATTTTGCGTTACAGCAAAACCAAACACCCGAAAGGCTACATGCGTGGCGAATATTTGTATGAAGAACGGGACGTCAGCACTGAAGATCGCCCTTTTGAATTCTTTATGAATCGTTTTCGCTTGTTGGAAGTCGTGCCGAAAAGTGAATTTGAACAATTCACCGGATTGCCATTAAGTACGGTAGATAAGACGATGGCTTGGGCGCTGGATCAAAAATTCATCACGGAAACCGACCGCACTTGGCAAGTCACTGAGCACGGAAAACTGTTTTTAAACGAGCTATTAGAGGCCTTTTTGCCGGAATAACGGATCTCTACTTGTTTATGCCAAGGAAACTGATTAAAGTAAACGCAATCGTTTACGCGATTTAACCGCGTAATTTTGTGATGTAAGGAGAAAAAATGAATCAACTTGAAATGAAAAAAATCGCCGCGCAAGCGGCTTTGCAATTTGTAAAGCCGGATATGATCGTAGGCGTGGGGAGCGGTTCGACCGTGAATTGCTTTATCGAAGCCTTGGGAACGCTAAAAGATCAAATTAAAGGCGCCGTGGCAGCATCGAAAAATTCAGAAGAACTCCTCCGCCAACAAGGTATTGAAGTTTTCAGCACGAATGACGTTTCCAGTTTAGATATTTATGTGGATGGCGCGGATGAAATCAATCCACAAAAAATGATGATCAAAGGCGGCGGCGCGGCATTAACCCGTGAAAAAATTGTGGCTGCACTTGCAAAAAATTTCATCTGCATCGTGGATAGCAGCAAACAAGTGGATGTGTTAGGCTCAACTTTCCCGTTACCGATTGAAGTTATCCCAATGGCGCGTTCGCAAGTGGCTCGTAAATTAGTCACACTTGGCGGCGCACCGGAATACCGCGAAGGCGTCGTGACCGATAACGGCAACATCATTTTAGACGTACATAATTTTGCCATTATGAATCCGGTGGAAATGGAAAAAGAATTAAATAACATTGCAGGCGTTGTCACTAACGGCGTATTTGCTTTACGCCCGGCAAACACCGTGATTATCGGCACACCGGACGGTGCAAAAATCATTTAAACATCATTGGAGAGAAATATGACATCAAAAGTTTCATTAGATAAAAATAAAATCAAATTTGTGTTGTTGGAAGGTGTTCACCAAAGCGCATTAGACACCTTGCACGCCGCAGGTTACACCAACATTGATTACTACAAAAAAGCGTTGGATGGCGATGAACTCAAAGAAGCCATCAAAGATGCCCACTTTATTGGCTTACGTTCGCGCACCCATTTAACCGAAGAAATGATCGCAGCCGCACCGAAATTGATCGCTATCGGTTGTTTCTGTATCGGTACCAACCAAGTAGATTTAAATGCGGCGAAAGTACGCGGCATTCCGGTCTTTAATGCGCCGTTCTCTAATACGCGTTCTGTAGCAGAATTAGTCTTGGGTGAAATCCTATTATTAATGCGCAATATTCCGCAAGCCAATGCCGATGTGCACCGCGGTTTATGGAATAAATCGGCGGTGGGTTCACACGAAGTGCGTGGCAAAAAATTAGGGATCGTGGGTTACGGCCATATCGGTTCACAACTGAGTATTATTGCTGAATCCTTGGGGATGGATGTTCACTTCTATGACATTGAAAACAAACTGCCTCTTGGCAACGCCAAACAAGTGCGTAGCTTGGAAGAATTGCTCGGTTCTTGCGATGTCATTTCCCTGCACGTTCCTGAATTGCCATCTACCCGCAATTTAATCAGCGCAGAACGTATTGCCCAATTAAAACAAGATGCTATTTTGATTAACGCAGCGCGCGGTACTGTCGTGGATATTGATGCATTAGCTAAAGCATTAGAAGAAGGTAAAATACGCGGTGCGGCAATCGACGTATTCCCGAAAGAACCGGCATCCATTAACGAAGAATTTATTTCACCATTACGCAAATTCGATAATGTGATCTTAACGCCGCACATCGGTGGTTCTACCGCTGAAGCACAAGAAAATATTGGATTTGAAGTCGCCGGCAAATTTGTGAAATATTCCGACAACGGCTCAACCTTGTCTTCCGTTAACTTCCCGGAAGTCTCTCTACCGGAACACGAAGGATCCAAACGCTTATTGCACATTCACGAAAACCGCCCGGGTATTTTGACAAAAATCAACCAAATTTTTGTTGAAGCCAATCTCAATATCGCTGCGCAATATTTACAGACCGATCCGAAAATCGGCTATGTGGTAATTGATGTGGAAACCGACGATTCCGCACCATTGATCGATAAATTGCGTCATATTGAGGGCACAATTCGCACGCGGATCTTGTTTTAACGAAAAAATAACAATCCGCACATAAAACGTGCGGTTTTTAGGCTCCCCTATAAGGCCTATACTTCACAAGCCCCTCAAGGGGCTTGTGAAAACCGGTCACCGTGTTTATTTTCATATCACTATTTTAGTGAATCGTAGCGTGCAACTTGTTGCACGAAATCATGAATGCCCGAAAGCGTTAAATAACATTCTGTGCTTAATTTGGTCGTGCATCAAGATGCACGCTACGAACGAAATCACGAACTACACATCGAGGTTAATGTTAATCATTTGTGCAATAAAAGCCTTTCATCAGAAAGGCTTTTATATTAAGAAAAACGAATAAAGTCGGTTAGCTTATGCGTTATTCCGACTCTATCGCATTCAGCGGAAAGTTTGGTGGCAGTTGTGGACTGGCCTCATCCTCCCCCATGGGATCAATTTCCGGTTGCGTTTTAAACGCTTCCGGTGAAACATTTCCTTTTTCCTTACCCAATAATTGGGGCTGCAATTTGACGAAGTTACTCTGTGGTGACAACCAAATATTGATCAGCATTTGGCTGAATTCCGGTTCAAACTCATGATCTAAAACGGAATCATTCAAAATAAAATACCCTTTATCGGGTAGCGCAATATAACGCAATATCGCATTTGGAGAGAAGTCCGGGAAAATAGCCTGCATGTCTTTTAGCCACAAATCTGTTTTGGCTTTATCCGCTTTTAGAAATTCCATTTCTTTAATTAAGCTAATCGCAAAATTTTTACCTTCAACGGGTTTTTCATATTTGAACGAAAGCATAATAGGTAATTGGTTTTCCTGATATGCGCCGTCTTCGGTCGCCAAATCAATGGAATAAACCAAGAACGGCCCCCAATTATAGTCAGCGGTACCCACATTGACCCAATGGGCTGAAAGTGCGGTAGGAAATAAGCTTAAAATAAACAGCAGCGATTTTAATTTCATAAACAATCCGTCATAAAAATTTATGTGTGCGATTATAGCAAAAAAGACGGGAAATTGATCCCGTCTTCTTTACTTGTGGCTTAATTTAACGCATCACGTTATTTTAAGCTGCCGACCATATCTTCCGGACGCACCCATTTATCGAAGTCTTCCGCAGAAACTAAGCCAAGATTAATGGCTTCTTCGCGTAAGGTGGTACCGTTTTTGTGTGCGGTTTTCGCAATTTTCGCCGCATTTTCATAACCGATATGGGTATTAAGTGCGGTGACCAACATCAATGAATTTTCAAGTTGTTGTTTAATGCGAGGGTAGTTCGGTTCGATACCGGTCGCGCAGTGTTCGTCGAAAGAAACACAGGCATCTGCCAATAATTGGGCGGATTGTAAGAAGTTCGCAATCATTACTGGATTAAATACATTCAATTGGAAGTGACCTTGAGAACCGACGAACGCGATCGTGGTGTCGTTACCAAACACTTGTGCACACACCATGGTCATGGCTTCACATTGGGTTGGGTTAACTTTACCCGGCATGATGGAGGAACCCGGTTCATTTTCAGGGATTAAAATTTCACCGATACCGGAACGCGGACCGGATGCCAATAAACGAATGTCATTAGCAATTTTGAACAAGCTCATAGCAAGTTGACGTAATGCACCGTGAGTTTCCACGATAGCATCATGTGCTGCCAACGCTTCAAATTTGTTTTCTGCGGTGATGAACGGAAGACCTGTGAATTTAGCAATGTATTCAGCCACTTTCACATCATAGCCTTTCGGCGTATTCAAACCGGTACCCACAGCCGTGCCGCCAAGGGCCAATTGGCGTAAGTGCGGTAGGGTATTTTTCAATGCAAGTAAACCGAAGTGTAATTGCGCCGCATAGGCAGAGAATTCTTGACCGAGTGTGAGCGGGGTTGCATCCATTAAGTGCGTACGACCGATTTTCACCACATCTTTAAAGGCTTCAGATTTTGCTGCAAAGGTTTTTTGTAAACGTTCTACGGCAGGAATAGTGGTTTCGACAACTTTTTTGTATGCGGCAATGTGCATTGCGGTTGGGAAGGTGTCGTTGGAAGATTGGGATTTGTTCACATCATCATTCGGGTGAATAATGGATTTTTCGCCCAATTTGCCACCGTGTAAAACGTGCGCACGGTTTGCCACCACTTCGTTCACGTTCATGTTGGATTGCGTACCGGAACCGGTTTGCCAAATCACCAACGGGAATTGATCGTCTAATTTGCCTGCTAAAATTTCATCACAAGCTTGTGCAATTAAATCCCGTTTTTCCACAGGCAACACGCCTAAATCATGGTTGGCGAATGCTGCCGCTTTTTTCAAATAACCAAAGGCTTCGATGACTTCATGTGGCATAGATGCCGCAGGACCGATTTTGAAATTATTGCGGGAACGTTCGGTTTGAGCCGCCCAGTATTTGTCTGCCGGCACTTGAACTTCGCCCATGGTGTCTTTTTCAATACGAAATGCCATTGTAATTACCTCTTATTGATTATTAATGAAAAGTCTGTTGGATTCTAACACCGGCAAGCCAATCTATGAACTGAAATTACAAACAGAAAATCGGTTTTGTGACCTAGATCATAAAGTGCGGTGAGTTTGTAAAACGTTTTGAAAATTAACATTTTCTATTTAAGCTGATTTCCGCTAAAATCTCAGCTTGCATCTCTCTTGAGGTATGTTTTTATGGCGCAATCAGCACAATTTTATTTACTCCATGACATGGCGTCCCCAAATGGGCTGTCTGCTCAAGAACAGTTGGCTTGCAATCTTGCCGCGGCGGCATGGCGTTTGGGGAAACGGGTGCTCATTAGCTGTGAAACACAGGAACAGGCATTGCTATTAGATGAAGCCTTATGGCAGCGAGATCCTGATGAATTTGTCCCGCATAATCTCTTTGGTGAAATAACAACCTACGCAACACCCATTGAAATTAGCTGGTCATCAAAGCGTAACGCTCAACGAAGAGATTTACTGATTAATTTGCAACAAGTACTGCCTGAATTTTTTGGCACCTTTAATCAAATTATTGATTTTGTGCCCGCAGAAGAACAAGCCAAAAAACTTGCTCGGGAGCGTTATAAATTCTTGCGAACCCAAGGTTGGCAGCTTTCGACAGAAAACGCTGCCTAATCTTGACTCATTATTTTATATGGAGCCTAAAACATGAAAAAATCAATTCTCGCTTTATTTATTGCCTGCTCAACGTTCTTATTCACCGCCTGTGATGATCCTAAGCCACAGGTCGTACAGGAAGAAACCAAAGCCTCAGAACCTGCCGAACCAACAAAAGAAATGCCGGCACAAAGCCCTGAAGCAACATCTCCTATCGCAACAGAAACCGCACCTGCCACTACCACAGCAATGCCGGCACAGCCTAATACAAATATGGCTGAACCTGCACCACAAGAAAATGCAACAGCAGCAGCCCCTGCGACAACAGAAGAGCCTGCGCCAGCGAATGCGGCAGCACAAGCTACCCAACCGGCACAACCTAAAAATGCGACTGCCGCACCGGTAATCGTTAAACCAACGAACAAACAAGCCGCACACAAACAAGAATTAGCACGTGTATTAAGCATGTTAGAAAAACAATACACTCAAGTTCGCTGTGTAAACGACATTAAAGATGACAGCGGAAAGATTAAAATGGATTCCTATTGCCGCCAAGAAGAAGAACGTCTGATTCGAGAAATGCAACGCGTAAAACGCGAATTGGCAAAATAAAAGATTGCCGGCATTAATCTATAGCACAAACCTCATCTTAAAAGATGGGGTTTTGTTGCAAAAATACCTAAAAATCCGACCGCACTTTCAGAAATAAAATGCAACCGAACGACATCACTTTTTACCAACGCTTTGAAGCCGACATCCTCGCCGGGCGGAAAACCATCACCATTCGGGATAAATCCGAAAGCCATTTTAAAGCGGGTGATATTTTGCGTGTTGGTCGCTTTGAAGATAATCAATATTTCTGCACGATTGAAGTGCTCAGTGTTTCACCGATTCCCCTTGATGAGCTAACGGAACAACATGCCAAGCAGGAGAATATGGGGTTGGAGGAATTGAAAGAAGTGATTCGGGGGATTTATCCGAGTGAAGAACTGTTGTATATAATTGGGTTTAAAGTAATAGGGTAGTCACTATGTATATCTTGGAAGAACAAACTAAAGAATTAAAAGAAATTTCAGAGACTACATTTTCTGAACATGGATTAAAAGAAAGATATGATTTGCAAGAGTGGATTGATAAGAATCCTGAAATACTAGCTAAAGAGCTAGGTGATGAAGAAGAACTTTTAATTATTCAAAAAGAGTTTTCTGGGTTCGATAAAACTAATGAAAGATTAGATTTATTAGCATTAGATAAGAATGGAAATCTTGTTATTATAGAGAATAAACTTGATGATAGTGGGAAAGATGTAACTTGGCAGGCTTTAAAATATGTATCTTACTGCTCTGCACTCACTAAGGATGAGATAATATCTATTTACCAAGAATATTTAAAAAATAAAAATTTGGAAGATGATGCTGAAAATAATATATTAGAACACTTGGGTGTTGATTATATTAATATTAATATAAGTAATAGCCAAAGAATTATATTGGTTTCTAGAGAATTTAGACCAGAAGTTACAAGTACGGTTCTATGGTTGAGATCTAAAGGAGTTGATATTCAGTGTATTAAATTTATCCCTTATAAATTTCAAGATAAAATAATTATCGATATTGACAAAATCATTCCAGTCCCTGAAATAGAAGAGTTTACTGTTAAGCTATCAATTAAAGACACGGATGAAAAGAAAACTTCGACAGTAAAGAAACATAGTGAAAAGATTTATGCTGAGTATTGGTCTCAGTTATTAAGAAATAGCTCTAATTATAATTTTAATTTGTATTCTAATAGGACCACATCTAATGCATCTTGGATATCTGCTGGTTCTGGTATTTCTCATGTAATGTACAATCTTGTTTTATTAAAAAATGAAATGAGGGTTGAACTTTATATAAATAGAAAATCTTCAAGTGAGAATAAGAAAATATTTAATTTCCTATATGAACAGAAAAATATTATTGAAGATAAGTTTGGAGAAAACCTTATATGGGAACGTTTAGAACATAGGAGAGCATCTCGTATTTCTTATTCAACAAACCAATTTAATAGAGATGATTTTGATAATTGGGATAATGCCATTGAATGGCATATTAAAGAAATGCAGAAATTTGAAGCAGCAATTAAAGATTCATTAGAGCAAGTTAAAAATAAAATTAAGATTAGAAATGACGTTGAATAATTAAATTTCATATTAATAAAGAGAAAACAATGACACAAAAATTCGAAATGGCAGACCGTTTTAATCCGTCTGCGGTAGAA
>ERZ773100.938-NODE-938-length-14078-cov-2.316837_pt1 | contig 14078 bp, 6 predicted proteins | sample MGYA00511119_ERZ773100 | MGnify/ENA primary metagenome ERZ773100 (study PRJEB29015, sample SAMEA2738000) | human oral metagenome | biome: human oral; feature: human-associated habitat; material: dental | place: China | collected 2111 ...
ATCCAGCACCAGGTAGTCTTAGTCCGTCTTTTCGGGCTGTGACACCTTGTAGAGCTTGTCCAGGGGGTAGTCGCTCAGGTCGCCGCGCAGCTGGTTGAAGACGTCATCGGTGGGGATGATGGGCATTGCCACACCTTCGGTGAGGTATTCGCCTCCCCCGCTGATGCTCTTCCAGAGGTTGTCGCTGTTTTCGTTCTGGTCGAGTGCAGCGTTGTAGCGCGGTTTGTATCCGGTTTTCTCCGTGTAGGTTTCGTCGTCTACGATACGCGGGCGGAAGACGGCGCTTGAGACAGCGACCTCTTCAACAACGCTCTGCAGGATCTTGCGGGCAGCCACAATGTACTCGCCCGGGTTCTTGATGAACGTGTCCAGGGTTTCGGATCCCTTGAGCACGTCGATGATGGTTTTGCGGGAGAGGTCGGTTGCTTTCTGCAGTTCCGCGACGATGTCCGGCAGGGGGTAGTGATGGTCCAGGTGTACCGAAGCGGGGCTTGCCTTTACTTCGCCCATGCCGGTTTTAACGCCTGAGCGTCGTATCTCAAGATTTGATTCTGCGATACGAATCTGCAGGGGCTGAATGTATTTTGCGGCTTCCTTGAGGCGGGTTACTGCGATGTCTGCAATATCCTTTGAGTCAAGGTGAACACGGTAGCTGGTGTCAACGGCGATGCGTTCCCAGAGCTCGCTGAAGAGCTCGTAGGGGAAGTTCGGGTTGAACTTTCGGGTGCCGCGTTTCTTCTCGTTTTCGACGAACTTGGTGATGGTCTGGTTGTTTACGAGAATCTGGATGATTTCGTCTTCGTAGGGTGCGTATTCTTCGGGCAGTCCGAGACTGAAATCGAGCTGATTCGGGGTGAACTGCTTGGTCGGTTCGCCGTCCTGCGTGAGCATTCTGTTCTTGACGAGGGCATCAAAAATTTCACCGGACTGAGCAACTCCGAGGGTCTGGCCTTCGGTTGCATTGTCGGTGTGGTTTGTGATGCCTGCAAAGTCGGTGCGGCGCACACGTCCGATGCTCACGCCGGCTTCGCGGTATTCGCGCTGCAGGGAGTCAGCGAAGTCGCGGTAGGACTCGTTGGCGATGACGGTCAGGCGTGCGAGATTCGGGTCAGAGATTCGCGTGAGGGTTCCGTTCTTGACGCTGACGGGCAGGCGCAGGCCGCGGCCGATGGTCTGGCGACGTTCCATCGCGGTGTTCATGGTGCGGAGCACGCAAATCTGGAAGATGTTGGGGTTGTCCCAGCCTTCGCGGAGTGCCGAGTGGCTGAAGATGAAGCGTACGGGTTCTTCGTGGCTGAGCAAGCGTTCTTTGTCCTGCATGATGAGCTCGTAGGCGTCGTCGTCTTCCTTCTTACCGGTGGAGTCCACGTATTCGCCCTGGGTCTGGCCGCGCTTGGCTTTGAGCTGTGCGAAGTAAGCACTGCGGGCAGTCAGGGGGTCGTGCGAGCAGAAGTTACTGATTCCGGTCATTTGCTCGAGGCGTTCGACTTCTTCAACGTAGATTTCATCGAACCAGCGGGCGAAGTCGCCGTTGGCGTCAAGGTTATTGGTTCCGTCGCCCAGGTAGCTGCGCACGCTATAGATGAAGAAGAGCGAAAGAACCTTAACGCCTTCCTTCTGCAGTATGTATTCCTTCTTGAGATGCTGACGAATGGTTTCACGAATCATGGCGCGGTGCACCTGGTCCATGTTTTCATCGCCGAGGGATTCGCCAGGACGGAGCAGGTTTTTACCTTCGATGGCACTCAGTTCAATGAAGGCATTTTCTTCCCCGTACTCCACACTGATGTGGTTGATGGCAATGTCACCATAGGCCTCATTTTTGGCTTTATTCGCCAAAGCTTCACCCTGTTTGAAGGGAATTTCTTTGCTTTTGATGCCACCCTGCTTAGTTATTGTGGCCAATTCTAGGATGGCTTTGAGGGGCCTCTTTTTCTCGTCAACAGAAGCAAAACGAATGTAAGGGGTAGTAGGCATGCCATCGATGAGGACTTCAGCGACGGAAATCTTCTTGACAAGGTTCTGTTGCATGGCGTCTACCGGGTCGAGGCGGTAGACGAGGTTGCGGACCTTATCGTGGGTAGCGCTGTAACGCAGGACAGCAAGGGGGTTAAGCTCTGAAATTGCGATGGTACTATTGTTGCTTTTCATGCGCTGCGGTTCGAGGATGACGACGGGGCGGGTAGCACGAATGTAGTCGATGGGCGCCAGACCGTTGAGGCTATCGCGTTCCCGATAGATGATACGGTCATCTTTTTTGGTGGTGTTGAGTGCGCTGATAGTGGTGATGAGAACCTCGACGCCGATACCGGTTGCGAAGGAGTAGACCGCTTCGGGGGTGTCGCCCCTGTAGAAGGTTTCGCGGAGGGACACGCCGTGCTGCAGGTATAGGTTCTCAAAGTGCGAGCGCATGGAGTTGATGCTGGTCTTGACGCCTTCACGAATCGCTACGGAGGGTACGACAATAACGAACTTGGTGAACCCGTAGTTCTTGGCAAGTTCGAGGATGCTGCGCAGGTAGACGTAGGTTTTACCGGTGCCGGTTTCCATTTCGATGTCGTAGTGGGGTATACCATCTTCTACTATGAGCTCCGCACTATGCTCGAGGTAGTTGCTCTCCTGCACCTTAATGAGGTTGTTGAAAAGGGCTTCACGGTCGAGGTCGAGCTGGTTGTATACGACGCCGGCGGCGCGTGCTGCGAAAAGGGAGTCTTCTTCAGCGGCAGCACCTGCGGGGATGATGTTGCGGCTGGTTCCGGTGTGTTTCATCTGCCCTTCGAAGAGCGCCACGGTGGAGTCAATGGCACGCATCTGGTGCTTCTGTGAGGGGTCGAAGACGAAGCCTTTACGCTGGGGTGTGGGGCTGGTGGAGGGGCTTGCTGCGCCGCGGTATAAGGGGTTGGGTGTGGGGACCTGAGGGTCGGGGTGAGGCATGACAGTACTCTTTCGGGCAGGGGTCTTTCGGAGTTTGTTCGCTATAAGTGTGGTCGCTGAAGTGGTTCGGGGGTTGCGGGTTCTTGGGAGAACCCTCGGCGGCGGTGATTTGCGGTGTGTTTTCACCGCCGCCGGGTTGTTCTGCGGGGTCCGCGTGAGGAACCTATTCAGCTGTGCGCTGGTGCTTCTAGGCGAAGAGTACGTCTTCGCGGTTGATGCCGTGCTGCTTGGCGAGCTGCACCAGGTTCAGTTTGAGGCTGTCTACGTTGGCGTAGTTGTTCTCGTTGGAGAGCGCGTCTTCAATCATGAGCAGCTGGACGGGTTCGTAGCCGTAGATTTCGTGGAATTTGCTGATGGCCTTTTCCCAGTCTTCGAGGCTGGGGATGGTTGCAGCGTCTTCGGTGGGCGGGCGCGTGAATGCCAGCACGCCGGCCGCGATGGCGAAGAATTCCTTGTACCCGAAGGAGAAGGGGACGATGGTTTCGTCCAGGCGGTAGCCTGCTTTGAGCAGGAGCTCGAAGAGGACCTGGTGGGCTTCGGCGCCGGGCTTGAGGCTGTCGCCTAGCTCGTTGAAGAGCATGTCCAGGTTGTCGGCGCCGATGCTGCTGTCAATCTTCCAGCTCTTGAAGCAGCTCTCCCCCAGGGTGAAGGCACGGAAACCGGTATCGAGGGGGGTGTCCTCGGAGCGCTGGGCAATCTGCTCGGCGTATTCTTCGCGTACCTGCTGGCCCGCACGGCGAATGCGTTCGCGAGTAATCTCTGAAATTGTCGAGAATTTATTGCCCTCAGAACCCTTAGTGGATTTCACCCGTTCAGGAATCTGAATAGAAATAGTCCTCCTATTTTCGCCGTCCTGAGCATTAACAATCATTGCCGCATGAGCCAAGGATCCTGAACCAGCAAAGAAATCAATAATCAAATCGTTTCCAGAGGTAACCATGCGAATAAAATCTGCAAGAACAGTCTCGTCCTTGGGGTAGTCGAATACCTTTTCGCCCATTAAATCTTTAAGGCGTTTAGTTGCAGCTCGACCGTCCTGATACATAACACTGTAAAGTGCTTCAAACTCAGTGTCTTTTAGATACCTTTTTACCTTGGGAACAGTGGTTTCATCCGGGCCGAAATAAATCCCTCCTTGTTCTTGCTTCCTTTTGAATTCATTTTCCTGAAACCTCCAACCACCAGACGGCACCTTTACAGGCCTCCCCGTTACCGGGTGGAGCACTTCGTACTTGGGGCCTCCACCATTAGGCCACGAAATATTATCGCCAAAGTAGATGCCATTTTCATCCAGCGAGTTATAGTGCTTATGGCGCTTAGCTTCATCTCCGTCAGGAAGAGACTTATACCATTTACGAATTTCCTTAGTCTGGGTTTCAAAATCTCCGGGGTGCATCTTTTGAAGAACCTCTACCTTCTTATAGATTTCTTCAAGCCCCTTTTTCTTGACCCTCCAAACAATATTATTGCTCTTCAAATAAGACAGATTCCTTGCATAGCAAAGAATGTACTCATGGGACTGTGAAATGTACTTTGAATCATTCTTACGCCCAGCAGCCCACACGAAATCACCAATGAAATTATATTCACCAAAAATTTCATCGATAACCTGTCGAAGATGTGCTACCTCGCCACTGTCAATAGAAACGAAAATTGCTCCATCCTCAGCAAGCAGTTCACGAGCCAATACCAGGCGCGGGTACATCATGCTCAACCAGTTCGAGTGGAAAGCACCCGAAGTCGCCGCGTTCTTCTCAAAAGCCGTACCCGCCTTCAGCGCACCCTCAGCATCACGAGCACCAGTTTCAAACTCGTACTCACGCACTGTCTGCGCAAAACGATCAGAATACACAAAATCATGACCCGTGTTATACGGCGGATCGATATAGATCATCTTCACCTTGCCGAGGTAGGTCTCTTGGAGCAGCTTCAGCACGTCCAGGTTATCCCCCTCGATGTAGAGATTCTCGCTGTCGAATGCGCCCGCCGTGCCGTCCCGCCCGACACTGTCCTCCACAACGGGACGGAGCGTCATCGCAATCGGTGCGTTTGCCGCAAGAATCGCCTGTCGCTTGTCGGGCCATGTGAACGCATAGCGCTCCTCACGCCCCTCTACGATCTCACGCGCGAGCTCCTGTCGCAGCACATCAAAGTCGATCGCCTGCACGACCTTCCCGTCCCGCATGACCTCCGTCAGGGCATTCGGGAACAGCCGCCCCACCGCCTCGATATTCCGCGCCACGTTATCCCTGCTGTGCATCTTCATCCGCTCCATCGCGCTCTCTCCTATTCTGCCTATATCAGAATCACATTTCGTTCACTCTCATGAAAATACATTCGATTGCGCTGCATCTTATGATTTCATCGACGCTCCACATCCGCGCCTCATTATACCATATTCACGCACTCTCCATAGATCATTTGCCCCCCCATAAATATGCAGACAAAACCCCTGTTGATAAGTCGTTCCATCACATGATATAATTTTCATACAAACTCCCCGTTCAAACAGGAAAGGATTCTAACGATGTCCGGCGGCAAATTATTGACACCAAAAGAGCAAATCGAGCACATGAAAGAGAGAGGCATATCTTTTCATCTCTTTTCGGAGGAAGATGCACTTATTTTCCTTCAGGAGAACAGCTATCTTACAAAAGTTTCGGCATACCGCAAAAATTATCAAAAGCACCCCGCAGGACCGAATAAAGATAAATACATCCATTTGGACTTCGCCTATCTCGTCGAACTGTCAAAAATCGATATGCACCTAAGGCGGCTCGTGATGACACTATGCCTCGATCTCGAACACGCAATCAAAGTCGCTCTGATGAATGACATTCTGGATAACCCAGATGAAGATGGATACAACATCGTAGCTATATTTATACGGGGAGAAACTTCTTTTCCAGAGCAAACTGCCCGTAAGATGCAGCGAAGTTACTGCCAAGATTTATACCATCACAACGAAGATGCTCTCCCTATATGGGTGCTTCTGGAAATCATATCATTTGGCGATCTGATCAAACTCTATCGCGTCTATTTCGATCTCTACCACAAACAGCGTACGTCTCCCTTTGACTATCGTTTGTTGGAGCATATACGTAATATCCGAAATGCTGCGGCACACAACAACTGTCTGATTGCACATATCAACCGCAAGGTTGAGGAAAACAATCGTCTTGCCAATATATTAGCAACGTATCCAGAGATTACAAAATCACGCCGAAAGAAATACCTACGCAAACAGTTCACGCAGGATTTTACAGCGCTGATACTGGCATACGCAGTGTTTGTCCAGAGCGATGGTATGCGTACATCGGCGAAAAAGGCACTGGATGACCTGTTCCTCAACAGGATGTGCCGCCATACAGAATACTTTACAAAAAACGATATCCTCATGGATGCTCATAAGTACTGTACCGAAATTGTGCGCTGTTTCCTTGAAAATAGATGTTGACAAAGGTGTCTTCGCACGATATGATAACGTCACGGTTAAAATCCATTTTCATGGATTTTGGATGGCGTGTATTCTTTTTGAGGATATGCGCCTTATTTTTATGCAGGAAACCAAGCATCCTGCCCCCAACCGCGCAACTTTATCCCACTCCTTCGCCAAGGGATGCCTCCAATGCTCGCAGCTGCTGCACAAGCTCAAACTTCCTCTTCGGCTGTTTCTCCCGCTGGATCTTCGCCTCGAGCGCAGCAATCTGCTTTTCGATCCGCTCTCTGCGCCCCTGCGCAGCGACGCTCTCCCGGAGGGTCGATGTGCGTGCATCCCCGAGTGCCTCGCCCGCAATCCGGCGGACGAGGTTCTCATAGACGGCATCCATCGACAGTCCCTCGATGCGCAGAACTACCTCCCCCACAGGCATCCAGTCTGTGTAATAGTACCGCTCCACCCGCACGCCTGTACTCTTTGCGTCAGGTGTTTCTTTGTATGCAAGAACAAGGCGCATCCGATCCTCCCACACGAGGACAAAGAGGATGTGATATGGGATCGCTCGGTCAATGAGGCGCAGAACAGCCTCATCAATTTGCCCATCGTTCAGACGCAGCTCGAATACTTCGAGCTCCTGCACCTCCTTCCCTGCAGCGAGGTTCAACACCTCCGGCGCGATCTTGTTGCGCCAGTGGATGGATGCAATCTGCTCACTGAATGCCTTTTTGAGCGCAGGACTAGGCTCGCATTTGCCATAGATTTTCTGTTTTGGGATTCTCCGATTGAGTTCCGTAGAGGCCGGCAGTCCGAGCATGTTCGCCTCCTATCTACCGCACGACGAGGAAGCAGATGAGCTCAAAGTCGTCGAGACCCGCGATGTCGTTGTGCAGGGCGCTTGTTCCACCCGCAGAGAAGAGGCTGTCGATGTCGCTCTCCTCCTTTACGTCGATGATGGAGTGGATCGCATCGTTCAGCAGTGCAGAGACGGTGTGCATATCACGCCCATCATTGGTCTCGCGGTTGAACGGCTCGTATACTGCTCGGATGGGCTCTTTTTTCCCACGGCAGAGGAGGCGGATATCGTCGAGGATCTTCTTCGGATTCTGATAGTCGCAGAGGATCGTTCCATCCTGCCCGATGTAGACCATGTAGAAGGGGTGAATGCGGTTGCGTGTATCAACGCCTAGGCTGCTGCGAATGTTCTTCAGGACGAAGATGACACCCGCACCGAGCTCGTCCGCCGCAGGAACAACGGTATGCAGGCCGCGCGGCTTCTTGTCCATGTCACCGTGGTCCTTTAAATATGCGAGCAGGTCGAGGCGGAATTCGTTGAGCCCGAGATCCATGATGGAGATGCCGTCGTTCATGTCCTCGATGTCGACGACCTCCTCCTGCAGGCGTTTTAGCTGCATTTTACGATACTCGAGGTCGCCCTTTTCCTCTGGGTTGATGAGATCATCGTCGCCCGTAGAGGTCATGATGCTGAGCCGCATGCGCGACTCGACGCGCGGCTTGAGGTTGATGTAGTCGTCGAGGGTCAGATCCGGCCAGAAGTTCACGAGTTGGATACACGCATTCCGACTGCCGATGCGGTCGATGCGCCCAAACCGCTGGATGATGCGCACGGGGTTCCAGTGGATGTCGTAGTTAACCATGTAGTCGCAGTCCTGCAGGTTCTGTCCCTCGGAGATGCAGTCCGTCGCGATCAGGACGGTAATGTCCGCCGCGCTGCCCGGCATGAGTACGTCCCGCCCCTTCGAGAGGGGGGAGAAGCAGGTCAGTACGTTGTTGAGCGTTGCGCGAAAGCCCGCGATCGTTGTGCGCCCGTCGATGGAGCCGGTGATGAGCGCCGTGTCGCATCCGTATGTTTCCTTGAGATACGTACTGACGTGCTCGTAGAGGTACTCCGCTGTATCAGAAAATGCCGAAAAGACGAGAACACGGCGATTGCCTTCGTTGATGGGGTGCTCGATCTTGTCCGCGATGAGGCGCAGGAGTTCCTGCAGCTTCGTATCGTGTGCAGGGGTGATGTCCGCCACCATTTTCGTGAGGACGCCCAGTATTTCGCTGTCCTTTTTCAGCTCCCTCCGCCATGATTTCCAGTCCATGTCTGCCAGGTCGACGGGCACCTTTTTGCCGACGGCAAAGAGTTCTGTATTCTCATCATCCATATCAAGGTCGGATGTCTCCATCTCATACAGAGGGAGCTCCGCGCGGCCGGACTGCTCGAAGCGGTTGATCTCAGTGATCGCAGTATCGATGCCCGCCTTGATTTTGCCTAGGGTCAGACGGAACGAGTGGACGGAGCTCTCGAGGCGTTTGAGCAGGTTGATGCTCATCAGCCGCTGCATGCCGCGCTCGCGCCCTGTCTGCGTCAGGTTCTCTCCCTTGTTGTGGGTGAGGTCTTTGTATTTGTCGCGTCTGCTCGGGTGGATGTAGTCCGACGGCGTATAGATGCAGAGTGTGAGCTGCATGAGCTGCTCGTAGATCTCATGATAGTTGATCGCGCCCGCCAGATCTGTGAGCTGCGGGCGGAGGGAGATGGGTTTCAGGCGTGCGGGGAATTTGCCAATGGCGCTCGTGTCATAATATTTCTCGATGTGTCTGCGCGAGCGTGCGATGGTAACGCTGTCGAGCAGCTCGAAGAAGTCAAAGTCGAGTTTGCGCAGCAGTGTGTCCGTCGTGCGTTCCCCAGGCTCCTCTTTGCTCCATGTGTTAAATGCGCTCTGCGCCTGCCGAAAGATGTCCTCGATGCTCCTCGATGTGTCGAGGCGCTCGTCGAGGTTTGCCGCGTGCCCCGCGTAGGCGAGGGCGAGCTGGTTCTTTAGATCGGTAAAGCGGTTGTTGACCGGTGTCGCGGAGAGCATGAGCACCTTTGTCTTGCGCCCCGCGCGGATGACACGATCCATGAGCCGCTGATATCGGTTCTCCTGCGTGCGGCTGTGCGTTCCGATGCCGTTGCGGAAGTTGTGCGACTCGTCGATAACGACGAGCTGGTAGTTCCCCCAGTTCAGCCGATCCAGGTCGAGCCCGTTTGACTGTCCGTGGCTGCGCGAGAGGTCGGTATGGAAGAGCACATCGTAGTTCAGACGATCCGCAGCAAGGGGATTGTTGACGTAGTTGTCCTTGTAGGTGTTCCAATTCTCCGCGAGCTTTTTCGGGCACAGGACGAGGATACTCATGTTGCACTCCTCATAGTATTTCATGACGGCAAGTGCGGTAAATGTCTTGCCGAGACCGACGCTGTCCGCGAGGATGCAGCCGTTGTATTTCTCGAGCTTGTTGATGATGGCGAGAACGGCATCGCGCTGGAAGTCGTAGAGCATACTCCATATTTTGCTCTTTTTGAATCCGACTTTTTCATCCGGCAGCTCGTTCTCGGACAGATCACCCAGGAACTCACTGAATACGTGATAGAGCGTTGTGAAGTAGATCATCTCGGGCGCATGCTCTGCATAGGCGGTGCTGATGTTCTCAATGACGGCATCTGTCACGTCCTGCATACGCACAGGGTCGTTCCAGAGCTCATCGAAGGTACGCATATACATCTGCGCTGCCTGCGGCTCGTCCATGCACTGGACGATGTTATAGGCGTTGTTCCCGCGCTCGCAGCCGAGATCCACGGTCGTAAAACCGCTCATCGGGACATAGACGGTCTGCTTCTCGGCAGCAGAGACCATCATGAAGCCTGGCATCTGCTCGCCGCCAGTGTTGGATTTGAACCGCGCCTTGGCACGGATCCAGTCCGCGCACTCCTTCGCAATCGCGCGCTGCGTCATCTCGTTGCGCAGGCGCACCTCGAACTCTGTGCCGTAAAGGCTCGTCTCACGCGAGATGCGCGGGATGTAGAACTCGCGCTTCTCCTTTGCCGCCTTTTCCCGAATGAATGTGGGCGAGGTGAAGAGGAAGCGGAACTCCTCCACGGACGCCAGCTGCTCGCGCAGCTCCTGATACGCGTACATGGAGAAACACGCTGCCGCAATGGACACCCTGCTGCCGCGCACAATCTCTGCCCGAAGATCGTCGCGCACCGTGTTTGTGATGTTATCGAATATCTTCACTCTGCTCCACCAAATCTTTCCCATAGAGATTGGCTCGATCAAACTTTCGTCCCTATTATAACATATTTCAAAGAAATCAAAAGATACGTCTTCGGTTTTGAGCTGCTCCCTCCGTTCAAAAGAGTCCCCGTTGTCAAGATTTCATCCTCCTTTCATGCAGAATGACGACAACCTACTCATTCAGAGAACATCTTTTGCTGATCGCCTTAATTTTTATTTCATTAAGTATTTTATTTATGCTATAATTATAATTAACTTTTCCAGTATTTTGTCCTTATAGAGATTTATTTGCACTACGAAAGGTATTACGATGACTACCTCACGCAGAGTTCTTTGGGACGCAGAAGAAACGGCCATTCTTGTTCACGCATATACACAAGTTAAAAGTGGTCTCTTATTCGAGGATGAAGCGATTAAATTCGTATCAAACACCCTGCGAGAACGTGCTCTGAGGAAGGGCATGGATATCGGTGTGACGTTCCGAAATGAGAACGGCATAACGATGCAAATGACAAAAATCGAGGATCTATTTTCTGGTGGGAAATTCCGCCTGAGCCCTCCGCCGCAAGTATTCACTGACGTTGTCAATCTGTATAAGAAAAACCGCCATGCATTCAATGACCTGTTGCAGCAAGCAATAGGGGGATCGCCTCTTTCCACCTCTCTGGAAGAGGATTTCTTTCAGTGGCTCGCAAAAAAAGTTTCCGACAACTTGCGACAAAAATTAAAAAATGCAAGCCTCGATCTGGATCGCTTTTTCACGACCTACAAAACACTTAAAACGCCCTTATTTGACAGAGATACGATACAAACGATTAATACGGTGAAATCCGCCATCACCTCAAATGATATATTGCGCGTTATACACAAGGGTAAACTTCCCCTGATGCAAACGCTCATTGAGTTTTACTGCATTTACCTCAACGAATCACAAGATAGCCATACGGATGAACACGAAGTAACGATCATAACGCCAGCTATCCTCTCACCGCCTCCACCGATCGGCAATACAGTGGACTTAACAGAAATAAAAATCGATCAATATGCAAATACGAAGCCAAAACAATTATATTACTTCAACGATTGCCATGATGTAAAACGCTGGAATGAGCTATACACACAGATAGCCCGTTGTATATATATAGATTTTCCACAACAGCTTCAGGGCATGATTGGAAAAAGTCTTTTTGGAAAAGACCGCCGAATGGATATTGGAGATGATTCCTGTATCTACAGAATGAAGTTTCCAAAGGAAATAACCAAAGGTCTCTATTTAGAAACGCACCATAGTGCTACCAATACCGTCCGAAAAATAAAACGTCTATTGGATCTGTGCAATATTGACTACAAAAATGTCACGATCGTCTACACCATGCTTGGTGAGACTTCGCCGCTCTCAGAGGAAGCTCCTGTCGCGCTTCCCGATCTTGCAGAGGCTGACAATGCACCATCAGAAGCTGTCTCTGATCCTGTTGTGACGAAGGATATTGTCGTTCAGCCTTCACTTTCGGTTGGAGCGTATGCATTTGGCACGGATACGCCGGCAGCATACACGCAAACCAGTCGATCTGTTCTCTCATCTTCCCCTATGAGCCCTATCGATATAGCCGCCCTCCCCCAGGCCTATTCCGAAAGCCGATCTCGACAGGAGGAACACCTTCTCTAGCCTCAAAAATTCACTCTCCCGCAAATGAATGTTGATGCATGACTCAGACGGAGGTGCACACATGACACCGGTCATCACTGCTCTATTGGAAAAATGTGAGATTTATCTTGATGGAGCCCTCATTTCCAAAGAGAATCTCCTTGAAAAATACCACTCTTTCTTTGCAGAGAGTATACAAAGTCAAAAGAAGCCAACCGGTTTCGTCCTTCATACGAACAATGTATGTTTTGACGCGCTTTCCATTGTCGCTGTCAGTATAGGATGTCTCTCATACAGTGCCGTTACCATCGACGACATCCTTGCCACACTCGAGGAAGATGACTATGTGATTTATAAAGACCAACGCTATCGTTGGAAGGGAACAGAGGAGGTCAATGGAATCACACACTTCAGACTATTAAAAGATGGCGTGGGATTCAACAGCCCACTCAATCTCCTGCTCCCTTATGAAGAATACAAACAACGGATCAAGCCCTATTATGGTACCGCACAAAAAACAAATGGCGTGGGTGTAAAAGCCATCACAACAAACCGTGAAGAGTTTCTCGCCTATATCCTCGACCGTCCCATTAATGAAATCCCGCCTCAGATTGATGTTGCTGTTGTCGTCGCATGCGAACGGGAACGATTCGAGGATATATTCAAACGCATTCGTATAAAATATGACAAGGAAACGTCTGTCTCCCTATCCGATGTTTTGCCGGCATCCTATTATACGGACACAGATCGCCCCTATCAAATCGGTGCAAATCCGACAAAGGCCGAGCCCGTACTCAAAGTCACAAGCAATCTCTCCATCGCCCGAGAACTGCTATACGATCGCGACATGAATACCGTTGTCGGCTTTCTATCCCTCCTCGATGCACCGACCACAATGGACATAGAGGATTTGAACGATTTGCTACGCGCTAATGTCCTAAGATTTTCCTATATTGCAGCTCCGATCTACAACAAGAACGTCGCAGCTATGCTCAAGGAGCATATGGAGGCGCCCCTCTTTGCTTGCACAAAATCGTTCCTATCCCAAAACCTCGGTACTATCTATGCAATGAATGGTCACACAACCGCTCTGTTTCGCCAAGTCAAGACGATGCTGAAAAGCCATATGGCCCCCATCACGGTAGACAGCGGTATCACAAAAGATATATACGAGAATGTGGTGAATCTCCTCAATGTTGTCCGAAAATCCCATTGGGATGCTCCGGAAAAAGATATATTTATCCGAACAGCTTACAGTCTGCTGAATCTGTTCATCACGGCTGTCTTCTCCATGAAAGAGATGACAGAAGCGATCAGCGAGGACGCGATCTCCACCTCATCCCCATTGGATCGTATCAAAACACTGTGGAACATTGCCGATCAAATCGATGATGATGACAATACACAGAATAAATGTGCGGCGATTGCCGATCTATTGGAACAGCAATATACACAGCTTGAGTTTACTGCCCCCAAGCGCCCCCCTCTGTTCTCCTGCATCCTGGACAACTGCAACTCCCACCACGGTACAATCCTTGCCATCATTGTTCCGAAGGCATACTATGGCGTCATCCTAAGGCATCATCACGAGAAACTTTTTTCCCACAATAATATTTCCTGCGTCACACCTGCAAAATTTGATCCAAACGCATCATATGAACTTGTGATCTCCGTAGGAGAACTCAAAGATAAAAAGTACAATCCGACCTCCTGCTCCTCTGCAACAGAAGTCTACACACTGCTCGCTCCCTGTGAGCAGCGGCTCTTTGACTATCGCCGGTATACGGCAGAACAGTATGAACACCAACTCAATGCGCGCATGGGGTTGGTTGAAGAAGTCGATGCCCCAAAAGCTCCAATCGAGGACATTGCGGTCAATCCACCCCAGCTATGGAGTGATCTGGACGACTATCTTGCAGACTCCGGTGCAGGAGCACTGCGCAGATTTGCCATAACAGCGACCTCTGCAGACGGGCAGTCCGCAGCATCCGAGGTGACG
>ERZ773100.942-NODE-942-length-14039-cov-53.362772_pt1 | contig 14039 bp, 24 predicted proteins | sample MGYA00511119_ERZ773100 | MGnify/ENA primary metagenome ERZ773100 (study PRJEB29015, sample SAMEA2738000) | human oral metagenome | biome: human oral; feature: human-associated habitat; material: dental | place: China | collected 2111 ...
GAGGAGATGAACCAGAACTACCGCGACGTCGGGTGAGGCGGCCGCGAACGCCCTGAAGCGGGCTCTCGGTCGCGTGACGGTCGCCGCCACCGCCCCGGACTCCCCCGTGGACGGGGACCTGTGGGTGGTGACCGGCGCGGGCCAGCAGGCCACCGGCGTCAAGGTGTGGTCGGGGCGGGAGAAGGCCTGGCAGGACTACATGCTGTTCGCCGGCAAGGTGTTGGTCCCCGGTTCGGTCGGGAACGTCCAACTGGCTGACGGCGCTGTCACCGCCCCGAAGATCACCGCCAGCGACGAACTGTGGGCGAAGGTCGGCACGTTCGCCAAGGTGACAACGCAGATGCTCCAAGCCGGGCAGGCGCGGATCACCGGGGAACTCCTGGCTGACACGATCCGCCTGTCCACGCGGATCGTGGCCGGTGACCCGTCTGGGGATGCGGCGATCATGGATCATACGGGGCTCCACGTGGTGAAGGCCGTCGGGAACCAGCCCACGGAGGTCGTCACGCTGGGTACCAGCGGCTCGGATTTCCTGTCGATCACCGGCACCGACGGGCTCGCCAAGGCGACCATCACCGGCGACGGCGAGGTCACGACACAGTCGCTCTCTGTCGCCGATCGGATCACCTGGCGCGGCACGGACCTGGCCGACACTCTGGCTGCCCTGCCTAGGGGTGTGATCGGCTGGGGTGAGTGTTGGTCCTGGGGAGACAACGAGAACCATATCGTGCGCTCAGTCGACTCCATGTATGAGATCGTCGTCGACCTCGAAGCCGGGAGAATCTACCAAGCGGCCACGATGCTGACATGGTACAGCCAGAAGGCAAACGCCATGCTCGAGGCCCGCATGCAGGGCGAGCCAGTAGGCAACGGCGCAAAGGGCACCTTCGAGTACCGGGTGCGCCTAGTGTCGGAGAACCGGAACCAACTCCAGACGTCGCACGCGGCGTTCCAGCCGTTCACGGTAGAGGCATCAGGCACGTACCGACTCCTGTTCCTGGCCGCGTCAGCCTACGGCTCCGAGGGCGTCATGCTGACGAAGAGCGACGCATCCCTCCCGACACCCTATGTGCTGGTGCAGGACCTCGGCCTGGCCCCAGAGAAGACAGTCCAGCCGAACCACACAGTGATACTGGGCGCCCCGAAACCATCGGAGCAGCCACAACCGAAACGCAACTACGTCAAGAAGTACCGCTCGAATTGGTGGAAGGCGTACTCCAACGGCTCCCCGGATTCGTCGTGGCCGGACACTATGCCGCAGGGCCGCTACGGCAGCTGGGCGTACAACTCCCTGATCGGTTTCCCGAATATGACCGGGGACCTGTCTGGGGCCACGATCACGAATATGCGCGTCTACGCGTATGCGAAGCACTGGTATGGGCAGACCGGCGTCGCTTCTATTGGTTCACATGGTTTCCAGTCCGCGCCCGGCTCGTATTCCGGTGGCGGCAACAGGTGGTATGAGTCCGGCGGCTGGGGCCGTGGTGACGGCCGTTGGATTCAGATTCCCCGAGACCAGTGGAACAGCTGGAAGGGCGGTTATTTCCGCGGGATCTCCTTTGAGACCAAGGGGAACTCCAGTTACGGCTACTGGTCGCATGACCTGACTATCGAAATATCCTACACCAAGTGAGAAAGGCGAATAGATGCCCACTAACCACTGGAAGGGAATCCCTATTCCCGAGGCGGGCGATGACCTCCTGTCCGCGTGGCCGAACGCCCTGGACGCCGCGGGCGTGATCTTCCCTGCCCAGTCCGTCGCCGCCGGCAGGGAGATCCTGTCGAGGGCCGAGGCCGCCGGCCACGCCCCCACGGCAGCCCACCCCGCCTACCTCGACGTCGGCGGCATCCTCTACCGCTCCGACGGCTCCAAGAACGGCTCCACCTGGATCCTGCGCCCGATCAACGAGGTGCAGGCCGCAGAGGCCAGCGTCGTCGTCGCAAACACCCTGAAGCTCGGCAACAACCAGTACTCGGGAGCAGCCCAGGTTGACCTGGGCGTGCGCCCCTACGACCGGATTGTCCAGGTGTCATTCACGGTATGGGGCCGTGTCAGCGCGGGCGATATTGACGCCACCGTGCTTCTCCTGGACCGCCCCTACCGGGCGCGCTTCCCCAATGACTCCACTGGCGCGTCCGTCACCGTCACCGGGATTCGTGTGGTCCCCGCGGGCCAGGATCCAAAGATTCGCTGCGGTTTTACCGGAGCGTACGGAACTGGCGGCACATTCTCCATTAGTGGGGACTCCGCCTACTCCACCCTATTCGCAACCGCACTACCAAGGAGTATGGGCTAATGCCTGCTGGATATCTGGACACGTCAGAACGCGGCCTCAAGGCTATGACCGACACCGACTTTAACGGCCTGGCCGAGCGGGTCTCCACCGAGTTCGCCCGCCGCGAGTACCTGCGCAACTGCAAGGAGGAGGTCGACAAGCGCGTCGACGCCTACATGCAGTCCGTCTCCGGGGAGGCGAAGGACATCAAGTCCCTCCGGCCTGACGCGGTGGTGGGGCCGGGTGAGCGGATCATCGTCACCGGCAAGTACTACAAGAACGTCTCCCGCGCCTGGCTGTCGCCGTTCAAGGCGGGTCCGGTCAATTTTGCCGCTGGCTGGGAGGAGCAGCAGGGAGGCGTCCTGTGAGCGTCGGCAGTGTCACCGCTGAGATCGCCCGGCGTATCTGCGACGTCGAGCCCGTCGGCTACAGCCAGGGGGAGGACCGACGTAGTTGGTACGCCGCGGCGGACGCCCATGGGCGAGTCTCGTCGCCCCAGAGTGCCGACTGCTCCAGCCTAGCAGCCGGGTCGATCTCCTACGGTCTCCACCACACGTACGGCGTGCCGTGGGGGCACAAGGCGCTGCTTGAGCCCAACGACTTCTGGACCGGGAACCTCCGGGCCGGTATGGAAGCCCGCGGGTTCGAGGAGGTCAACTGGCCGGACGAGAACCTGACGCCGGACGGCGGTTTCCAGATCGGCGACATCGTCCTGTCTGCTGGGAACGAAGGCGGCGTGGGCCACGTCATCGTGATCGTCGAGAACGGCTACGACCCGCTTGAGTCCGAGGCGTGGATCGCCGAGACCGGCGACATATACGGTGCCCCCGGCGACCAGACCGGCCAGGAGACCCGCACCGACCGCTACTCCTCGCATCCGTACACGCAGCGCGGGGCTTGGACATCCTGTCACCGGTTCAACGAGGGCAAGTTCTTCCAGCAGTGGCCCGAGTTCGCGAAGGGGAAGCCGGCCTCCAAGCCCGCCGCCCCTGCTGTCTCCTCGGCACCGGCGCACGCGCACGGGATCGACATCTCCAGCCACCAGGGCGGGCTCAATATCGCCGCGATCTGGGCTGATTTCGTCATCGTCAAGATCACGGAGGGCACCGGCTACGTCAATCCGTTCTGGCAGCAGCAGGCGGAGGCGACGCTGGCCGCCGGGAAGCGCCTCGGCCTCTACCACTTCGCCAATGACGAGGACCCGTCCGAGCAGGCCCGGTTCTTCCTCGACCGCGCCAAGAGCTACGCGGGAAGGGCGACGTTCTGGCTGGACTGGGAGGCTGACGCCCTCAACCTGGCCCCCTCGGACGCCCTCGTGATCCTCAACCAGATGGCAGCCGAGACCGGCTCCACGCCGGGCATCTACCTGAACGGGGCTGGCCTGGAGAGCGGCAACTGGTCCGCCGTCGCCGGCCGGTTCCCGCTGTGGTACGCCGGTGGGCCCGAGTACAGCAGCTACGGCCGCGCCTACAGTGACCCGCCCATCCCGAACGTCCCCTACTGGGGGGGCAACGTCCTCATTCACCAGTACACCGAGGACGGGTACCTGCCCGGCTACAACAGCCACCTCGACCTGGACCGTCTGCGTGACCGCAGCGCGTGGGACACGATGAAGGGCGGCGGCCAGGTCGCCGCCACCGCCCCGGCAGCGTCCGCGCCGTCGGCGAGCCCGTACACCGGGAAGAAGAACCGGAGCGACGGGCAGGCGGAGCTTGTCTGCAATGGGAACTTCGGCATCGCGACCATCGGCCGTCTCCAGCAGGTCATGGGGACCACGATCGATGGCGTCCTTGACGAGGACGGCTCCCCGGCGGTTGAGCGGCTTCAGTCGTTCCTGAACGCGGCCGTGAAGCCGGACCAGCAGCAGGCGCTCAACGATTCCCCGGCGCTCGACGTCGACGGCGTCCTTGGGGCCGACACGTGGCGCACGTTGCAGTTCCTCATCATGGCCTGGCACCGCGAGTACCTGCCGGCAGGCTGGGACTTCGCTGACTGGGTCGACGGCGAGGCTGGGCCTGCCACGATCGGCGCTCTCCAGCGCGCACTCAACAACTCCAGGGCCGGCTCCGGCCGCCTCTGGTGACCACCACCCATCTAGGAAGGATCATTATGGGAAAGCATGAGGCTACCGCCTCCCAGGTAATTCATCCGTCGCGCGCCGTCATCCGGACGGTCTTCCAGGCCCTCGTGGGCCTGTGCGCCCTGGCTCCGGTGGTCTACACGGCCGCCAGCCAGCAGGACCCGGCTGTCGCCACTGGCGCTGCCGCTGGTGTCCTCGCCATCACGGGTGCGGTCACCCGCATCATGGCCCTGCCTGGTGTGGACGCCTGGCTGCGCATCTACGTGCCGTGGCTGGCCGCCGCCCCGGCTGAGACGCAGCAGCCCGCTACCAGCGAGCCTGAGGCGTCCTGATGGGCCTGGGCCGCCGCATCTGGGGGACCCTCCATGAGCCCCGTGTCGTCACCGCCCTGATGGTGGCGACGTATGGGGTCGTGGCGGCCGCCATGGCCCTCATCCTCACCAGCCCGCACGTCCAGCCCTGGGACGTCACCCTAGGGTGTGTCGTCACCATCATCGGGTGCCTGCTGGGCGCCCCGTCCGCGTGGCTGGGCTGGTGGGGAGTCGAGGGGCCAGCGGCGGCCCTCACCGCCCTCGGCCTCCTCGCCGTCGCCGTCGAGGACACTCTGCGCGCGCTCACCACTGACCGGTGGCCGGGATGGCCGCTCCTCATCATCATCGCTCTCCTCCTCATGATCGCCCAGCGGATGGCCCGCACCTGGGGCCGCGCGTGGGAGCCCGGCCGCGAGCCGGACACCCCGCTCCGTCGGGCACAGATCGGCGTGACCGTCGCGAAAGCTCGCGAGGCTGACGCGGCGGCCCGCGCCGCAGAGAGAGGAGATACGGGATGCGAGCAGCCGACCTGATCGCCGTCGTCATCACGAGCGGCCTCGCCGCTACCCTGGTCGGGCAGATCGGATCCGCTATCCGCGCTCTCTGGCACGCCCGTCAGGGGCGGGAGACGGAGGTGCAGGCCGCCCGTCGAGAGGCCGCCCAGTGGGAGATGGTCGCGCGTAGGACGCGCGCTATTGCCCTGGATCGGGGCGCTCCTCTGGGGGACCTGCCGCGCGGCCCTGGGGAGTCTCCGATTGGGGACCTCGCTGACGACTGAGAGGCTAATATGTGGCCTAGGCGCCCCCGCTACCTACCCGGGTAGTGGGGGCGCCTTTCGTCTTCTCTAGGCGGCGTTGAAGTTGATGGGCTTCTTCCCCTTGCGGGCGCGGCGCTCGTTGATGAGTTCGCCAGTGGTCTTCTGCCACCAGCGCTTCGGTGCAGGCTCGCTGGGCTCGACGTCGACATCCTCGACGGCGGGCGCCTCGGCCTCCTGTGCGGCTTTCTCGGCCGCGGCTGCCTGTCCCTGGCGGACGATGGTCATGGCCTTCGCTGCGAAGGAGCGGGCCTCCCCGTAGCGCTTTACGTCGAGTTCGACGACGTGCGCGTCGTCGACGGTCTCGACGATGAGGAACTTCGTCGCCGCGACCTTCTTCTTGATGGCGAGGGCGAAGATGCCGACGGCGGCGACGCGGGTGGCGGTGAGTCGCTTGCTGGCTGCCTGACCGTCCTCGACGACGATGTCGACGACGTCGGTTGGGGGGATGACGGTGAGTCGCTTCGGGACGCCGACTGAGCCGTCGGAGTAGACGGTGATCTTGCCGTCGTTCGCCTTGAATTGGGCGGAGTGGAAGAGTGACATGGCCGTGGCCTTTCTGGGGAGTTTTCGTTGTGGTTGCTGGGGTTGTTGGGAGTTCCGTGGAGATTGCTATCTGATTGCTATCTCGGGTGCCTCGTGACCACTATGGTGCCGCATGATTCCGGGGCTGTCAACCTCCTTCAAGCAGTTATCATGAAGAACTGATTCAAGGGGTAGGATGGGTTCGAGCGTGGTGCAAAACCGCGCCATTCCGCCAAAACCATCACACCCAACGTGTGCCCTCATGGGCTATCCTGGGCTACACACTGCTATCCAAACTGCTATCCACTGCTACCCGAGGAGGCCCCCATGGCATACGGAGAAGGCAGCATCTACCAGCGCAAGGACGGGAAGTGGGTCGCCGCCCTCCCCGTCGGCTACACCCGCTCGGGTGGGCTCAAGAGAGCCACCCGGATCCGCAAGACCGAGGCCGAGGCCAAGCGCGCCCTGAGGCAGTTGCGCCGCGACCATGCCGCCGGGCAGACCCAGGGTGCGAGCCCGAGGACCACGCTCAAGGCGTGGTGCGACCAGTGGAAGGCTGCCGCCGCCGCGCGTCTGCGCCCCACGAGCCTCGACGTCTCCTCCCGGATGATCGACCTCTGGATCGTCCCCACGATCGGCTCCAAGCGCCTCACCGACCTCAACCCAGCCGACCTGAGAACCCTCGATCGGGCGCACGAGAAGGCCGGGTCCAGCCCGACAACGGCGCACAGGTGCCGCGCCATCCTCCTCAAGGTCCTCCGAGACGCCCGCACCGAGGGGCACACTGTGCCGCAGGTCGTCTTCGACGTCCCCCTCCCCAGGAAGGCCCCCAACCGCCGCCGGGCCATCCCCGCCGCCGACGCCGCCACCCTCCTCAAGACGGCGACCGAGCCCGACGCCTGGCCCACCCTCGACGTCGACGCCAGCAAGCGCGAGCGCAACGCGAGACGCCTCGCCGGCGAGCACGACGCCTCCCGGTGGGTGGCCGCCCTCCTCCAGGGCCTACGCCAGGGGGAGGCCCTGGGGCTCACCTGGGACCGCGTGGACCTCGCCGCCGGGACGCTCACCATCGACCGCCAGCTCCAGGCCATCCCCAAGCGGGCACGTGACGCTGGCCTGCCTGGCTGGTATGACGCCGTGCACCTGACCGGCTCCTATCACCTCGTGCCGACGAAGACGGCGGCCGGATCCCGCGTGCTGCCGATCGTGCCGTGGATGGCGGCCGCTCTCGCCGCCTGGCAGGACCGCTGCCCTGAGTCCCCCTATGGGCTGGTGTGGCCGCGCCCTGACGGCGGCCCGTGGTCCGCCAGCGACGACATGGAAGCGTGGCACGGCCTCCAGGACGCTGCCGGAGTCCACAAGGGCGGCGACGGCACCGCCGATGACCCCTGGGAGTACTACGTCACCCACGAGGCCCGACACTCGACGGCCACGCTCCTCATGGCCGCCGGCGTCCCCGCCGCCGTCATCATCGCCCTCATGGGGCACACCTCAGTGACGACGACACTCGGCTACCAGCACGCCGACCTGGACCAGGCCCGGCAGGCCCTAGAGGCCGTGGCCCCCCGCCTCGGACTGACCGCCTGACCAATATCGTGACCGCGTTGAGATCGCACGACCTGTCGCCGCCACCGACAATCGTCGGTGAGGTCAGATGACTAGAGCCCCACCCAGTGAATCTGGGTGGGGCTCTTTCGTCGTCTATGGGGCGAGGTCAGCAGGAGAACTGGGGGACCAACTGCTCCTCGCGCAGGCGGTCCTCAGCGCGGGAGATGATCGTGGAGACGCTGACCCCAAGGGCGTCCGCGAGCGCGCACAGTGGCTCGAAGGTAATGGGGCGCTCGGCCTGGAGAAGGCGGATGAGAGAGCGCTTGGGGATACCTGAGGCGTCAGAGAGACCGCTCACGGTCATGTGCCGCTCCTCGCGGAGCGTGCGAAGTTCGGCGGCCGCAGCGGCGTTGAGGCCGACCCCAGGATTCGTTGCTCGCGTGCTCATGCCTCCACTGTGCCACAGTGGACACCAAGGTGACGGAACGGTAACGGTTTTCTAACGAGTTTCCCAGCGACTTGCCAGGTGCCCAAATGGGCACCTAGGGTTGTCCACATGGACACCAACCCACCGCCCATCATCCGGGCGATCACCCACCAGATGGAGACCACAGGCACCAGCCTCCTCCAACTCAGCAAGGCCACAGACATCCCCCGCTCCACCCTCCAACGCAGACTCCGAACCGGCCGCGGCCTCCAACTCGACGAAATCAGCCGCATCGCCACCGCCCTCGGAACCACCCCAACCCACCTCATCACCCAGGCAGAAGCCGCATAACCCCCCAAGGAAACCCCCATGTGCCACCCCACCACCCAGCGCCCCATCAGCGAGGCCATGCCCCTCGTAAACGCCCTCATCGAAGAGGCCGAGCGCAACTGCATCGACATCTACAAGGCCGACGCCTTGGCGTACCTCGACGGCCGATTCCAGATCGACCTCACTCCCTACGGCGGCGGAGCGCAGGCCCTCGCCGACCTCCTCGACCTTCGCCCCGACGTCATCTTCACCTCCCATGGGGTGACCTTCCAGAGTGTCGCCCGAACTGTCGGCCGCTGGACCATCTCCTCCTACTACCCCCTCGACGTCGAGGCGGCCGCGGCATGACCACCTACGCCCTCGGAGCCGCCGCTGCCGCCGCCATCCTCACCGAGGGTGCCCTCACCACCACGCTCGGCCACCACACGGGCGTCCTCCTCCTCGCCATCACCCTCACCGCAGTACTCGCAGCCCACACCATCCGCACCGAAAAGGAGCCCCGCCGATGACCGTCGCTATCGCCTACAACCTCCAGCGCGCAAGCGAACTGACGGGCTTGTCTGTCGACTTCCTCCGCCGCGCCATCAAAGCAACCGACCCCGACCGCCACCTCCCCGCCCGCCTCGCCGGCAGCCGCTACGTCATCCTCGCCTCCGACCTGGAGGAATGGATGCGCAGCCGCCCCGAAGCCTAACCCTCGACTCCCCAGAAAGGACCCCTCGTGAAAACCCCTCTCACCATGCTCACGCCACTAGGGCGTGGCGAGTACGCCTTCCGCTGGCAGATGCTCGCCACCGTCCCCGTCGTCCACCAGAAGCACGAGGCCATCGCCGACCTCATGGACCTCCTCCGCACCCTCGGCATGGTCCTCGCCAGCGAGCCCAGGGCCACCGTCAAGCACGGCATCATGCCCGTCCTCGCCCTGGAGTTCCGCGCCCGCTACGCCACCGACACCGAAGCCCAGCAACTCCAGCAGCCCCCACGCCCCACCCACAAGGAAGAGACTGCAGCATGACCACCGCCAGCACAATCCACCCCCGCGAGCGCGGCTCAGTCCGCGCCACCGACCCCGTCACGTCCCAGTGGGCGGCTGACTCCATCACCGACGCGACGACGTCGCAAGACTTCGTTCTCATGGTCCTCCGAGACTTCACCCGCCCCGGCCCGTTCACGCTCGCCTCCGTCGTCGCTCACACCACAGGCGTCCTCTCCCCCTCCCGCGCCCGGACAGCAGTCCGGGAACTTCAGGACAAGGGCCTCATCGAGGAGACTGGCGACTACGCGACCACGGCTTCCGGCCGCAAGGCGCGCCTCCTCACCCTCACCGAGCAGGGGAGGGCCGCCGCATGACCGCCCTCACCATGGAACAGCGCCGCCAGGACTTCGAGGCCATGCTCGCGCACGCCGACCGGGCTCGACAGGCAGTCAGCAAGTTCTGGACGACGGAAGAGGACACGCCAGGGAAGCCCCTCGCCAGCCTCGCCCGCGACGTCGCCGAACTGTGCGCCTCCTGGGCGTCTGCCGCCAAACGAGCCGAGGAGGGTCACCCACCCAGCGACCAGGTGAAGAACCTCGCCGTCATCGTCGCCGCCAGATGCCTCCGGGGCCTTAGCGAACGGGACCCCAAGGGCTATCTAGCGCCCCTCCTGGAAAGGATCGGCTACAAGCTATTCGACCGAGACCTGGGCATGGACCCTGCCGAGCGAATCGGCTGGCTCCTCAGCGCCCTCGGAGACGCCGCATGCTGCTACCACCAGGGCTACGACCCCAGTGGGGAGATCATCGTCTACCGTCTCCGCGTCCTCGCCTTTGAGGCCGTGTGTGCGGCGCTGGCTGCCGAGCGCGGCCTCTGGCAGGAGGAGGAATCATGACCGCCCCCTACTACCAGGATGAGCAGGTCACCCTCTACCACGGTGACTGCCGCGAGATCACCGAGTGGCTGACGGCCGACGTCCTCGTCACCGACCCGCCCTATGGGATGAACTTCCAGTCCGGCAGTCGCCGTGAGACGTTCGCCAAGATCGCGGGCGATGACGACACGGCTGTGCGTGACGCCGTCGTCACCCTGTGGGGCACCGACCGTCCGGCGCTCATGTTCGGCCGCTGGTCCGTGGCCGCCCCCGCCGGCGAACGCCAGCGCCTCATCTGGCACAAGGCATCCACGCCCGGCATGGGTGACCTCACCCTCCCGTGGGGGCCGAACTTCGAGGACATTCACATCCTCGGCCGGGGGTGGAACCGGGAGGCCACCGGGCTTCCCCGCGTCGGCGCGGTCATCACCACCACCCAGGGCCGAGGGGGGGGGTGTAGACGCCGAGAACAAGACCGGGCACCCGACACCGAAGCCGGTGGGGCTCATGGAGAGGCTCATCGAGCGGTGCCCGGCCGGCGTCGTGGCGGACCCGTTTGCGGGTTCGGGGGCCACGCTCCTCGCTGCCCGGAACCTGGGGCGTCGCTCCATCGGCGTCGAGCTGGAGGAGCGCTACTGCGAGAGCATCGCGGCCCGGTTGTCGGAGCCGGTACTGGACCTGTGGGGAGGTGAGGCAGCATGATCCGCGCTTATGTCCTGATGGCCGAGCATTACAGCGACTACGTCGGCCCCTGCGAGACCACGAGCCTGGAGTTGCAGCGCCGCGACAGTGACGACGCCGAGTGGGTGACGTTCTACGACGAGGGGAACAGCACCGAGGTCGATGCTCCCGGCCCGACGCCGCCCCTCGGCTGGTACCACTACCGCATTCGCGCCCTGCTGGATGAGCTTGGTATCGATCCGGCCGAGCATGTGGAGACCGTGGTTCGGTACGTCTACGACTCTGGGAGGCGGTCATGACCCGTGTTCTTCTGCCGGGGCGGCTGGTCCGGCATATCGCCGACGTCGGCGCACCAGGGCCGTTCCAAGGGGCCACATGGTACCCACTCACCCGCCTCTGTGACGGGGGCACCAAGCGCGCAGGGAGCCCGTTCATCGAGCAACACTGCGAGTTCATCGAGAGCGTGGACCTCACCGACCCGCTCGTCTGCCCCGCCTGCCTCGCTGTCCACCAGCCCGCCGACGACGTCGACGAGACCATGGGGACCATCCCCCTCTTCGACCTATGACTAGCCCCGTGATGACCGCTGAGGAGGCGGCCTGGGTGCGAGAGCACGCCTGGCTGCCTCCCATGCGGCGAGACTACGCCCAGTGGCCGTTCCTCTACGACCGGTGCGCCTGCCGCCGCTTCCTCGCCGGTGGAGGGGCCTGCGGTGACTGCCAGCGCGGTGACCACGCCGCCTGCACTCACCGGATGGACCGCTGGCCGGCCGATGCGCCCCTCTGCTGGGTCACTGACACCCAGGGGCGTGTCCCGGTCCTCGACGGCGTCGACTCCTGGCAGGTGTGGGACGCCCGCGCCGCCCATGACCCCCGCTGCACCTGCTACCTCACCGGCCACGTTGACGCCGCGCCGGCGCCCGAGCAGGGCGACCTCTTCTCTCTCCTGGCGGCCTAGCCCGCCCCCAAACCACTAGGATTACCAATGGATTCGTTTAGTTTCTTCGTCCCCGGTGAGCCGATCACCGAGGGCTCCACCAAGGCGTTCACCTCAGGTCAGCGGGTGGTCGTCACCCACGACCGCGGCCCCGAGTTGGACGCGTGGCGCACCCGCGTCAAGCGCGCCGCCCAGGAGGCTGCCCGAGAAGCCGGCTGGGAGCCCCGCTACGACGGCCCCGTCGTCGTCAGTGCTGAATTCATGCTGACTCGCCCAAAGAGCGCCAAGAAGCGGCTCATGCCGCATGTCAAACCAGACCTGGACAAGCTAATCCGCGCCGTCGGAGACGCCCTCGCGCCCTACAAGCAGCCCGGCGTCCTACGTGATGACAGCAGGATCGTGACGTGGCATGCCTCCAAGCACTACGCCCTCCCCTACAGGCCAGGCGTGTTCATCACCGTCTCCCCTGTCGGCGGGGGATACCTGGACGCCTCCTACACCATCGCCGATCGGTTGGAGTCCGAGGAGCGGAAGATTCAGGAGGACGCGGCATGAGCGAGATCATTCACGAGAGGTCGCCGCGTTCTCGTGGGCGCGTCCGGTGCGATGACTGTGGTCGCCGCATCCCCGAGGGGGAGCGGTACGTCCGGTCGACTGTTGTCGACCGCGGGGCGATCTGGGAGTGCCGGGAGTGCCAGCCATGCGAGACCGCAGCCAGCCACGTCGTGGAGTGGCTGGGGCCGTACTACGACGACGCTGGATATAGCGCCGAGGACTTCTATGAGTGGGCGCGGGAGGTCACGAGGTACGCGCCCGTCGACGACTACCTGTTCCTGTACGCGGACGTAGGCGGGTGGACCCACTACCTGGAGGACCTTGCTGACTCCGCCGCCAAGTGCGCGGCCGACGACGCCGACCCCACGCTCGCGTGGGACGACGAAGCGTGGGCGGCCTTCACCTGGCGCATGCAAACCAGCCCCGTAATAAATGCTAGGAGGAAATGATGAGGATTCGGTCTATCAAGCCGGAGTTCTGGTCAAGCCCGGATATCGCGGCCCTGTCGGACGCCGATCGACTGTTGTTCATTGGGCTTTGGTCGTATGTGGATGACCATGGCCGGGGTCGTGATGACGTGGCTCTGATCGTGGCCGCGCTGTATCCGCACGACATGGTCGCGGATCCTCGCGACACTGTCGCGAAGGTTCGCGACGGTCTCGCGAGGCTTTCCGAAGCGAATTTGATCCTCCGCTACACCGTTGCGTCTAGGACCTATTTCCTAGTAACGGGGTGGGGAAAGCACCAGCGGGTAGATAAACCGAAGGCGTCGCGCATCCCCGAACCCACCGAAGAGGAGAATGTCACTTTCCCGCAGAACGACGCCTTTCGTGACACTGTCGCGAAAGTTCGCGACGACGTCGCGACACCTCGCGACACCCTCGCGCCTGGAACAGGGGAACAGGGGAACAGGGGAACAGGGGAACAGGGGAACAGTGAAGCGATCGACGACGTCGATCTACGCGCCGTCGAAGACCCCCGCCCCGACGTCGATGCCGTCTGCGACGCCATGGCCGCGAGCGTCCAGCGCCGCACCGGACGCACCCCCCGCGTCACCGCCGCCTGGCGCACGCAGGCCCGCCTCATGATCGACCGCGACGGACGCACCGTCGAGGAGATCACCCGCGTCATCGACTGGGCCGAGGGCAACGACTTCTGGCGCGCCAACATCCTCAGCGTCCCCAAGCTCCGCCAAAAGTTCGACACCCTCCGCCTCCAAGCCCAACGCCCCCAGGGGCGACCACAGGGCGGGCAGGTGTTCTACGACCTGGCCGAACAGTTCGCGAAGGAGGGCCTGTGATGGCTACCGCGACCGGCGTGAGCCTGGCGATCGGCATCCTCGTGGACGCCGGGATGCTGCCCGGCATCGTCGACGCCGAGGGCGGCAAGCGCCGCATCCGCGCCTGGATGACGCTCCTGGACCAGGACATGACCGACGAGGTGCTCGCGGAGGCGGTGCGTCGCGTTGCATCCGGCAACGTCGAGACCTACGGAGCGGCGAAACCGCAGCACGTGAACCGGGCCGCGAAGGCCGTCCGTGGCGAGCGCATCCGGGCCTGGCGCGAGCGCCACAGCCTGCCGACGGAGGGCCGTAGCGGCTTCGAGCAGTCGGCGTACCTGCGGGGGTTCCTGCGGGCGATCGGCAACGGCGTCGACGACGGCCGCGGACAGGCCCTGCCACACCTCCATCTCGGTGGAGGCCGCGG
>ERZ773100.950-NODE-950-length-13986-cov-3.667791_pt1 | contig 13986 bp, 12 predicted proteins | sample MGYA00511119_ERZ773100 | MGnify/ENA primary metagenome ERZ773100 (study PRJEB29015, sample SAMEA2738000) | human oral metagenome | biome: human oral; feature: human-associated habitat; material: dental | place: China | collected 2111 ...
CTGTGTTTGGGTTTCGGCTGTCGAAGGAAGGGCTTTTTTGCAAAGGTCTCCGAATGTTAGGCGACTCGCATAAAAAATCAGAAGCCGCCGATACTGAGTTTTCCGACAATCGCACAAGCCGTTCGATTCATTTGGCAGAGCGTTATTCAAATGGCATTTTAATTAATATGTGTTTGCTTAAAAGACATTTTAACAACGCAAAAAACCGCACTCAAAGTGCGGTTCATTTTTCTTCGCTTGCACGAGGTTTCGTTTTGGCACCGCATTGGCGCCACGCCCCGCAAGACTTAGGCTTCGATTCCTTCGAACAATGCCGTACTTAAATAGCGTTCAGATGCGGAAGGTAAAATGACCACGATTAATTTGTCTTTAAATTCCGGCAACTGGGCGATACGATCTGCCACCGCGACTGCCGCACCGGAAGAAATACCGGCAAGAATGCCCTCTTCCGCCATTAAACGGCGGGCTGTGGCGATGGCGGTGTCGCTATCCACGGTTTCCACGCGATCGATTAAAGACAAATCAAGATTTTTCGGCACAAAGCCGGCGCCGATACCTTGAATTTTATGCGGACCCGGTTTAACTTCTTGGCCGGCCAAGGTTTGCGTGATCACCGGCGATTCGCTCGGTTCCACCACCACAGAGGTAATGGCTTTACCGAAATCAAGCTTAATGGCACGGGAAATGCCGGTAATTGTACCGCCGGTACCGGCCCCCGCAACAACGACATCTACCTTACCGTCGGTGTCCTTCCAAATTTCAGGACCAGTGGTTTCACGGTGAATTTGCGGGTTGGCCGGATTTTCGAATTGTTTCAGCATCACATAGCGAGAAGGATCGGAAGCCACAATTTCTTCCGCTTTGGCAATCGCGCCTTTCATTCCTTTCGCGCCTTCGGTTAACACCAAATTCACGCCCAAACCACGCAATAAACGTTTGCGTTCAAGGCTCATAGTTTCCGGCATTGTGAGAGTGATTTTATACCCGCGCGCCGCAGCCACATAAGCCAAGGCAATGCCTGTATTGCCACTGGTGGCATCGACGATTTCTTTTCCTCGGGTGAGTATGCCGTCTTTTTCCGCTTGCCATACCATGTTGGCGCCGATACGGCATTTCACGCTAAAACTCGGATTTCTGCCTTCGATTTTCGCCACGATATTACCGTTGCCGAAATGTTTTAAACGCACAAGCGGCGTATTACCGATGGTGTAAGAATTATCCGCATAAATTGTCATGTTTGTCCCCTATAAATTGATGTTTTTGACGGCGTAGTTATAGCATCGCGTTTATGATAAAAAAAATAGTTATTTGATCTATTTTATAACCAAACGCTATTTCACGCTTTGTCCGTTTGGCGCACGTACCGCCGTCTCATTGCCGCGTGTGGCAACTTCAGTGGCGCTTGAGCCGCGAGGAGATTGAAAATTCATATCAAAGCGTAACTTATCGCGGTAATTTTCCACCCACATTAGCGTTGCGCCACACACCGCGACGGGAATAATCAGCAAATTCACAATGGGCAAAAAGGTACAGCACGTCACCAATCCGCCGAAAGTCAAACTTTGCGTACGCCGTTCGCCCAATGCGGTGCGCATAACATCAAAAGACACTTTATGATTATCAAAAGGATAATCGCAATATTGAATCGCCATCATCCAAGCCGTGAACAAAAATGTTAGCGGCGGTGCCACAATCTGTCCCACCAATGGAATAAAACCGAGCAAAAACAACGCGATAATTTTCGGCAGACTGTACAACAGCTTTTGCCATTCGCGATGCAACATACGCGGCACATCTTTCAGTACGTCCAACCAGGTATCGTCGTTAATCGGCTCACCGGTGAGCATTTTTTCCAATTTTTCCGCCAACAGACCGTTGAACGGCGCGGCGATAAAGCCCGAAAGCGTGGTAAAAGTAAAATAAAACAGCAGCAAAATCATAATGATAGACAACGCCAGCAAAATCACGCCTAAAAAACCGAGCCAGTCGGGCACAAAGCTCATCATCCAATCGATGATGTCGCCGATTTGACTGATAAAAAGCCAAAACAGCCCCGACAGCAAAATGACATTCATCACAATCGGCATTACTACAAAACGGCGCAAGCCTTTTTGCGTAATAAAATGCCAACCCATCACGAAATAATGAAAAGCGGATTTGATTTCCTGTTGATTAATCATTCTTTTTCCTTCTTTGACCGAAATAAATTAAACGGGCAAGCGCCCTTTCGCCCTGTTTTTTCACCCCTGAAAATATGGTAGGATCGGCGCAATTTTATTGCCTGATAAGGAGCCAAAATGGATCTTAATACAATTTTGATTATTTTAGGGGTGGCGGCGCTCATCGCCCTTGTCGCGCACGGATTATGGTCAAATCGCCGCGAGAAATCAAAGTATTTTAAAAATGCCGGCACATTTAACCGCGCGTCAACCCCGGCATCGATACAAGAACGCTCGACGCCCCACCAACCGGCTCCTGAACGCGCTAGCGCCACAGCACCGCATTCGGCATCTGTGCAACAAGCTGTGCCGAAAGCCCAACGGCAACCGCTTGATAACGACGCGACAACAGAGCAAGCGGATTACCGAAAAACCGAACGCACCGTGGACGATATAAAAATCTCCATTCCAAACATTGAACCGGCGCGCCAGCCGATTCGCATGGAATACCAAATGAAACCGTCACAACCCGCAGCCAATCCGGCGACGATGACACTCGAGCAACTTGAAATGCAAAACGACAACGAATTCGAGGGAATTAATTCTTCTTCGCCGAAATTGCGCGAACAACTTGCGCAAATGTCCCGCGGCGAACTGACCGAACTAAACTCCGCCGAGTCTTTCAATGAAACATCCGCCACGGAACCAAAAACACCGAAACAAACATCGGGTTATCTTCAACTTTATGTCATTTCACCGCAATATCGCGAATTTCACGGAGCAAACCTGATTCAATCGTTGGAAAATCTTGGGTTTATTTTCGGCCGACACAATATGTATCACCGCCATTTCGATTTAAGTGTGGCAAGCCCGACTTTATTCAGCGTTGCAAATTTACAAGATGATGGTGCCTTTAATCCGTACCAGCCGGAATTTACCACCATCGGCGTTGCGTTATTTATGAAACTGCCTTCGCCCGGCAATGATTTGGCAAACTTAAAATTAATGATTCGCGCCGCAAAAACCTTAGCAGAAGATTTGGGTGGCTCAATTCTCACCGAAGACGAAGAAATTTTCGACGCGGTTCAAGAACAAGCGTATCTTGCTCGCGTAGCATAAAAAATGTTTCATTTTTAAACGCGCTTTTTTAAACACACTTTCGGCGAACCTCGTGTTCGCCGTTGTCGTGTTAAAAAGCCGTTTCAATGCGGTGCTGAAACGGAGGCATTTCAATGCGGTGCTAATTTGAAGGTTCGCCCATCGGCCTCCGACAACAAACGACTTTCCTGCGCCAACAAAAGCGCGAACGACTTAACGAGAATGTTATGACCCTCCAAGCCAAACTCGAAACCCTGCGCAACACTTTGCGCCGATATGAATACGAATATCACGTGTTAGATAACCCGAGCGTGCCGGACAGCGAATACGATCGCCTGTTTCATCAACTCAAAGCCTTAGAACTTGAACATCCCGATTTGGTCACGGCGGATTCGCCGACACAACGGGTTGGCGCTAAACCGCTGGCGGGCTTTCGCCAAATTCGTCACGAAATGCCCATGTTATCGCTCGACAACGCCTTTTCCGACGAAGAATTTTATGCTTTTGTGAAACGCATTGAAGATCGCCTAATCGTGCTACCGAAGCCACTCACTTTCTGTTGCGAGCCGAAACTGGACGGCTTGGCGGTCAGTATTTTGTACATCAACGGCGTGCTGAGCCAAGCGGCGACGCGCGGCGACGGCAGCCGCGGAGAAGATATTACGGCCAATATTCGTACCATTCGCAACGTGCCGCTACAACTTTTAATCGACAATCCGCCGGCACGTCTGGAAGTTCGCGGCGAGGTATTTATGCCACATGCCGGCTTCGAACGCTTGAATAAACACGCCTTGGAACTGGGTGAAAAAACCTTCGCCAATCCGCGCAATGCCGCAGCCGGTTCGTTACGCCAATTAGATCCGAACATTACCAGCAAACGCCCGTTGGTGTTCAATGCTTACAGCATCGGCATTGCGGAAGGAATAAATTTGCCGAACACGCATTACGCGCGCCTGCAATGGCTGAAATCCGTCGGCATTCCGATCAATCCGGAAATTCGCCTGTGCAACGGTGTGGAAGAGGTTCTGGCGTTTTATCGTGATATGCAAAACAAGCGCACTTTGCTCGGTTACGACATTGACGGCACAGTGCTAAAAATCAACGATATTGAACTGCAAAACAAGCTCGGTTTTATTTCCAAAGCACCGCGTTGGGCAATCGCTTACAAATTCCCGGCGCAAGAAGAACTTACCGTACTGAACGATGTGGAATTCCAAGTGGGGCGCACCGGCGCCATCACGCCGGTGGCAAAATTGAAACCGGTGTTTGTGGCAGGCGTCACCGTCAGCAATGCGACGTTACATAACGGTGATGAGATCGCCCGTTTAAATCTCGCCATTGGCGACACCGTGGTAGTTCGTCGCGCGGGCGACGTGATTCCACAAATTATCGGTGTATTACACGAACGCCGCCCAACCGACGCCAAACCGATTATTTTCCCGCATAACTGCCCGGTATGTGGTTCACAAATCGTGCGTATTGAAGGCGAAGCCGTGGCTCGCTGCACCGGCGGTCTGTTCTGCGCGGCGCAACGCAAAGAATCGCTTAAACATTTTGTTTCGCGTAAAGCGATGGATATTGACGGTGTAGGCGGCAAACTTATTGAACAATTGGTTGAACGCGAATTAATACGCACTCCGGCGGACTTATTCAAACTGGATTTAACCCCCCTTATGCAATTAGAACGAATGGGCGAAAAATCGGCGAAAAATGCGCTAAATAGTCTCGAACAAGCCAAGCATACTACGCTGGCGCGCTTTATTTTCGCCCTCGGCATACGCGAGGTGGGCGAGAGCACCGCATTGAATCTGGCCAATCATTTCAAAACCTTAGAAGCGTTAAAAAATGCCGACTTCGAGCAATTACAAGCAGTGCCGGATGTCGGGGAAGTGGTGGCAAACCGTATTCTTGCCTTCTGGCGCGAACCGCATAACGTAGATGCAGTAAACGACCTCATCGCGCAAGGGATACATTGGGACGCAGTGGAAACCAAGGAAGCGAGTGATAATCCGTTCAAGGGCAAAATCGTAGTACTTACCGGCACGCTCAGCCAAATGGGACGCAATGAAGCCAAAGCGCTGTTACAAGAAATGGGTGCCAAAGTGAGTGGTTCGGTTTCCGCCAAAACCGATTTCGTCATTGCCGGCGACGCCGCCGGTTCTAAGCTAACCAAAGCGCAAGAATTAGGCATCACGGTATTAAGCGAAGACGAATTTTTGGCGTTGGTACAAAAATAACCGAATGTATATAATCGGTTTTGTTAATCATTTATCCATCATTTTGATTAACAACATTATTTGTTTATCACCAATGAGTGACAATATTTTTTAAAAATCAAAATAAAGAGATAAAGGTTTTATTGAACAATTAAAATAGCACCGCATTGGAAGCGGCTTCAATGCGGTGCTGTTTTGAGAGGAGAACAACAAAACAATCAACAAAACAATAAAGGGGAACATTATGTTCCCCTTTTGTTTGGCTATTGTTTAGCGAATCCGTTACTGAACCAATCCGTCACCAAACCGACTTGCATGAAAAATAGATTACCCCGCGACCGCCGGTAAGTAGCCCGCTTGAATGAAGAACGGAATCACCATAATCACAATTCCCACAAGCAACGCCACAATTAACGCAAGATTGCCGCCGAATACGCGATAAGGCAAATTCGGAGCCGTTACGCGAACACGCCAAGCCAAGGCGATGGGCAAAATTAAGCAATAAAACGCGCATAGTAAACCGGCATAACTCAATGCGGTGATGAAACCTTCCGGGTAAAATAAGACGAAAGCCAATGGTGGGAGGAACGCCGCGACGGTTAGCGAGAAACGGTTGTTCGGTAAATGATAGCGTTTGAACAAATCGCCTAACCCTTCAAATACGCCGAGCATAACGCCGAGGAAAGAAGTGATGAGCGCAAGCGCTGAAAAAATACGCACAATTTCGCCCATTACGCCGGAACCGGTGATTTCGCGCGCCGCATTGACTAAACCATTAAGCGTCGGATCGGCTTGTAAAATGCGTACGAATTCGTTTTGGCTTAATACACCGTGGGTCGCCAACTGCCAAACTAAGTAGGCCGCAAGGGGAATAGCGGTACCGATTAAAATTGCGCGACGGAATTTTTCTACATTGCCACCTAAATAACTGTTCACGCTTGCCATAATCACGTGAAAGCCGAATGAAGTGAAGAAAATCGGTGCGGCAGAAATGACAAAAGCATAATCCAGCGGCAGTGCCATTAAGTTGTCTAAGGCGACTTTCGGCAACATCATGAATAACACGAAAACAAAAGCCACCAGTTTACCGATAAACAAAATACGGGTGATGCCGTCCACGCCTCTGGTGCCGATCACCACAAAAGAGCCAAGCACCGCAGTGAAAAGAATTATCGCGCTTTTCAAGGAGATTGCCTCCAAACCGAATGCGGTCGGCAAACCGGAAAGCAATGAGCCGCCGCCGGTGATGTAGGCGGCGGAAAGGGCATACAATAAAATCAACAAACTCAACGTGGCAAGAATACGCCCCGGCACGCCGAAGTATTTTTCCGCGAGGGTTGCAACACCGTCATCGAGTCGATCGGCAGTTTGATACACCTCCACAAACAGCAAACCGCTGTACACCAACAGCGCCCACAAACCGACCAATAACAGCACAGTGTAGCCAAAGCCCATGCCCGCCGAAGTGAGCGGCATGGCCAGCATTCCTGCGCCGATGGTAGTGCCGGCGATAATCAAGGCGCTGCCGAAGGTTTTGTTTTTTAGCATAAAATTGTCCTTATAGGTTGTGTTTGAAACGGTGAAAAGGCGTTTAAAGTTGGCCGCTTTTTTCCTTGTAATGTAAGCGACAAACGGAAAGATAAGAATCATTGCCGCCGATTTGAATTTGTTCCCCCTCTTTCATCACATCACCGTGTTCATTTAAACGTAATACAAAATTCGCTTTACGCCCGCAATAACAGATGGTTTTCAGTTCTTCCAATTGATCCGCCCAAGCGAGCAAATATTGACTGCCCTCAAACAATTCCGCCTGAAAATCGGTACGCAAGCCGTAGCAAAGCACGGGCACATTAAGTTTATCCACGACATCGCTTAATTGATAAACCTGTTGTTTGGTTAAAAATTGCGCTTCATCCACCAACACACAATGCAAATTGTCGCTACTCATATATTTGCTGATTTCGGCGAACAAATCCGTGCCCGCATTAAACAAATGCGCATCCTCGCTGATGCCGATGCGTGAAGTCACTTTCCCCACGCCGAAGCGGTCGTCAATGGCCGCCGTATAAACCAGCGTATTCATATTGCGTTCGCGGTAATTGTAAGATGATTGCAACAACGTGGTGGATTTACCCGCATTCATAGTGGAATAGTAAAAATATAGCTTCGCCACACTCTTTTCCTTATTCTTTTAAAGCGCCGGCAATTCAGCCATCGCCCAGCGCGGTTTAACGTCAATCGCCAAACCGCTGTGTTGGCCCTGTTTTAAACGTAACAAACCGGCATAAGCGATCATCGCGCCGTTATCCGTGCAAAATTGCGGTTGCGGATAAAACACTTCGCCACCGAGGTTTTTCATCATTTGCGTCAAACTTTCGCGCAATTTTTTGTTTGCACTTACGCCGCCGGCAATCACCAAACGTTTATAGCCGGTCTCTTTTAACGCGCGCTTACATTTAATCACCAAGGTGTCCACCACCGCGTCTTGAAATGCGTAAGCAATATCCGCTTTGGTTTGTTCGGAAAGCGTGAGCTCCGTTTTCAGCACCGCATTGAGCGTGTTCGCCGCAAAGGTTTTCAAGCCGGAAAAACTGAAATCTAAACCGGGACGATCGGTCATCGGACGCGGAAAGACAAAACGACCGGGCGTGCCTTGCTCGGCCAGACGGGAAAGCGCCGCGCCGCCGGGATAATCCAACCCGAGTAATTTGGCCGTTTTGTCAAAGGCTTCACCGGCGGCATCATCGACGGATTCGCCGATTACCGTATATTGGCCGACACCCTCCACGCGAACCAATTGGGTATGTCCGCCGGAAACCAACAACGCGACAAAAGGAAAACAAGGCGGATTGTCGTCAAGCATCGGCGCCAACAAATGGCCTTCCATATGATGTACGCCAACGGCCGGCACTTCCCAGGCATAAGCAAGCGCACGCGCAACGGTCGCGCCCACCAACAACGCGCCGACCAGTCCCGGGCCACAAGTATAAGCTACGCCGTCAATATCCTTCGCGGTTAACTGTGCCTCACTCAATGCCGCTTGAATTAACGGCGCGGTTTTGCGAATGTGATCGCGTGAGGCCAATTCCGGCACCACACCGCCATAATCGGCGTGCAACGCAATTTGGGTATAAAGCTGATTGGCGATCAAGCCCTTGGCTTCATCATAAATCGCCACGCCGGTTTCGTCACACGAGGTTTCAATACCTAAAATCTTCATTAATTTTCTTCATTTCGCTACTAAAATAAGGCAGCGATTCTACTCTGTTTACGCGCTTTTCACCAGTTGAAAGCGAAATATTCGGAGGATCGCGTATTCTTTCCTTTACATTTGCCCCGGAAGTAGATTAGAATTGCGACCTTTGTTGAACTTGCCATTTAATGGCAGTCATAAAATTTTAAATTGCAATTAAATTAAACTCATTGAGGTGATTGGCTTATGCCTGTAATTAAAGTACGTGAAAACGAATCATTCGACGTAGCTTTACGTCGTTTCAAACGCTCTTGCGAAAAAGCCGGTATTTTAGCGGAAGTTCGCGCTCGTGAATTCTACGAAAAACCGACTACAATCCGTAAACGTGAAAAAGCGACGCTTGCAAAACGTCACGCTAAACGCAACGCTCGCGAAAACGCACGCAATGCCCGTTTATACTAATTTGTAGTATTTCTTAACTCGAGTTAATACAAACCGTGATTCCTTCGGCATCACGGTTTTGTTTCTTTCAAATTCAACGAAAATTCCATAAAACTGACCGTAAGTTCCCAATCCCAGGAGACAAGGCAATGAAAGGCTCAATTCCACGCCCGTTTATCGATGATTTGTTGACCAAAGCCAATATTGTCGATGTGGTCAATTCGCGCGTTAAACTCAAAAAAGCCGGTCGCGATTATCAAGCCTGTTGCCCTTTTCACCACGAAAAAACGCCTTCTTTCACCGTTAGCGAAAAAAAACAGTTCTATCATTGCTTCGGATGCGGTGCTCACGGCAATGCCATTTCTTTTTTAATGGATTACGACAAACTGGAATTCGTTGAAGCCATTGAAGAATTAGCGGCGATGGCGGGCTTGGAAGTGCCTTATGAAAAACGCGCCCGTTCCGATAATCAACGTCCGCAAGTCGGTTATCAAACCAAGCGCAATTTGTACGAATTGATGCAAAAAATCGCGCAATTTTATCAAACTCAGTTACCGCTCAATATTCCGGCGCAAAGCTACTTACAACAACGCGGACTTTCAGCGGAAATTATCGCGCGTTTTCAAATTGGTTTCGTACCGAATGCCCTAGATACGGTGCTGCGCGAGTTCGGCACAAACCGTGAAGAACAGCAAAAATTACTCGATCTTGGCATGCTTTCACGCAACGAACGGGGCAATATTTACGACAAATTCCGTCATCGCATTATGTTCCCGATCCGTGATAAACGTGGACGCACCGTGGCCTTCGGTGGCCGTGTATTAGGCGATGAAAAACCGAAATATCTCAATTCACCGGAAACCATCACCTATCACAAAGGCAGCGAACTGTACGGTTTATACGAAGCCTTACAAGTCGATGACGAACCGGCCAAATTGTTAGTGGTGGAAGGTTATATGGATGTCGTGGCGCTCGCCCAATTCGGCGTAGATTACGCGGTGGCGTCACTTGGCACCTCCACCACGTCGGAGCAAATTCAGTTGCTGTTCCGTTCCACCGAACAAGTGATTTGCTGTTACGACGGCGACCGCGCGGGGCGCGATGCGGCATGGCGCGCACTGGAAAATGCATTGCCTTACTTGCAAGACGGGCGCCAAATCAAATTTATTTTTTTACCCGATGGTGAAGATCCCGACTCCTATATACGCCGCTACGGTAAAGAAAAATTCGAAGAATATATCGACGGGGCACAATCGCTCACAGAATTTTTGTTCGCGCATTTAAATCCACAAGTGGATTTTTCCAGCAAAGAAGGACGCGGCAAATTGGCCGCGCTGGCGGTTCCATTGATTCGTCAAATTCCGGGTGAAGCGCTGCGTTTATCGCTGCGCAATAGTTTAGCGCAAAAATTAGGCATTTTTGACCAATCGCAACTGGAAAGTTTAATTCCGCAACAAGCACACCAAGCCGCCGCACCGCACGCCGACAAACAGCCAAAAATGAAACAAACGCCGATGCGTCTGGTCGTGTCGTTATTGCTGCAAAATCCTCATCTGGTCAACCGCATTACCGAAGCCGGGCTGGCAGCGCTACGCGCGGAAGCGGGTTACGAATTATTGGAACAATTAGCCACCCTTTGCCGGGCGCGCGAAGGCATTACAACGGGACAAATTTTGGAACATTTTCGCGATACGCCATATTCTCGTCCCCTTGAAATTCTGGCGACTTGGGAGCATTTACTCGACGACGCGGAAATGCTCAACGCCTTTTCACAAAATTATCGCCGCTTAAATATTCAAGCGATCGAACGCGATATCGAAATGCTCATTGCCAAAGAGCGTGCCGAAGGGTTGAGCGAGCAAGAACGACAAGTGCTCGTCAAGCTGATTACCAGCAAAGAAATGCAGAAAAAACAGTTAGTTAATCCTCAATAACAATGGTAGAATCTTGCGTTTTCAAGCGGAAGCATTCATCATCAAAAATAACGCGATACGGGTATAAAAATGGAACAAAATCAACAATCTACAGCCGAACAATATTCGGAACAAATCGAACAGCTGATGGAATTGGGTCGTACGCAAGGTTATTTAACCTACGCGGAAATTAACGACTTATTACCGGAAGACGTGATCGATCCCGAATATTACGACAAATTACTGCAAACTTTACAAAACGATGCGGGCATTCCGGTGTTGGATGAAGCGCCGGAAGGCGATGAGATGATGTTAAACGACACCATTCCCGATGAAGATGCGGTGGAAGAAGCCACTCAAATTCTTTCTAACGTAGAATCGGAAATCGGCCGCACCACCGACCCGGTGCGTATGTATATGCGTGAAATGGGCACCGTAGATTTGCTGACACGCGAAGATGAAATCAGTATCGCCAAACGCATTGAAGAAGGCATTGACGAAGTGCAAACCTCCATCGTCGCTTACCCGGAGGCGCTGTCCGATTTAATCGAGCAATACGCTCAAGTAGAAAAAGGCAATGTTCGCTTAGCCGATCTGATTACCGGCTTTGTTGATCCTAATGCGGTGTCAGCAGAGACTCCGGAATTAGCCGACAACTTTAACAAAGAAGAAGACGAGGGCGAGGAAAACACCACGCCCGCCACTGATGTGGATGACAGCGAAGAAGACAACGAGTCAAGTTCCGAAAGCAGCGATTCCGACAACAGTATCGACCCGGAAATAGCGCGCGAAAAATTCGCCCAATTAAAAGAACAACACACCAAAACCCTTACCGTCATTGCCAAACACGGTCGTGATCACAAAAAAGCACAAGAACAAGTAGTGATTTTGGCTGAAATTTTCAAACAATTCCGCCTAGTGCCGAAACAATTCGACGTACTCGTGTTATCCATGAAAAATATGATGAAACGCGTGCGCGGCGAAGAACGTCAATTACAAAAAGTACTCGTCGATATCGCCGGTATGCCGAAAGACGAATTCGAAACGCTTATCACCAACTTCGGTAGCAGCGACGCCTGGTTGAAAAAAACCTTAAAGTCCACCAAACCTTGGGCGAAACGCTTGCCGAAATACGAAGACCGCATTCGTTTAGCGTTGGCTAACTTGGCAAAATTAGAAGCCGGCACCAAACTGAGCGTGCAACAAATGCGCAATATTTGCGATGCGGTGGCACGCGGCGAACAGAAAGCCCGCCGCGCCAAAAAAGAAATGGTGGAAGCGAACTTACGCTTGGTGATTTCCATCGCCAAAAAATACACCAACCGCGGCTTACAATTTCTTGATCTCATTCAAGAAGGCAATATCGGCTTAATGAAAGCGGTAGATAAATTTGAATACCGTCGCGGCTATAAATTTTCCACTTACGCTACTTGGTGGATTCGCCAAGCGATCACGCGTTCCATTGCAGACCAAGCGCGCACCATTCGCATTCCGGTGCATATGATCGAAACCATTAATAAACTTAACCGCATTTCCCGCCAAATGTTGCAAGAAATGGGACGCGAAGCCACACCGGAAGAACTGGCAGAACGCATGGGGATGCCGGAAGATAAAATCCGTAAAGTATTGAAAATCGCCAAAGAACCGATTTCCATGGAAACCCCGATTGGCGACGATGACGATTCCCATTTAGGCGATTTTATCGAAGACTCCACGTTAGAATTGCCACTGGATTCCGCCACCGCGCAAAGTCTAAAAGTGGCGACACACAACGTCTTGGAAGGCTTAACTCCGCGCGAAGCGAAAGTCCTGCGGATGCGTTTCGGCATTGATATGAACACCGACCATACGTTAGAAGAAGTAGGTAAACAATTCGACGTCACACGCGAACGTATTCGCCAAATTGAAGCCAAAGCGTTGCGCAAATTGCGTCACCCGAGCCGTTCGGAAACCTTACGCAGCTTCTTAGACGAATAATTAGACGAATAATTTCACCGAATCGAAAAAGGGAAAAAGGAAAAAAGGGAAAAAGGATAATCGACGGATTATCCTTTTTTTATGCCTGCCGAAATAGCACCGCATTGAAGCCTTATCCGACGGGCATTCAATGCGGTGCTCTTTTCGCCCTCCGTTTTCCTGATTGTATTTCGGCGCCAAAGCGCCTACAATGTAGCCTCATTACTACATAAGGAGGCCTATATGTTTATGAGCAGTCGAGAATTCAATCAACAACTCAGCCACGCCAAAAAAATGGCAGAAACCGAACCGGTGATCATCACCAATCGCGGCAAACCGGAATTTGTATTCCTGAAATATGAGGACTATGAAAAACAGGAAATCGCACCAACAAAAACGATCATTGATCTGTTAGCGGATACCGATCCCGCCTGTGCCGATATTGAATTAGAAATCCCTCCGCGCTCAACCGCGCACCGTCGTCCTGTGGAGTTCTAAAATGTATTTATTCGATACCAATATCATTAGCGAAATTCGTCGAATCCGTTACGGCAAATGTAATAAAGGCGTGGAGAATTGGGTCAACTCGATTCCATCGCATCAAATATACACTAGCGTAGTAGTCATGATGGAATTAGAACGCGGTATTTTATCAATGGAACGGCGCGACCCATTACAGGGGAAAGTCTTGCGAACTTGGTTTGAACAGCAAGTTCGCCCCACCTTCAAAGGCAAAACCCTCTATCCCGACGACATCACCGCCACATTGTGCGCCGGCTTGCACATTCCCGATAAAAGCCCCGACAACGATGCTTGGATCGCCGCCACCGCATTACGCCACCATTTCACCCTAGTCACACGCAATATCAAAGACTTTGAAAAAATGGGCGTCAAACTCCTCAACCCGTTTATCGAAAACTAAACAAGCGGTCGGTTAACCGGCCGCTTGTTTAGCTATCCACGCATACCAAACACACAAGCCCCCTCAATGCGGTGCTAATCCGACAGTT
>ERZ773100.951-NODE-951-length-13974-cov-5.099289_pt1 | contig 13974 bp, 10 predicted proteins | sample MGYA00511119_ERZ773100 | MGnify/ENA primary metagenome ERZ773100 (study PRJEB29015, sample SAMEA2738000) | human oral metagenome | biome: human oral; feature: human-associated habitat; material: dental | place: China | collected 2111 ...
ACCAAATTATGATTAAACACATTCTCAATTTTAAACGTCCTTCGGGGACATCACGAGGAGTACTTACCTCCAAAGAAACCTTCTTTTTGGTAATAGAACAAGAGGAAAAAAAAGGCATAGGAGAATGCAACCTCTTTCGTGGGCTTAGTGCCGATGACGTACCTGATTATGAGGCTAAATTGCAATGGGTAGAACAACACTTACACTTGGGAGAAAAAGCTTTATTAGAAGAGCTCAAGACTTTTCCGTCTATACAATTTGGGGTGGAACAAGCATTTAGGTCGGTAGTAGCTCCACAGTGGTACGAGCTCTTTCCTTCGAACTTTACGAAGGGAAAAGACGCTATACCTATCAATGGACTCATTTGGATGGGCTCTCCCGACTTTATGAAAGCGCAGATAAAAGAGAAACTCGCTCAGGGTTTTCGCTGTATCAAAATGAAGATAGGAGCGATCGACTTTGAAGAAGAATACCGTATCTTGAAAGCCTTGCGCAATGAGTTTTCAGCAAGCGATATAGAAATACGGGTAGATGCTAATGGTGCGTTTCAAGCAAATGAAGCTCTGAGATATTTAGAACGCTTGGCTACTTTGCAATTACACTCTATTGAGCAACCTATACGCGCAGGACAGTGGGAAGCGATGGCTGAACTATGTGAGCAAACACCTCTGCCTATCGCCCTTGATGAGGAGCTAATAGGGATATTTACAAGGGAAGAAAAACAACGACTTCTGAGAGAGATACAACCGCAGTATATCATTTTAAAACCTTCTCTCATAGGAGGTTATAGTGGTTCTGAAGAATGGATAACCCTCGCCGAAACATTGGGTATAGGTTGGTGGGTAACATCGGCTTTGGAGAGCAATATAGGGCTCAATGCCATTGCACAATGGACGTACACACTTCGCAACCCAATGCCCCAAGGCTTAGGCACGGGAACGCTGTATACAAACAATATACCTTTTCCTTTGTATGTAGAAAACGGACATATAGGCTTTAATCCTTGTGAGCGCGTAACATTTCCCTTTTCATAGGCGGTCCGGGCAATCGCTCCACCGTAAAGCCACAAGCTTGCATCGCACGGCGTACACTGCCTTTGGCAGCGTAGGTTACTAAATAGCCTCCAGTTTTGAGAGCGGTGTACATCTGTTGGAAAATAGCTTCTTGCCACAATTCAGGTTGTACTTGCGCCCCAAAAGCATCAAAATAAATAAGGTTGAAAATATCGGTATCGTTGATAGTTTCAAAACGTTGTAATCGCTTTTTGAAACTAAAAGAAGGTGATAGGGTAATGTGTTTGTTCCACTCATAACGGTGCATCTGCTCAAAAACGGGCAAGAGTGCTGGAGCGTTGAGCATCTGTGGAAAGTTCATTTGCGAGGCTTCGTCCCACGAAAGCGGATAGGCTTCTACCGTTTCGTAATGAATGTTGAGTTGCAAAGATTCGTGCTCTTTGTAAGTAGCCAAAGCGTTGAGACCCGTACCAAAGCCAATTTCTAAGATAGAGATACTTTGATGGTCAAACAGTTGCAGTCCGTTTTTGATAAACACGTGCTGAGTTTCTTGAAGCGCCCCGTGTACTGAGTGATAGGTCTCGTCCAACTGCGGAATATAAAAGCTGGTAGAACCATCAGAGGTTTTTATAAGTTCGTGAGTCATTATTCAGGTGAAAGATAAAAGGTAAAAAGTAATCGTTTAATAGTTAGTGCGTTGAAAAATATAGGTAAAGATTTTTGTGTTTTACGCGACAAAGTTAAAAAATATTTTGTACCTTTGACAAAAATTTAGACAGAATCAAAAACTAAAACAATATGAATTTAAAGATTGAAAAAGTAAAAGAAAGTCGTATTAACCAGATAGACTTTTCAAAACTGAGTTTTGGTAAAACTTTTGCCGACCATATGTTTATCTGCGAATACAAAGATGGACAGTGGCAAAACCCAACCATCAAACCTTATGCTCCTATAACCCTTGAGCCTTCGGCAAGCGTATTCCACTACGGACAAGCTGTTTTTGAGGGAATGAAAGCTTATAAGGACGACAACGGACACGTTTTTCTATTCCGTCCGCAAGAAAACTACAAACGTATCAATAAATCCTGCTCACGCTTGGCAATGCCTGAGTTCCCCGAAGAATGGTTTGATAAGGCACTCCGCACTCTTGTAGATATCGATAGCGAGTGGGTAAAATCTGGATTTGGCAATGCCCTCTATTTGCGTCCGTTTATGATTGCTACTACTGCAGGCGTACAAGCGGCTCCTGCTAAAAACTACCTCTTTATGATTATTACTGCCCCTGTACAGGCTTACTACAAAGGCGATGTAAAAGTAAAAATAGCCGACTATTACAGCCGTGCTGCTAATGGTGGCTTCGGTTTTGCTAAAGCTGCAGGTAACTACGCAGGTCAGTTTTTCCCTACCCAAGAAGCTGCCAATGAAGGTTACCAACAAGTGATGTGGACAGACGATGCTACACACCAATTCTTAGAAGAAGCAGGTACAATGAACCTATGGTTCCGTTTTGGTGATACCCTTGTTACTTGCCCTACTAGTGAGCGTATTCTCGATGGGGTAACTCGTAAAAGTATCATTGCAGTAGCCGAAAGATTAGGTATCAAAACCGAAGTACGCCCCGTGAAAGTAACCGAACTTATCGAAGCAGCTGAAAAAGATGAATTGAAAGAAGCGTTTGGTTGCGGAACGGCAGCTGTGATTAGCCCTATATCTGGATTTGGCTATAAAGGCAAAGATTACAGCGTAAATCGCCCCGCTGAATTATATACCGATAAAATCAAACAAGCAATACTTAACATTCAGTATAACAAGGCGGAAGACCCCTTCGGCTGGAGAGTGCAAGTAAAGTAAGAAGAAAATAATTTGTGAAAAAGTTGTGAAAAAGTTTGCAGGTTTCAAAAAAGGTCGTACCTTTGCACCCGTAAAACAAGAACAACAATGGCCTCGTGGCGCAACTGAATAGCGCATCTGATTACGGCTCAGAAGGTTACAGGTTTGAATCCTGTCGAGGTCACTAATAGGTAACGCACTTCCACTCAAAGCGTTACCTTTTATTTTTAGTACGGTAATCCCATTTGTAATTATTCAAAAACGACAAGGTAAACGTCAATCTAAAATAATTACATTATGGTTACAAAAACAATGGACGGGTGTAGCTACTCCGAACTATGGGTGTCCCCTGCCAACTGGCAAAAAGCTACTAAAAAAGACTTGGATAAAGATTGGTATGTACAATGCGTTTTCTTTGACCCTCGTTTTGAAAAGAAATACCCTAAGGGTTTCCCCTATCGAAAAAAGGCTAACAGACCTAATACGATAGAGGAACGAAAGGCGATGATTTCTTTTCTTCTTAAAAACATTCCCCAGCAACTTGACAATGGTTTTAATCCTATCCTCAAAAAGTATGTGAGCCTTCACAAGGAGGGTCTTTACCCTGAATTACACTTTATTGAGGCTTTTAGGCGTGCATTGGAAATAAAAGTAGGCACTAAAAAACACCTATACGAAATACAATGCGCTATTAATAGACTTGAAAAAGCGTGTGAAGCCCTCGATTTGCAGACGGTTAAAATTAAAGACTTACGAAGGGTGGATTTAAAGCGTATGCTCGACTGGTTGCGCCTATCCGACAAATATTACAATAGGTTTGTGATATACTTTTCAAGCCTATACCGTGAGCTAATAGAGTACGAATGCTGCGAAAGTAACATCACAAGGGATATTTACCCTAAAAAGGTGATTAAAGAAGTCCGTACTATACTTACCGCTGATGAACTCATAAAAGTAAAAAACCACGTGCGATTTATTAATCCTGATTTTTATAGGTATATGATGATATTCCTATATTCAGGGGCACGTAATACAGAACTTTTCAGATTACAACGCAAAGATGTAGATTTGGACAAACAGGAGTTTGTAATACTGCTTGAAAAAGGCGGACAGTACAAACGATGTACAAAGGTGATATTGTATCCTGCATTAGAGTTTTGGAAAGAGATATGCAACAAGTGTAAAAGCGATAACGACTATCTTTTTGCACTTGATTTTGTCCCTAACAAGAAAATGGGGCATACAGAGATTGTAACAAGATTTTGGAAGCGACACGTAAAAGACAAATTAGGTATTGAAGCTGATTTTTACGCCCTCAAACACTATATGCTTGATAACTTGGACAGCGATACGGCTATGCTTTTGGCTTCGCATACAAATCAAAGTACTACCGCTATCTACCAAGTGAATAAGGCTAAAAGGGAGAGAGAGCGGTTAAAGCAGTTGGAAATACAAATATAATTATCATTTTCGTGAAGTCACAAAAAAGGCGTTAATTAAAAATAATGTTGTATATTTGCAACCTAAATATTTTAGTATTATGGAAAATATAATCATTGATACAGATTTTGAGATTGTAAAGAAAGATGTTAGACCTACCGTTACTAACTTCTACATTCTTTACAAGAAACAAGGGGTTGTAAAAGAGGATATTTGTAAATTCGCTTTGTCTTTTAGGGAGCAACAAAAAGATGTTAAATGTAATATTCATATCATAGACTCAAAAGATATTGAACCGTTTATGGATAATTTTTCGTGGTTGCCAAAAGAAGAGCAAACAAAGAAAGCAAATCATTTTATTGCGACATTGCCGTTTGACACAAACAGCCTTCTTTGGTTCCCATTTCGTGAATAATAATTTTTTAAAACTAACATACAATGAAAAAAATAGTATTATTATTGTTGTCCCTGCTCGCTGTGGGGTGTTCGAAAAGTGAGGAGAAGCAAGAAGATTTTAGCAAATATAAGCTGAATGTGCCTGAGTGGTTAGTGGGAAAGTGGGTGCAAAAACACAGAGATGGGTTCGTAACGAATGATTTTGAATTTTCAAAAGATAATTACTTATTAACGCCAGAAGGTGTGTTTAAGTCTCTTAAATGTACTTTAATAAGCGAGGGAGAGTATTCTTATTTTGGTCATAAAGTATACTATTTTATAGTATACGCCACTATAACAAAAAAATATTTTAAATACTCCTTTGATGTGAAAGAAAAGAAATGTTCTTTTGAGTTGAACGGGAAAGTTTTCAATGTTTGTACAGAAGAAAATAAAGACGACATAGATGTTAGAAATACATTTGAAGAGGTAACTAAATATGGAACTACAATAGAAAAAATATCTGATGATGAATATACATATAAGAGAATGAGATAAATAAAGCCCTCTTTAAGAGGGCTTTATTATGACCTTATTTTTATACCTTTTGTAGTAAGTTCGTTAATACCTGCTTTCATATTAGCAATATCCACTTCTATCTTATGTAACTTATAAGTATTAGTTTCAATTCCTGCAAGATGCCTCAATTGTTGAGCCGACGATACTTGCATAGATTGGTGCATTTCCTTGATGTGATTTGCAGTCTGTAAGGCGGTATTTTTTATCTCAGCACTTAACTGAGTTTGTAATCTAAATTGACCGTTCAATTCATCCGCACTATCCTGACTCATTCGTGCAAAACCTTTTTCAACCGCTTGGCGTTGTTCATTGAGAAAGTCAAACCCCAAACTACTACTCATATTGTTCCACTGCTTTAAAAACTCTTGCATTTCTCCTATTTTGCCTTTCATTCTATTGGAAAATTCAGCTATAAGATTTGCAGTAGCATTAGCATATCCTTCACTACTAACATTGCCATCTGACGCTACTTTGTGCATTTTCTTTTGAAATTCCTTAAAATCTTTTGCAACAAACAACTCATACATCAACTGCTTACCGAGTTTGTTAATAATGTTCCCCACTGACTTAGAAAAGTTCTCAAAAGCGTCTTCTCCTTTTTTTAATGAATCGACAACACTATCTATTATAGAAGTGCCCATTTCACCAAAAGTTTTATTAAGATATTCATCAAACTTTTTTTGTGATTCTAAGGCTTGTTCATATTGTTGTATGATAGTTTGTAGAGCTTGTTTTCCTGCTCCTTCAAACTCCTTGCTATTGACAATACTTTTGGCTAATTTTAAATTAAACTCACCTGATTGTTCAATTAGATTAGGATATTCAGAAAGCAGACTATTATATTCAGTATGGGATTTTTTCCAAAACCAAGCTCCTGTTGTATAACTATTTGTTGCAATTTTAATATTCTCTAAACCAAGATAATCATCGCCATCCCTGTTAGGTGACCGATATCCATAATTACGGAAACTTGTACCAGCGTCCTCATAACGTTTTTTTAGATTAAAACCCATTCTGCGCTCTAAATCGTTCCACAGCCTGTTATATTCTTTTAAATCACTCAAAGCGTTATTGATGTCTTCTGTACCGAATATAGATGTATTTTCTTTGTGCAACATCTTCTCTTCCCAAAGTAGTCGGTTGTATTCATTTTGTTGGTTTATTTTTGACTGTGCTATTTCTTGTAGTTTTTTTTCGTGAGCTAAACGTTCTTTTGCTGCTCCCTCTAAACCTCCTACTCCTAAACCTACAACAGCACCAATAAGAGCCCCCCAACCACCTCCTACACTTGCCCCCATTTGAGCAAAAGAAAGAGTTTTATTAAGTAAGTTTGCTGTGTTTTGCAAAGTACGTCCTAATTTCTCTAATGATGAGTTGCCTGTACTTTGCCCCAATCGCTCAAATTCTTGTCCTAACTGTCCAAATTGTCCTGTGATTGATTGCGCTGACGATAACATACCATTGAACGCTTCCTGCCATTCAGCGGTGTTGGGTTTGGATTGAAACATTTTCTTTATGCTCGCTCCAAGTTTGCCAAAAACGGTATCACTACGCTCGGCTGTATCTCTTGTTTGTTCAAGTTGCTGGCGTAGGCTTTGGATATATTCTACATTATCCTTATCGCCCATATCAAGGTTGCTCGCCAACCGGTCTATTTCAGCTTCTGCCTCTGCTATGGTTTGGCGTATTTCCTTGATGGTCTTTTTGCGCATATTCTCAAAGAGTTTAGCAATGGCTGTAGCCTCTTTTTTGTAGAGTATATCCAACTTTTTGAGTTCTCGTGCTTTTTCATCTTGTGCTTTTTTGACTTGTGGAGCGTCTGCGCCTAATTTAGCTTGCAAAGCGGTAATATCGGCATTGTATTTCTCCTCAATAGCTTTACGTTGGTCGGTGTAGGTTTGGTACTTTTCTAATAAGTCCTTATACACTTGTTCTTGCTGAATACGTTGGTACTCTGCATTGGAAGCTAAAAGCACCTTTTCGTTTTCAGCAAGGCGTGTTTTTTCGGCATTGATAGCAGGAGTATTGGTATCAAAGGCTTGTCCCTTTTTCCATTTGCCTTGTGCTTCGGCTTTTTGTTTTTCGGTTTCGATGAATGCATTTAACTGGTCTTCTGAACGCCTTCTAATCTCTTCTTCTTGCTTGTCGTATTCCAATTGAATGATAGCAAGGCGTTTTTCTGCTCCGTCTTGCATTATCTTAATGCGTGCTTCTTCTTGCGCAAAAAGGTCGTCTTGTATTTGTCGGTTGTGGTCTCGTAGGGCTTTTTCAGTGTCGAAATCAGGGAGGGTATTTTTAGTAGCCCTTGCCTTGCTACTTCCTGACGGTTTCACTGTGAAGTCGTTGTACTCTTTTTTTGCTTGTTCTAACTTTTCTTTGGCATCAGAAATGGCTTTTTTATAATCGCTTTCGGTTTTATACCCCGCTTTGTTGTTGGTAATATCCGATAGTGCCTTTTCAGCGTCTTTAACAGCTTTGGCGTACTTCTTAGATAGGTCAGTATAGTTGTAAGTTTGTTCGTGTAACTTATCTATTTGTCCTTTTAATGCTTGTGATTGTGCTTGTAATTCTTCTTTATTGAAGGAATACCATTCATTACCAAACTTCACTCCGTGTGAAGCCCATTTTTTACCCTCTTTTTCTTGTTTTTGCAAGTCAGCAATGAGACGTTGACGATATTGTAGTTGTTTTTGAAGCTCATTTTCAGGTAGGTTTTTAAGGTTTGAAGTCCAATCACTAAGAACATCGCTTTTTAGTTCCTTTTTGACGCCTTTTTGCTTTTCATTGAAGTAGGCGTATATTTCGCTATAGTTTCCAAAGGTGCGCCAGTGCTTTCCGAATTTCTCTGTAATTATTCTATCAAGGTCTGAACCTTTGGCTATTTCGTCAAAGCCTTTACTTCCTTGTTTTGTGCCTATATCGTATAAGGTTTTAGCGTATTCTTTATACTTAGAATAGTCGGTTTGGCGTTCTGTTCGTGCATTGTTGGCGTCGAAATCGGCTATTTCTTTTTTGAGCTTCAGAATATCGGCAAGTTTGATGTTTTCTATATCGTATTTTGCAAATATTTGTGGATAAGTATTAGCAAGCTCTGTAAGGGCTTTACGCCTATCGGTGTCAGCAAGGTATTGATTGGTAGCGGTGTTAATAAGTTCCTCAATATGTTGTTTGTGTTCTTGCTCTTTGGCTATAGCGACCTCCCTTTCTTCATTGAGGCGTTTTTGAGCTTTCTCGGCAGCTGAAGTTCTGTCTATGAGTACAAACATTGCTGCACCCAATGCTACTACAGCTGTAATCATAAACACATAAGGATTAGCAAGCATTGTAGCATTGAGAAGTTTTTGGGCTTTCTCCAACAGCAAAAGCCCCCTGTATTGAGCGAGTTGTGCAACCGTCCAACCATTAGTAAGCTGAGTATTTAAAGCTATAAGGGCATTATGTACAATAATAGCGGTTTTGTAAGTACCATAAGTAGCGATAAGCCCCGCTATTACCTTTCCTAATGTCTGATAGTTCTCTACTAAGAAAGAAACCGCAGAAATAGCCCCTGAAGTTATACCCTCAGAAGGTTACAGGTTTGAATCCTGTCGAGGTCACGAAAAAAGCTCCAACAAAGTTGGAGCTTTTTTTATTTTAATGAATGTCGTATAAGGAAAATAAATATACACAATTTAAATCTTAAAACAAAGTAGTGGCATAATAAACTTTTCCAAGAACTTAAAGTTCTTGGAAAAGTTTATTTTTATAATGATGTAAATACTTAAAAACTTCCTTCTTAAAACCTAATCTTATTTCTTATAGAGCTCCAAGTATTCCCGTACGATTTCAAAGTCGTCGAAATGGTGTCTAACGCCTTTAATTTCTTGGTAAGTTTCGTGTCCCTTACCAGCGATGAGGATGATATCGCCTTTTTGAGCGTTCTTACAAACAGATTGTATTGCCTGACGACGATCGGTGATGGTTTGTACTTTGTGAAAGTATTGTGGCTGTACCCCTTGTTGCATTTCGGAAAGAATTGTCTCAGGTTCTTCGTTGCGAGGATTGTCGGAAGTGAGGATTACATTATCACTGAGAGTAGTGGCTATGTTAGCCATTATAGGGCGTTTACCTTTATCACGATTGCCGCCACAGCCCACTACGGTAGTGAGGGTCTCGTTGTGAGTGCGTATATCGTTGATAGTTTTCAGAACGTTTTCAAGGGCATCGGGGGTATGAGCATAATCCACTATGGTAATCACTCCCGTAGCCGATACTGCATACTGAAAACGTCCTGCAACAGGTTCTATGGCACTGATAAGAGTAAGCGCTTCGAGTTCGTCAATACCCAATAGAGTAGCTGTAGCATATACCGCCAAAAGGTTATAGGCATTAAACTCACCTATGAGTTTTGTCCATACCTCGTGCTGATTGATACGCAACAGCAAGCCGTCAAATCTGCTCTCGATGATATATGCCTTATAATCTGCGTGAGTTTTAAGCGCATATGTTTTCTTTTGAGCTTTGGTATTTTGTAGCATAAAAGCCCCATTCTTATCATCGTTGTTTATTAAGGCAAAAGCAGTAGAGGGTAACGCATCAAAGAAACGCTTTTTCACATCGCGATAGGCAGCAAAGGTTTTGTGATAATCGAGGTGGTCACGGGTGAGGTTAGTGAAAATACCTCCTGCAAACTGTAGCCCTTCAGTACGATGCTGGTCGATGCCGTGAGAGCTCACTTCCATAAAGCAGTATTTCACCCCTTGTTGTACCATTAAGTGCAGATAATGATTCAGTTGAAGAGGGTCGGGGGTGGTGTGAGTTGCTTCAAAGCGCTGGTCGTCTACGTATACCGCCACTGTGGAGAGTAACCCCGCTTTTTGTCCTGCCTTTCTAAACAATTGGTAGAGTAACGTTGCAATAGTAGTCTTTCCGTTAGTACCTGTTACGCCTACTAAGGTAAGTTTTTCGGAAGGATTGCCATAGAAGTTAGCTGCAACCAAGGCTAAAGCACTATGACTATTGGGAACTACTATATAACTTACACCAAGCAAAGATTGTTGAGGTAATTGCTCACATACGATGGCGTTAGCGCCACTGCGTATAGCTTGGTCTATGTATTCGTGTCCGTTAGATTGCGTGCCCGTGATGGCAACAAACATACTTCCCTTTTCGACCTTGCGGGAGTCGAAGCAAACGGAGGTAATATCTTTATCTTCCACATAAAGGGAAGTTTTTATAGTGATGTTTTTAAGTAATGTTTTTAAGTTCATAATGTTAATTCTCTAATTTGCCACATTGTAACACTACTACTATATTGCGGGGCACTTTAGTACCTTTGGCAATTGATTGTGCGCTTACTTTACCTTCACCTGAGAATTTCACTCGTAAGCCCATATTCTCCAAGAGAGCAACAGCGTCCATTACGTTCATATCACTAAGGTCGGGCATTATGGTTTTGTACTTAGCAGCTTTGGCATAGTAATCTTCGTAGTTTGTTGTGGTACTGGCTGATATTTTATCTACGTTTTCTACCGTATCCATCAACAGCGAATTGGTATAGATTTTATGAGCAATACTCTTAAATACAGGACCTGATACATCGGCGCCATAGAAACCTACACTCTTATCGGGTTCGTGAATTACCACTATACAAGAGTATTTCGGGTTATCGACAGGAAAAAAGCCTGCAAATGAAGATATATAGCTAAGCTTACTCTTATCGGCGCTAGCATAGTTCTTACGGGCTGTACCTGTTTTACCTGCCATTGAGAAATCGGGAGAATGGAGGCGATGCCCTGAACCGTAGGAACGTTCTACTACATTAGCCAATAGTCCCTTGGCACGGTCAGCAGTTTGTTTAGAACATATTTTACCATTGATAATCTCTACATTGAACTTCTCTACTGTTTTATTCCATTCCTTTACTTCTTTTATCATTCGAGGTTTGACCATTACTCCCCCGTTGGCAATTGCATTATAGAAAGCTAAGCTTTGTAAAGGAGTAAGTTTTACGGAATAACCTATTGCCATTGACTCAAGCGTTACCCCACTCCATATTTTGTCGCGAGGTGTAGGAATATAAGGAATCCCTTCACCTAAAATAGGTAAGCCTAAGGGTTGATTTAGGTTCATTTGAATGAGCTTGGTAGTAAAATCAGAAGGAGACTTTGAAAAGAGACTATGCACGAGTTCAGTCATTCCGACATTAGAAGAGACCGAAAAAGCTTTGTTCAGACTTATATTTCCTGTAAACCTATGTTGAGAGTCTTGAAAAGTCTTATCGTAATACTGTTGTTTTCCTTCCTTGATATCTACCACATAAGTCGTATCGATATTGCGGGCTTCCATAGCAGCTACTACCGTCATCAGTTTGAAGACTGAACCAGGTTCGTGTGCTTCACCAATAGCAAAGTTATAACGCTCAGAATATGTATCGTTTCTAGTATTCAGCTCTAAGTTAGAAATAGCTTTTATCTCACCTGTATTCACCTCCATTACTATCACACAACCGTGATGAGCCTTGTATTTTTTAAGTTGTGTAAGCAAAGCGTGGTGAGCGATATCTTGGATATTGATATTGATGGTAGACACTACATCGTAGCCGTCCTTAGGTTCGATGATATTAAAACCACTGGCAAGTTTCCACTGTCCTTGTGCTATTTTTTGTTCTACGCGTCGACCCTTGGTTCCTAACAAATAGCTGGCATAAGCACCTTCCAAACCTACACGGGTAGTATAGCCTGTTTCATCAGTACGGGCATAGCCAATACTGCGGTGTGCAATCCCTCCTAATGGATATTCGCGTTTTATATTGCGCTCGACGATAATACCGCCTTTATAAGGACCTTTATTGAAGAGAGGGAATTTCTTGATTCGGGAGTACTCGCTATAGCCCAGATTAGTGGCTACGAGCATATAACGATTCTTTAAGCTACGTTCTTTTTTAAAGAGATTTAAGTAATAGCTATTGGGTTTTCCAAACATATGCGAAAGCGAATCGCTGAGGGGTTTTACATACCTATTGAAATTAGCTCTGGAAGGCGCAATACCGTCCCAACGGATATCATACCGAGTTACCGAAGTGGCAAGCAAACTACCATCATCAGAATACAAATTACCTTGACTGGGGATAATATCAGCTTCTCGCAAGGTAGTTTCGTCTACTTTGGCGCGATACTCATCACCATCAATTTGTATTTTTATGAGCTTTACCGCAATGACACCTATCATCAGTAGCATCATAATGGCTACCAAATAAGTGCGCGATGTTATCTTTTTATCGTTTTTTTCCAATGCTTCTTTCTACTTGTATTATCTATTATCTGAAAGATTACTCTTCTACAATTGCCTTTATTTTTTGTGGTGGTTTTTCGGGTTGTTTGAGTCCTTTGCTTTCTAATTGTTCTAAAAGCGAAGACTCCAAACGCACTTTCTGCAAACGCGAACGCACATCGACGAATTCACTCTTGAGCTCATTTACTTCGTCGTTGAGCTTAGCTATTTGGTGTACTTTGCGGTCTACCATATGTGAGCTGGCTATCATTATAACTCCCAAAGCAAAAAGGAAGCTTATGAAAAACCAATTTCGGGTAGCTTCTTTACCTTCTACCAAAAATTTTCCTCGCAATATATTCTTTATTTCATCAGTGGCTTTTCCCATTTTCTTTCAGTTATGAGTTTAAACGTTCGGCGATACGGAGTTTTGCACTACGAGCACGGCTGTTTTGTGCTATTTCAGTATCATCAGGAGTGATGAGACCGCCTACTTTTTTAAAGGGTACTGACACATTGCCATACCAATCTTTCTCAGGAGCTCCTTCTAACTGTCCGTCTCGAATGAAGCGTTTTACACAGCGGTCTTCTAGTGAATGATAGCTGATAAGGCTGATACGCCCTTGTGGCTTGACTACGGCAGGGAGTTGTAGCAAAAATGATTCCAAAGCTTCTATTTCGGCATTTACCTCTATACGAATGGCTTGATAGATTTGTGCTAACACTTTGTTCTCTTTAAATTTAGGCAAGAGAGCTTTTACTGCCTCTTGTAGTTCACTGCCTAAGCGTATTGGCTTCTGCTCTCGGTAACTGATTATGGCACGGGCTATCGCTTTGGCATTTTTTAGTTCGCCATATTGAAAAAAGATATGAGTGAGTTCTATCTCGCCATACTCATTGACGACTTCTTGGGCTGAAAGAGGAGCTTGCTGGTTCATACGCATATCGAGTGTACCTTCAAAACGAGTAGAGAAACCACGCTCAGCTACATCGAACTGGTGAGAGGAAACCCCAAAATCACCCAAAACCCCATCTACTTGTGTTACTCCATAAAAGCGCAAATACTGACGCAGATACTTAAAGTTTTGCTGAATAAGAGTAAAACGTTCATCATCGATGGTATTATTAAGGGCGTCGGCATCTTGGTCGAACGCATAGAGGCGTCCGTTTTTACCGAGGTGCTTTAAGATTTCGCGCGAATGCCCTCCCCCACCAAAGGTAACGTCGACATAAGTGCCATTATCTTTGATATTCAGTCCCTCAATGCTTTGCGTTAAGAGTACAGGAGTATGATAGGGGGTGTTATTGTTCATTTACTTGCTACGTGATATAATAGAGTGCAAAGGTACGAATTTAATACTCAACCACCAAATTTAAATTAATGGTTAATGATTAGTGGTTAATGGTTAATGAGAGAATGAGAGAATGAGAGAATGAGAGAATGAGAGAATGAGAAAATGAGAAAATGTGAGTTTATTTGAAATTC
>ERZ773100.958-NODE-958-length-13940-cov-2.328988_pt1 | contig 13940 bp, 9 predicted proteins | sample MGYA00511119_ERZ773100 | MGnify/ENA primary metagenome ERZ773100 (study PRJEB29015, sample SAMEA2738000) | human oral metagenome | biome: human oral; feature: human-associated habitat; material: dental | place: China | collected 2111 ...
ACACATTAACCGTATGTTTCCATACGAGTTCTACGCTGATTTCTTTCATGCCTTTCAAGAATATATTCCTGATCTTGAAACCTTTAAAGTGAAATTGGCTATTTCCGATCTCCCCAATGAGAAAGAACGATACCTCGACGAAATCAATGAACCGCATCGCAAAAAACTACTTGAACAGATGCGAAAAATTAACGACATCAACATTGAGTTTCCTGTCTATTTCCTCATGCCCTATGTGTCAAAAACAAGTGTTGAAGTAAATAACCCCAATAATGCATGGCTCTTCGTACAATATTTCTATAACGACCAACCACTATTCACATTTGACCAATCCGTTCATCTTTATCGAAACTTTCCAACCATTCACTTGTCAGACCCCAATCTACTCATCGGTATTTACGACTTCGATCAACCACCATCGAGAGCCGTCGCTCTCTTGAAGGCTCCAGAGACCATTCTTGAAAAACTACACGAAGAAGGACAATTTTATGACGAATAAAGAAAAAATCATCAGTGCCTGTGCCGCACTTTTTGCCTTTTTTGCATCCCAATACACCTTGGTCACCCTTTCACTCTTTGGCTCACTCACTAACAAAATGGTGCAATTCTGGATAGCCGGCTTTCTCACTCTGGCAGGTACTGCTCTTTCTTATTGGTATATCTCTAAAGAAAACAAACAAGCGACCAAACCCACACCTTATCGTTACCGTTATACGTGGATCGCCATTGGTTGCTACTATCTCTTTATCACCACCATAACGGTTCTCGCCACATTACTCCATGTCACCCCACAAACGCAAAGCAATCAATCAGCCCTAAATGAGCTCTTTAAAACCAACCCCATCCTCTTAGGTCTCTACATTGCGATACTGGCGCCTGTCATTGAAGAACTCGTCTTTCGATACATCATTCCCAAATACTTGAGCTTCAATACACAAAAAGACTGGCTCGGCTACACCATTGGCTTGATCATCTTTATTTTCCTACACAGCCCTCAAGGCATTTTAGGCTTTATTTCTTACTCGGCTCTTGCGCTTATGTTCACTTACATGCGTATTCGCTACAATGACATTCGTGCAAGTATCTTGACACATATCACATGGAATAGTATTATATTACTAATCATGTTTTTACAAGGCTAAGGATCAACCAAATGAAGAAAAAACTCACACAAATCACACTTGTTCTCGTACTTCTTGCAGGAGCCATTGCAGGCATCACCTATAAAGTTCACTACGAACCTATTCAAGAAATTGTCTCAAAAACAGACTCACCGTACGACCATGCAGAAATCGTACAATCAACGGTTAAATTGACAGGTAAATCACAAAATACACCTAATAAAGACACTCAACAACTCACCAGTAAAGAAATCGGCAACAAACCGGTTGTCTACCTCTTATTCAAGCCGGGGTGTGAGAATTGTCAAAAACTATTTCCGACAGAAGAAAAAGTTCTGGCTCAATTGCCTGAGACACTCAAAGCGCGTGTTTATTATGTGAACACCCTATCGCCTCTCGGTCGAGAATTGAAAAAGAAATACGCCATTAAAACGAGTGCAGCTGCTATTTTAGAAACCAAAGACCAAGCCGATACGAAAGTTTACTCCCTTAAACACGGAGATGGTCATGCCGAAGAATCTCTTCGCGAAATCTTTGACCTCTTGCGCGATCGCGCAAGAGAAAGTTAAGCCAAAACAGAAGTCTCAAAGACTTCTGTTTTTTCTTTTGGGCAGACTTTTAACGAACGTGACCAACAGTCGTCACGTTCGTGTTTTTCTATACATTCATTTATTATGTTAAAATATTAAAGGAGCCCTCATGTCTAATAACACTTATACATCCATCCCTTTCACTGCTTTATCAACCGCTATTAAATATTCTATTTTATCGGATACCGTACCGATCATCTTAGGCGCACCCGGTATCGGTAAATCATCTATGTTACGTGAACTAGAAGAGTCACTCGACTCTAAAACCTTTACGCTTCAAATTAACCAGATTGCAGACCGTACAGACCTCATCGGTCAACGGAGCATTGAAGAAACCATCATCGCAACAGACGGCACAACAACAAAACGACCAAAACTGGCCTTTTTCCCACACTACATCATTCAAGACGCCATTGATTATGCCCTTGAACATCCAGACAAGCTAGCTATTCTCTTCTTCGACGAAATCAACCGCACCTCTAGCGACGTGACGTCAGCCTGTCTATCCATTATTACAGAACGAACCATCGGTGGCCAAACCCTGCCAGCAAATGTCCGTATTGTCGCTGCCGGAAACGATGAGGGAAATGTCATCGCTCTTGACTCAGCCTCTCGTACACGTTTTCGCTTCCTAAAAGCGCACCCTGATGCCGACACCATTCTCGTGAAGATTGACAACCTCAATCCCTTCGTCAAAGAAGTCATCACCGAGCACCCTCAACTCATTGAACGCTACGGCTCACTCGAAACCATCGTTCAAACCAATCCAGGTGCGGGCCAATCAGACCCTGACGATACAGAAACCTTTGAGTTGGACTTTGATATGGACGAAGACGGCTTCTCACAAATGTGTGTGCCACGTACCATCGAATATTTATCTAAATATTTAAACACAGCCCATCTCGATCAATCCAAATCACCCATCTCTCGTGCAAGTTTCATTCAACACATGGATATGTACGATGAGAAATCATTGCTTCAGATTATCGTGGAAGGTTCAATCGGTACCAATGACTTCACCAATAAACTCATGGACAAATTGAACATCTTCTATCGCGACCTCTTGCAATCCACAACGGTATCGCAACAAACCATGACCAACTTGCCAACTTTCGATCGCACAGCTTTCAGTCACATCACACAAACACAACAGGTCGATCAAGAACCAACCGTCATTGCCAACATGACACCTGACACACGTGTCAATTTACTTGTATCGTTGCTCTTACAAAACAACGTAAACAGTGTTAACGATAACGCCCTCGTTGGACGTACCCTCAACAACTTACTCGCGCACAACGATCCAATCCCATTTGAAATCCAAAGCGCTCTCTATCAAATTGCGACAACCAACCCAGGCTTATTATCGAAAACATCCATCAATCAAATGACAACAACAGGGAGCCTCAGCAACATCGCTCAATCGCTCAAAGACGCTGTCAACTTTTAGGAGACGAACCCCATGAAACTAACCGTACAAGGACAACCGAGCAACCCACAGTTTTATTCATGGGGCTCGGTTCAACCTGACTTAAACCAACCTTTCGATCAACTCATTCAAAGAGCCTATATCGACCCTATGCTACACAATCGAAAAATTTTCGATAAAGGCGTCGAAATCACAGCCTCTCAAATTTCAAACGTCATCCAAGACCTCTGGTTCTCAAATGTCATCAACCCAGACTTAGATGAAGAGTTGAAAGAAATCTATAACGCCCTCACCCCCTTTAACTTTCAAGACAACAACTTGATCGATGACCTCTATGGCCTCCAAGCCCTCAATGTCAATCAATTACCCCATCCGTCTACCAATAAAAAACAAATGGTGACCTACACCATTGAAGATGACATCATTCCATCTGCGACCAACTTGAACAGCAAATGGGGGAATGGCGCGCTCAGCCTCTTCTTTGCAAGTCTCTATGGTTTTACAAAAACAAGAAACTACGGAAATGTCCTCTTTGTCGGCATCCACACAGACACGGAATGGCAAGTCTACAAAGAACGCGTATCCGCCATCGCCGCACAAACAAACAATTCAAGCACCATTATGAAAGCCAATCAATTCCAAAGCTTTCCCTTTGCCGGTGAAATTTCTCAATCCGTGCTCTTACAAGAAAACACTAATGACACCTCTTTTGAATACTGTTTATTACAAGCCCTCCATGATTTAGAAGGGGTCCACCACATTGCACCCTTTCCAACAAACATTAAGGCGCAAATCATGCCCGCCATGGTTGTCTTCTTCAACATGGAGCAATTAGCTCAAGCTACCCCTGTTGATATTTCAAACGACTTACAAGCCATTAAAACAGCCAGCATCTTAAACAATTCTCTCAAAATGGTACCGTCCAATCGCTTAAAAACCGCTCAATCAGTCGCACCTAAACAAAATACCCACTCGAAACAAAGCAAAAAGAAAAGCGATCTCGTTCGCAGGCAAAACCGTAAAATTGCAAATAAACCGCTAACTGCAAAGAAACAACTGGAACGCATTCTCAAGATCACCAAACAATTCATCACCAACCGTGAATCGCAAAACACCTACAAAACCATCCGAAAAACCTATATGCGTCCAAACAGACGAAATCCGATGGACTACTCCCTCAAAGGGAACTCTGTCAAAATCAGTTACCGACCAGATATTCACATCTACTTCGATACATCGGGTTCCATTACAGAAGACAATTACAAAACATCAGCCTTAAACATCATCAAACTAGCCATTAAAATGGACGTTGATATTTATGTGACCTTCTTCTCTAATCTAATTACACAACCCGTTCGACTCCGCATCAAAGGACGAACACCTCAACAGATTTTCAATGAATTCATCCACCTTCCAAAAGTAGGTGGCGGTACCGACTTCAATCAATTTTGGAATCAAATCAATTTCATTGACAGTCATAACCAGAAATCAGGTAAATCTTACAGGCTCAATTTTGTCATTACGGACTTCTGTGATAATGTGCCTCGTGATCGGGTCTTTACCGCTGAAGAAGCAGCTGTTAAGAATACCTTCTATATTCCCATCATGCCAACGGCTAACGATTACAACAACTACAACGACATCGTTCGCTATGCACAGAAATTCGCGCAGGCCATGTACCAAAAAGGAATTGACATCTACTCAAAACTCATCATGTAATTCCCCCTTAAAACGCCCTCTACGCGATTTTAAGGTGAAATAATACAATCATACCCCGAAACTAAAAAACTCGCTTAGAAAGGCTGATAATGACCTTAAAATTGATTACAGACAAGTCATCTATCCACGACTTCTCTAAAACACCCCCAAATGACCCCAATAACGATCCAAATAGAAACGGCATCCAATTCGATCCCTCTCAATTTATCTTTGGCGGGATCCACGGAACACCCCTCAACCCAACACCCACAGACCCATCGAGCGACATTCCTGAAGAACTGATCGATTTAACACAAAAAGCACGTAATGGAGAGCTTCAAAAAGCTCTCTTCCGTGATGAAGAAACACTAGCTCTCATCAAAGCACTCGCCCGTAAAAAGAAATCAAATGCGCTCTTACTTGGTGATGCAGGTGTCGGCAAAACACAACTCGTCGAAAACCTCGCTCTTATGATGGCCAATAAAGACCCCCTCGTCATCGACATGATTGGCGAATATGACATTTACGAATTACCCCTATCCAACCTCGTAGCTGGAAAAGGCATCGTCGGTCAATTAGAACAATCCGTCAAAGACATTATCGAGTTTCTCGAAAATCAGCAAGCCATTGTCTTCATCGATGAAATTCACATGCTCTTTGACAACAAAGATGCGCAAACCTATTCAAAAATCGCGCAACTCTTAAAACCTGCCTTAGCGCGGAACTTAAAAACAATCGGTGCAACCACAACTTCAGAGGGTACCAACATTTTAAAAGACCCTGCCATCAACCGTCGTTTTTCCAGCATCCACGTGCCCGAGCTAACCATTGAGCAAACCGCTCAAATCATCGATAATTTAATGGCGGACTATGAACAACACCATAATGTTATCGTGAACAACGTCAATCGCGCAGCCATTATCGACGCCATCATCACACAATCAGAACTCTACAAAAAACCAAATAACCATCGACCTGACACGGCCATTACCCTTATGGACACGGCCTTTGCCGAAACGCGAATGCGTTATAACCAATTACAAGTTCCACAGGGCCTCCAAGCACCACCCCATTACGTGACCGTCAATGACATCAAAAAATCGGCTCTCTCCCAATTTCAAATGGTTGAGGTCACCCCATCCGTCATTCAGACATTGAAAACGCAACTCGATGAAAACATTGTCGGTCAAGATCTCGTCAAAGAAACCCTCGTCGAAGCCCTCAAACGTCAAAGTTTAGGACTGGTTCGACAAAAACGACCAAATGTCTTCCTCTTTGCAGGACCAACCGGAACAGGTAAAACACAAATCGCACGAGAACTCGCAAAATCGCTCTTTGGAACCGACGAGTCCCTCATTTACATCAACATGAGCGAATACTCCAACCATGGAGACTTAAACGCCATTGTCGGTTCACCAGCAGGCTACATCGGCTCAGACGATAACTCAGAGTTGCCTCTGCAACCGCTCAACAACAACCCCTTCTCCATTGTCTTATTAGACGAATTTGAGAAAGCCCATCCTGAAGTACAACTCTTCTTCATGCAAGCTTTTGACAATGGGAAGATCAAACTCAAGCGTCGCAACGAAGAAATTGATACGTCCCGAGCCATCTTCATCCTAACCACCAATGCCGGAGCCTCAGACTTCAATAAAAAAACTATCGGTTTTGGCGCCCCTCAGAGTTTCTCGAAAGTCGAAACATCCACGATTCTGGAACAATCCTTCAAACCAGAATTGCTCAACCGAATGACCCATAAATTAGTCTTTGACCCCATCACCAAAGAAGACTTCACCAAAATCTTACTCGTCAAATACAACAAAATCATTGCAGAAGCCTCTGACTTGCATCCCGAGTATACGCTAACGCCAGCCTCTCTCGACGTCAATAACCCTGACGACTTAGCCTTACTCGCAGACCTAGCCGATCAAGCTTACAATCCAAATGAAAATGGCCGTCCAGCCGAACGAACCATCCAACAATACATCGAGAATAAAATCCTCGACCAATTCAATCAAACCCAAATCTCGTTATTCTAGGCAAAGAAACAACTTGTCTAGAATAGCTTTTTAACAAGAAAGGAATTCTCAGACATGCCTGTAATCATGACCCAAAATAACGACGGTTCGGTAACCGTAACAGGACAAACAAACGCTCAGAAAAAAATCACACCCAAATTCTTCAATTCAGCTCTGACAGGAAGCCCTCAATCCTTATCTCGAGGCTACTTCAATCAAACATCTCACACCCTCGCAGACAAACAAGCTGAAAATGATGACATTCCAGATTCAGAAGTCCATCAATTAGACCGAATTTTCAGACGGGTGGACCCCGTATTCACAACCAACGACTACATTGAAGCCGCTTGGACATTCGCAAAAACTACTCCAACTCAACTCATCCCTACGCTCTATCAAACCGCTGTCAGCACAGGTCTATCTTTCACCAATACCAAACTGCCAAGAGACACCTATCAATCCAATCTTCACTACCTGGACACCTGGGCTAAGGTCTATACAACATCTGACTTGACCGTTCTCGGCACCTTCGACATTATCGCTCTTGCCGAATACCACAGTCGCAACCAGACAGACAACAAACTCGTCAAACGGCTCGATTTCGTTGAACAATACAATCTCGTCTTGTTCACCGGAACAATGGACGACATTCGTGAATTCAAATATGTAACGGCCGACACCGTCACCATTACCCAGACAGGTGAATTGCGACACCCCCTGCATGCCAAATACACAGACAAGCACACCGCTCTTCTAATCAGTCATTCAGACGTCACTCGCTTCATGTCTCTCATGTCGGCGGCTCACCCTGATAAGACAGCCTTTAATCAAGCAGTTGAAGATATGCCATCCGCGCAAAGCGTGTATAATAACTTAACCCATCACGCAACCATGGTCGTCAACGCCAAAATGGACGCCATTAAAGAGCATTTTGCCTTGCTGAAACAATTAGCGCCAAACACCAACCATCACGAACTCGCACGCGCTCTCCGTCAAACCATTCACCACCTCAACTACTTTGACACAAAGGATAAAACCTTCTTCACCGTCAAAGACATTGCAACCATTCAACAACATATCCAAGAATTTGAACCGTACCTTGGTCATGAAACCATCGAAAATTTGCTCAAACAAAACGTTCGAATTCTGCTCGCATCCAATATCTCAAAATTAGAGCACAGTAAAGACCAACTCTATCGTCCAACCACCAATACAAAAGAATGGCAAGATACAAAAGCAACATGGAACCAAAACGCAGATTACTCCGCCCAACAAAAAGCCATCATCTTATCCGAAGAACCCTTGTTGATTGCTCAAGCGGGCGCGGGTTCAGGTAAAAGTCACACGGTTGTCGGACGCTTGCAATACTTGCAAGACCAAAACGAAGATTTAAACAACGTCCTCGTACTCTCCTTCACCAATACCGCAGCAGACAACATTAAAGAACGCTTCCCCGCTATTCAATCGGAGACCATTGCGCGTATGTTTGACAACATCAACCGAGAAACCTATCCGAATCAAGAGCTCGTTTCAATTGAAACCTTCTACAACACCCTTCGCTTGATTGATTTGGACGCACCTGTCTTCCAAAACATCCCTCAAAACAATGATCCAACCCGAGTTTACTCTCAAGAAGCCTTGGAACAAATCATTACGTCCCTTAAAAACATTGCGAGAGACTTCTCATCCTCTCAAATCAGCTTCAAAAAAGTAGACCACAACAGCCTCATTGCCAAACTCGTGACCTTGGTTTCTCAGCACAATACCGCTATTGAAGCCATCATGAACGCCATTGGTCAGACCACCTTGGAACTAGAACCCATCTTGATCCACCACCACTTAGCAAAAGCGTCCCACGCCTTAACCATCCCTAAAAAGTATCAGCATATCAATTACATTATTACGGATGAAAGTCAGGATATTTCGACCTTTGAGTACAACCTCTTATTAGAGTTCGTTTACCAGAACAAAGCGCAATTCTTCATCGTCGGTGACGGCTCACAAACCCTCTACGAGTTTCGTTCAAGCGACCCTCGTTATATGAACGCTTTAGAAGCATCAGGTGTCTTCGCCACCTATAAGTTAACGACTAACTATCGTTCCAAACAAGCCATCTTGTCTTACGCTAATGAGTTCCTTAAAGTCATTTCCGCTAACGAAATCGCTCAGATTCAATTGCAATCGAATGATAAAACCCCACTGACCTTACAAGATTATAAAGACAGTGTCATCTTGCGAAATATCGCGTCAAATTCTACAAAAGACTACACCGAAGTCCTAAAAGAAATCTTCACCATTGATGACGTCGAAGCTTACGTCTTAGATAAAGTTCACAAGAACGAACAACTAGCTATTGTCGGATATACACGTATGGAGCTGGGAATTATCCAACAAGCTTTAACGGACTTGTTCAAAAAACACAACATGACTGTTTCCATTGAAACACTCATCCCAGACAAAAACACCATTGCAGCTATCTGGACAACCTGTCTGGCACGCGTCAATCATGACTTAAAAGAATTAGGCGTGACCAAGGATATCAACCAAGAAATTCGAACCATGCTCACAGACGCCATTGACCAAGCCTATCGCTCACGAACACCAAAACAAAGAGCCTTCTTCCAAAGCAAAATCAATGAAACACTGGATCAACTGTATGTATCTCCACACTGGAACTACATGCGCAACCAATACTTGAACCGCACCATCAAAATCGGCGGATTGCTGTCTTACTTGTATAACCACTTTGTACGAGTGGAGAAACGAGAAATTGCAGCCAACAACTATCTGAAGTCACAAGAAGGTGTCGATTTAAAAGACGCACAAATCATCCTCTCTACCATTCACCGTGTCAAAGGATATGAATTTGACCATGTCATGGTACTTCACAATGCCCACAAAACGAAAAGTGCGAACGGAACATCGCTCCAAGAGCTCTTTAGAATGTACTTCGTAGCTCTATCTCGGGCCCGAAAATCCGAAATGATTATCAACGTCGGCCCAGACCAAAAATTTATCTCGAATGAAACCATGTTTGATTATCCAATGGAAACAGCCAATTATTTGCTCACAAATGAATTGACAGCTCAAACAACTTCGAATCAACAGTAGAAAGGGACTCCTTCATGACACAAAATGAAATCACAACGGACATTGCGACCCTAACCCTCAATGCCCAACTCACACCGTCCCCCGAGTTGCAAAAGCAACTCGATACGGTGAAACAACGGGCCAGCTACACCCAACAACTCTTAGCGGACTATCGTAACGACCCAGATAAATTCATGGAAACCAATGATGAGAAATCCATTCAAGAACTCGTTAAAGAAATCGATGACGTCTTAAAGATTAAGAAAACCGTTGAAGACGATCAAAAAACACTCAACACTTTTCTAAAAGAACAAACGGATAGTATCAAAACCCTCATCACTGATACCTTTTCACAGAACGGCTTTGATGAACTCGTCCAAGCAAAACAAGACATTCAAACCATCAAAACCGAATTGCAATACCGTCGCAAAGCAAAACGATGGGCTGAAGTAGAACCGGTCTTCCATGAAAATATTAAAAACTATCCCAACATCGCCCAATACACCCCAGAGTTGACCGATTTCGCTAAATTCAAAGTCAACCATGCCAAACTCATTTCAGGGGCCGTCAAACAGTCCCCTGCTATGTCTACCGTCTTAAAAACAGTTCGTGCCATCATTGCAGATATGGACGCAGGACTCTCCATAATTATCGCAAACCCATGGCAACTAGAAGACGCGAAAAAATGGGCCTTACTGGAAGAGTTCAAAACCGACCCAACCAGTACCTGTGTCACAACAAATGGTCCGATTTATCAACAACGACAAAAAGATGAAGAAGACCAACATCGTCTGCAAAAAAAACTTATTGAACAACAACAAGAACAAGCGCGACAGCAAGCGGAACTTCAAAAACAACACTTGAAACAACTAGAAGAAGAGCAACGACTGGCTAAAGTCCAACAAGACGCTCTCGCCCAACAAGCTCTGGCAGAACAAATGCGCCAAACAAAAGAAGCGCAAGATCGTGCCGCAGAACAAGCCCGTCTCCTTCAAGAACAACTCAATCAGTTCAAACAAACCGTCGTGCCACAAAACATTAGTGCCAAATACCCGCACTATATTGACGATCTCTTCCGTCGAAACGTCAATGTGCAACTACAAAACAACGACACGGCTAAAGCAAATGAACTGTGGTACTTCTTGCAATCGGTCGTGACAAACCCTCAATCACCCGCAGCCTTATCAACCAATAAACAACCCCACGCAATTCTTGAAATTGCAAAATTCATCATCAACTTGTAACAGAAAAAGAGGCGCTAAACAGCGTCTCTTTTTTTATAAGCGTAACCATAAAGACAAGACAACTCTCAACCAAAAGACCCATCGCTTGAGAAAAACTCTTGTTCTTTACTTACCAGTATAACATAAATCATCTATTTGTCAACAAATGGAGGTAATCTCGTGACAATTCATCACTTATTTTTCACCACAGTGCATACAGCCATTCAACAAACAAGTGCGCAACAAACTTTTCGGACCAAACAATGGAAAAAGACAGAAAAAAACTTCTATGAGGCATTCGAGAAAGATCGCTTTCCCGCGCTCTCGACCATCGAAACCCTGAAACATCTCTTTCCAGAACCGACCTATTTGAAAATTCTTGACGCCTATCATAAAGAAAATCAAAGTTTATCCATCACCAATCCTGTCCCGAGACGTATCGTAGACTTCTATTACGACCGCATCCAACAACGAATCGGTCTCGATAAATTCAGCATTGCGCCCATTCGTAAATACCTCAAAAACGAACTAGAATTACACCCTTATGACGCCTTAGCGACCGCAAGACACATCGTCGAGACCCATCGCCAATACAAATTACCCGACATCGAAAAAATCATCCTCACAGCCGACTTCTTCACCAACGACGAAATCGGGGAAATCGTCCACTACGCCAATCGCGAGGACAACTCAAAGCTTAACTACACCGCAAAAGAAGCTCAATTGGATGCCGTCATCATCTACGCCAAATCTAAAACAAAAAAGAAACTCAAAAATGAAACGCGTCAGACAGCCATGCTTGCTACCAAATTAGAGCACAGTCTCCAGACAAGGCCATAAAAATCCGACGCGAAAATTTTTTGTACCCACTTTTTGGGTCAAAAATCCAATTTTGGGTACAAAAACAGCCTTTTTGGGTCACATTTGGGTCATTTTGGGTACAGTGGTTTTCAGTCATACCAGGCGTTTACGCTTGTTTTGTACCCAAATACCCATTTTTCTAAAAAAATAATACGTAAGAGAAAATATAGCCTAAACTATAACATTTGGTGTGTTTCTAAAGAATACTCTTTAGAAATATAATAAATATTATATTTTTAGAACATCCTATATAGGGAAACTTTTTTCAGTGGGTCAACTGGGTATTTGGGTCACAAAAAGAGACGCAAGCGGTCGAATTCCGCGTCGGATAAGGGTTTCCGTCATACCCAAAACTGGGTCACGTGACCCAAAAACGCTAAAATCGTACCCAAAACACCCTGATTTGTACCCAGTTTTAAAAAATGAAAGGATTTACTCATGACAAATCAACCAACAACCTTTGTCTCAAACAAAGAAGAAACCCCATCCTACGAACCCATTTCCTTAGCTTTTAATAAAAATATTATCCGACAACCTTCTGTCTATATGCCCCTTCATATCTTTGGAACTGGCTCAGACGGAAACTCTGTCTTTTTGAAAGATTTAAAAATCCTCATCGATTTGGGTTTTCGTAAAAATAAATACCTCGACTACGACCCACTTTTCTTTGACAAACTAAAATATATCATCATCACCCACCACCACGGCGACCATTTAGAACCCAGCACTCTATTCTATATTCTTGAAAACTATTCCCATATCAGCGTCATCGTCTCTCCCTTTTTATTAAACTACGTCTTATCGCCCCTGTATAAACCAACTAAGAAAAATGGTGTCCCCACCTATCCCTATCAACCCAAATTCCAAAAACACCTCAACCGCTTCATCGAAGCCAAACCTCAATGGATCCATCTCGACAACGCTCAACTCGTCATGCTCTCACCCCGTACGGTCAAACACGGAGACATCATCAATATCGCTCTCGAGCTCTACCATCGAGAATCAAACTTACGAATGCTACTGTACCGACATTGATAACCTCAAAGGCCCAACCGTCTTTAAAACGGCCCTCAATCAAATCGAACACGTAGACGGCCTCAATCAAGACACCACTTATAACGTCATGCTCTTAGAAGCCAACTACACCGAAGAAAAGATTAGCGCATGGTTAGACAAAACAAAAGAAAATCTTGAAAAGGATCTAAATTTAAGTCTCGAAGAAAAACAAAAACAATGGCAAAATGCGGTCGTCAGAGCCAACAACAACCGGCGCCATATCTCCGAACAAGAAGCCATAGCCTATGTCGAAAAAACACTAGACGCGACAGGAGTCTTCGTGCCTCTCCATCCATCTAGCATGTTTGGGACGTTATTTCAAAAATAACGCCTTTTAGTTAGCATCTAATCATTCGATTAGACGCTTTTTTATTTGACTTCTGATTCGGTTTATGTTATAATAAATCTTGTCAGTAAGACAAAAAATAATTTTTATAGAAAGGCACAACACTATGCCAGAAAATAAACGTATTGCAGGTACAGGTCTGATCCCTGGAGATGAATTCATGCTTGAGGGTGTCTTGGTGTACGCTCAAACAAAACGTCCACGTCAGAACAACTTCAACCCTCTGAACTTTGAATTCCCAATTACTATTCAACAAGATCCAATTCAAGTGCATGTACCACAAAACTTGGATCCAGCCACACAAGCTCGTATCAAAGCAGGTGCGGAACGCTACATTCAAAACGCATTGAAGATTGACAAGAACGATCCAACAGGTAACACTGGTCGTATCTACTTGTCTAAGAATGCACGCTTTACAACAACGCCTAATTTCCAAGACTTCAATGACGTTGCTGCTAAATTAGACCCGCGTTCACTTATTCCAACATTGATTGATACCGACAACGGT
>ERZ773100.961-NODE-961-length-13927-cov-6.505118_pt1 | contig 13927 bp, 10 predicted proteins | sample MGYA00511119_ERZ773100 | MGnify/ENA primary metagenome ERZ773100 (study PRJEB29015, sample SAMEA2738000) | human oral metagenome | biome: human oral; feature: human-associated habitat; material: dental | place: China | collected 2111 ...
TTTCCCACGCCTGAAATTGGTCGAATTTGCGGAGATAGGCGGTATCCATCGTTTTGGCACGCTCTTGGGTAAGTGCTTGTTCGCCTGCTTCGGTGATTTGGTAATACCCCTTGAGGAAACTAGCTACCAACCCTGCCTGATGTAGGTGGTTAGAAGCCCAATCAATACGGTTGCGAAAAAGAGATTGATTGCCATTAGGTACCTTGACCTTCATATCATCCATAGTAAGACTAAAATGCACACGAAGCATCTCCACGATTTGCTCGGTGGAATAGACGCGACCGTCCTTGATTACCTCGAGGAAAGGATGCATTAGTTTTTGAAAATCAGGGATATTCATAACCTATGGATATTATACAAAGGCAAAGATACAAATAATTTGGTAATTAGCAAATTTATCAGTTCTCAATTGCTAATTGATAATTATTTTGTACTTTTGTCGCTCTAAATTCAATACAATGAACACCATACGCATAGGTACACGCGATAGTGAGTTGGCTCTCTGGCAAGCTAAAACCGTACAAAATCAATTAAAAACCTTAGGCTATCCCACTGAGATAGTAAGCACTAAATCTCACGGAGATATAGAGCTAAGCAAACCGCTCTACGAAATGGGGGTTACCGGTATCTTTACCAAAGCGCTGGATATTGCCTTGCTCAATGGCGAAATAGATATTGCCGTACATAGTATGAAGGACGTACCCACGGCTTTACCTGAAGGAATTGTGGTAGGGGCAGTACTCAAGCGCGGGAATCCTCACGATGTATTAGTATACAAGGGTGACCTTTCGTTTTTGGAAGCTAAAATAGCAACTATAGCCACCAGCAGTTTGCGACGCAAGGCACAATGGTTACACCGCTACCCGCATCATAATATAGAGAATTTAAGGGGGAATGTAAATACCCGCTTGCAAAAGCTCACCGATAACCCTTGGAATGGGGCTATCTTTGCTGCTGCGGGCTTGGAACGCATTAATAAATTACCTAAAAAACACTTGGTGCTGGATTGGATGCTACCTGCACCTGCGCAAGGAGCTATCGTAGTGGTGGTGCGTGAGGATAACGTAGCCTTGCAGAAAAAACTACTCCCTCTCCACGACGATTATACTTATATAGCTACTCAATTAGAACGCGATTTTCTTCGCGCTTTGGAAGGTGGCTGTACCGCACCTATTGGAGCTTTTGCTGAGTTTAAAGATGATAAACTCTACTTCAAAGGAGGTTTGTGGAGCGAAGATGGCAAAGAGTCTTCGGTAATAGACGAAGTACTCACTCAAATAGATGAATATACCGGAGAAAAACTTGCTACAATGATAAAAGGTTAACGTTAATGGTTAAAAAAAGCGCAACACTTGTAACCAAGTGTTGCGCTTTTTTATTGCTTGTTATACTATAACTACGCATCGATTTTAGCGTACTTAGCATTTTTCTCGATGAACTCACGACGTGGTGGTACTTCATCACCCATCAGCATAGAGAATACGCGGTCGGCTTCAGTAGCGTTGTCGATGGTTACTTGGCGAAGGGTGCGGTGTTCGGGATTCATAGTGGTATCCCACAACTGGTGATCGTTCATTTCACCCAAACCTTTATAACGCTGGATATTCACATTGCCCATTTCAGCTGAAAGCGCATCGCGTTGTTTGTCGTTCCAAGCGTACTCTTCGCGTTTGCTGTTTTTGCTTTTTACTAAATAGAGCGGTGGTGTGGCAATATACACGTGTCCGTTTTCTATAAGTTCGCGCATATAGCGGAAGAAGAACGTAAGGATAAGAGTAGTGATGTGCGAACCGTCTACATCAGCATCACACATAATAATTACTTTGTGGTAACGGAGCTTGCTCAAATTAAGAGCTTTGGCATCTTCCTCAGTACCCACAGTTACACCCAAAGCGGTATATATATTCTTAATTTCATCGCTATCGAACACCTTGTGTTGCATTGCTTTTTCGACGTTGAGGATTTTACCTCTGAGGGGTAGTATCGCTTGGATATCTTTGTTACGTCCTTGTTTAGCTGTACCGCCCGCTGAGTCTCCCTCAACCAGGAAAAGTTCGCATTTTTCTGGATCTTCTTCAGAACAGTCGGCGAGTTTACCAGGAAGACCGCCACCACTCATCACGCTCTTACGTTGTACCATCTCACGAGCTTTGCGTGCTGCTTGACGTGCTTGAGCAGCCAAAATCACTTTCTCGACAATGGTTTTGGCATCGTTAGGGTTTTCCTCGAGATAATCTTCGAGCATTTGTCCTACGGCTTGAGATACGGCTGAGGTTACTTCGCGGTTACCGAGTTTGGTTTTTGTCTGTCCTTCGAATTGAGGTTCGGCTACTTTTACCGAAATGACAGCGGTAAGCCCTTCACGGAAGTCATCACCTTCAATCTCCACAGGGTTCTTTTTATCTTTACTCATCTTCTCGAGCAAGCCTGATTTATCGGCATAGGCTTTGAGGGTACGAGTGAGCCCCATACGGAAACCTTGCAAGTGAGTACCTCCTTCGGAAGTATTGATATTATTGACGTAAGAGTGTAGGTTTTCGTTATATGAATCGTTGTAAATCATAGCGACCTCCACAGGGATACCGTTCTTTTCTCCGTCCATAGCTATCACGTTTCCGATGATAGGCATACGGTTGCCATCGAGGAATTTAACGAACTCTTTTAGTCCGTTTTGTGAATAGAATTTTTCGGTGATAAAGTTACCTTTTTCGTCTTTGTTGCGAAGGTCGGTAAGGGTGATAGTAATTCCTTTATTTAAATAAGCGAGCTCGCGAATACGGGCTGCGAGGGTATCGTATTTATATTCAATAGTTTGTTCAAAAATTACTTCATCGGGGTGAAAAGTAACCTTAGTACCGCGTTTATCGGTGTCGCCCACTTGTTTTACAGGGTACATCGCTACCCCGCGTTGGTACTCTTGTTGCCATATTTTGCCGTCGCGGTATACGGTAGCAGTAAGATGGTCGGAAAGGGCATTTACGCAGGAAACTCCTACCCCGTGCAAACCACCTGATACCTTATAAGAACCCTTGTCGAACTTACCTCCGGCACCGATTTTAGTCATTACCACTTGAAGGGCAGAAACGCCTTCTTTCTTGTGGACATCTACTGGGATACCGCGACCGTTGTCTTCCACGGTGATAGAATTATCCTCATTAATGGTTACCGAAATAGTATCGCAATAGCCTGCGAGCGCTTCGTCGATAGAGTTATCGAGCACCTCGTATACAAGGTGGTGTAACCCGCGCGTACCCACATCGCCGATGTACATTGAGGGGCGCATACGCACGTGTTCCATTCCTTCAAGGGATTGGATATTGTCTGCTGAATATTCAGCTGAATTTTGTTGTTCGTTATATAATTCTTCTGCCATAATTTTAATATCGAATCAAGGGTGCAAAGGTATGAATTAATTTATTAATGAGCAAATTTTATAATAGATAAATAAAAATGAGAAAATTAGAGAATTAAAAAATTAGAGAATTAAAAAATTAGAGAATTAGGAAATTTGGAGATTAGCAAATGGGTAGGATAAAAAGTTTTTTTGACGAGTCTGACTTGTCGGACAAATTGGACTGGTCTGAGTTATCGGAGGAAAACGAAAAATATAAAAAGTGAGTTGGAAGGATTTTTGGTGAAAAAAGGGTGTAAGGAGGGTGGGGTTAGCTTATAGAGAGCTTATAGGAAGCTTATACGAATCTTGGACGATTGGTATAGGAAGGGTATATAAATAGTTGATTCATAATATAATACAGCGATGCGAAAAATGGTAAAAACAGGGTTTCGAGGCGAAAGAAAGAGAATCCTCACCCCGTCCCTCTCCCAAGGAGAGGGGGAGTGTAGTGACGGGAAAAAGAGAAGAAATAACGAATGATGAGTGACGAGAGATGTGACGCAAAAGCAATCACGATATTGTTAATCAGAGATAATCACTCTTTTTAATTCTTAGATTCGCTTTACTATCTTTGTTGTTAGAAAAAAAATATCTACCTTTGCCAAAAATATTTAAAGCTACTCAGGCGGAAATTGTAAGATTTCAAACAGAAATAAGTGCGTTAGACTTCCCTTTACTTACAACTATTAAGAAGAAAGTTGTAATAACACGAGTGTAAGAACAAATAAGAATTGACAAATAGAAAAGAATCGGTTGGGTTCTTTTCAGTTTTAACTTTTAACTAAAACAATATGGAATTAAACAAACTAATTGACCACACGCTTCTAAAAGCAACGGCTACCATTGCCGATATTGAAACCCTTTGCAAAGAAGCAGTGGAGTACGATTTTTATTCGGTATGTGTGAATAGCTGTTATGTAACAACAGCTAAGAAATTTTTAGCAGGCACTGATATCAAGGTGTGTAGCGTGGTAGGCTTTCCCTTAGGAGCAATGTCGGCTAAAGCAAAATACTTTGAGACGGGTGAAGCTCTCTCCGATGGCGCCGACGAGATTGATATGGTGCTAAACGTAGGCTTGTTAAAATCTGGTGAAGTGAACAAAGCGTTAGACGAAATTATATCACTGAAACGCTGTGTAGGCGAGAATAGAGTGCTAAAAGTAATCCTCGAAACCTGCTACCTCACTGACGAAGAAAAACGCTTGGCTTGCCGTATGGCTCTTGATGCTAAAGCGGACTTTGTAAAGACCTCTACAGGATTTGGCTCAGGAGGGGCTACCCTTGCAGATGTGAAACTAATGAAAGAATGTGTGCAAGACAAGGCAAAAATAAAAGCCTCAGGAGGTATACGTGACTACGAAACAGCTATGCAGTACGTGAACTTAGGGGTACAACGCATTGGTACATCGAACGGTATTGCTATCTTAAAAGGAGAAAAAGGAACAGGCTACTAATGAAAATTATCAGTTATAACGTAAATGGCATTAGGGCAGCGCTTACGAAAGGCTTTGCCGACTGGCTGAAAAGTGCTAACCCCGATGTGTTGTGCTTACAAGAGATTAAAGCCACAGAAGACCAAATTCCTACGGAAGTTTTTTCGGAATTGGGCTATAAATATCAGTATTACCACAGTGCAGAGAAGAAAGGTTATAGTGGCGTAGCGATACTCTCTAAAATAGAACCTAAGCACGTGGAAGTAGGTACGGGTATCGACTATATGGACAGGGAAGGACGGGTGCTTCGCACCGATTTTGAGACCCTATCAGTAATGAGTCTGTACTTGCCCTCAGGTACAAACCCTGACCGCCTTGACTTCAAACTGACTTTTATGGCTGACTTCCAAAAGTACATAGACAAACTGAAACAGAAGATACCTAACCTCGTTATTTGTGGCGACTATAACATCTGTCACGAGGCGATAGACATTCACGACCCCATACGAAATGCCAATGTATCGGGCTTTCTTCCGATAGAGCGCGAGTGGTTGGATAAGTTTATGAAGAGTGGTTTTATTGATAGTTTTCGCTATTTCCACAAAGAAGCACATCAGTACTCGTGGTGGAGCTATCGTGCGAATGCTCGCAACAACAACAAGGGTTGGCGCATTGATTATCACTTGGTATCTGCTCCCTTAGAAAACCGTATGGAGCGCGCACTTATACTCCCCGAAGCTAAACACAGCGACCACTGCCCTATCTTATTAATGATTAATGATTAGTGGTTAGTGGTTAATGGTTAGTGGTTAATGGTTAAAGGCTGTCCGAAAAGTTTATGCTGTTATAGTTTTTCGGACAGCCTTTGTTTCTTATTTCTTCTTTAAAGTAAAACAGTGCATTTCCTCTTCAAAACTATACTTCACCTGCAATTGATAACTATCGGCGATAGACTTTACAATAGCTAAGCCTAAACCGGTGGAAGTAGCGTCCTGTTGCCCTTTGTGGAAGCGCTGAAAAATCTTCTTGGAGTCTAAGCGTATTCCGTCTTTGGCAGTATTCTTCACTTGAAAACAGTTTTCTTCTAAACGGACTTGTATCTCCCTTCCCTTTTCGGTGTATTTAATGGCATTGCGCAATAAGTTCGACACGAGTACCGTTGCCAAATCCTTATTCATTTCCACTTGAAAATCGCTATCTTCTTTCACCGTAATTTTCAATTCTTTAAAGGCTATTAAATCACTGAGATTTTCTATAATAGTTGCTGCAAGCGCTTGAAACGATATGCTCTCGACTTGCTTGTATTGGTGATTTTCTATGCGGGTGAGCATCAGTAGCGACTTGTTTAAATGAGTCATTCGCATTAGTGACTGCTTGACTTCGCTGAGCTGAACTAATTGCTTTTCGGTCAGTGAAGGGTCATCGGTTAATAGTTCTAATTTGTTGAGGGTAATAGCTAAGGGTGTTTGCAATTCGTGTGAAGCGTTCTCAATAAACACTTTCTGTTCTTCAAATACCACTTCGTTGCGTTGCCACATTTGCTGGATATTGTCGTGCAACACGTTGAACTCAATCACCTCGGTAACGATGGGCTGTAGTTTGGTTTTATTCCCTACTTCATATTGGCGAATAGCTGTGAGTATCCCCTTGAAAGGCTTCCATATTTTATTGATAACTAACAGATTGACAAGATACATCGAGAGTACCAACACCACATACAATACCCCGAGCGCAATGGCTAAGTTGAACAGCAAATCGTCCTTTTCTACCGTAGAGGTGCGTATCTCAAGCGTATAGGGGTTCATATCACGGTCGTAGAAGCTCGTTTTGAGTACCCTGTATGGCTCGTCTTCATCGTCAAAAGGCATATAGAAAAAGGCATTACTAAGAACATTGTGGTCGGAGAAATCTTCTTGCGAGGGGTACACTCTAAAGTCCTCGATGCCAAATTCATTTATCTTTAACAGTTCGGGGTGGCGAAGGATATTTTGGATAATGAGCGTCTTCTTGTCTTTCAGTCCGTCATCGATATTGTCGTACACCTCGTCTAAAATATAAGCGTAGAACACCGCCGCCCACACCGCCAAGATGAGCAAAAAGGTGAGCGTGAGGTAGCGCAAGGTGTAGTTTTTCAGTGATATTTTCATAGTTATACCAATTTATAACCAATGCCATAAACCGCTTGGAGGTCTATTTCGGCTTCGGCAGTTTTGAGTTTTTTGCGGAGATTCTTTATTTGCGAATAGATAAAATCGAGGCTATCCACTTGGTCGATATAGTCTCCCCAAACGGCTTCGGCAAGGGTAGTTTTCTCCACCAATCGTTCAGGACGAATGATAAAGTAATACAACAGGTCGTATTCCTTTCGGTTGAGAGTAAGCGTTGTATCGCCTACCTTCACGGTACGGGTTTCGGGGAAGAGCTGTACGTTTTTGAGGGTAATCACTTCCTCACCTTGCTGGTTTTTGCGCCGTATAATCGATTTGACACGAGCCAAGAGTTCGGCGAGGTGAAAAGGTTTTGCAAGATAATCGTCAGCACCCTTTTCGAGTCCAAGTACCTTGTCCTCTACTGAGTCTTTCGCCGAGATGATAAGCACCGAATGGTTCTTTTTCATCGCCCTAAGCTCGTCGAGCAATTGCATACCGCTACCGTTGGGCAACATAATGTCCAAAAGAATGCAATCGTAGTCGTAGTCGGCAAGTTTAGCTAGCCCCGAAGGGTAGTCTTTTGCTGTTTCCACCAAAAAGTGTTCTTGTTCGAGGAACTGTCGCAGGGTGAGGCGCAGTTCCTTTTCGTCTTCTATAATAAGGATTTTCATACGGGGGCAAAGATAATAAATAATTGCGAATGAAGAAATGATTGGGAAATGAAGAAATGATTGGGAAATGAGGAAATTAGAGAATGAGGAAATTAGCAAATTAGAGAATGAGGAAATTAGAGAATGGGGTAAATACCAATAATGCCAGAAATGCCAAAAATACTAATAATACCATCAAGGGGAATGGACGGGTCGGACAAGTTAGAGAAGGGATTGGAGGATTCGGAAGGAAACGGAGATTTTCAGAAGAAGGCTAAGGGCATTTTTGGTGAAAAAAGGGTGTAAGGAGGGTGGGGTTAGCTTATAGAGAGCTTATAGGAAGCTTATACGAATCTTGGACGATTGGTATAGAAAGGGTGTATAAGTAATTGATTCATACTGCAATACAACAAGACTAAAAATGTTAAAAACGGGGTTTCGAGGCGAAAGAAAGAGGAATCCTCACTCCGTCTCTCTCCCAAGGAGAGGGGGAAATAGTGACGGAAAGGAGGAAGGTAGCGACGGAAAGGGGAATCCTCTCCCCTGCCCTCTCCCAAGGAGAGGGGGAATGTAGCGACGGAAATAGTGACGGAAATAGTGACGGAAATAGTGACGGAAAGGGGGAAGGTAGTGACGGGGATTATATCGGTTGTGGTTTTATCTTTTAGCTCTTACCTGCGTAAGCTTTGCGTTAAACATTCTTAAAAGATTCTTAATTGATGCTTAAAATTTCACAGGAGTAGCGCGATGGTATAGGGAATATGAAGTGGGATTATATAGCGGAAAGTGTATAATTTTCAGCGAGTTATAACAGAAAGCAGGTAAGGAAGTTGAGTAAAGGTGACAGGGGAGTGTAAAAAAAATGGACAATTAATTTTGTGTAGATATTTCTTTTTCGTATCTTTGCACCGTGTATAGTACCCAGTGGGTATGATTTATAGTATTTTTAGCAATGTTTTAATTCGTATTTTAAAATGAAAGTAAGCAATTTTTTTAAATACATAAGTGTTTTTCTGCTTTTATACTTCTTTGGTATTGAGGGGGTACAAGCACAGCAAAATAAATTAATTTCTGCAAAAATGAAATTCTCTTTTGCCTGTGTAAGTGCAACTAATAATGGAAAAATTCCTAATCCTAATAATCCAAACGACCCATATGGGTTTAAAGTTAAGGTGCATTGGTCGCCTCCTTTCCCGAATGCTGATAACAAATATATATTTGAGTTATCTGACGCTAATGGTAATTTTGATAATCCTGTTGTATTACCTTATGAAACTAATGGTATTCCAAAAGGAAAGACAGAAAACAATGTTCAAACTTTTGATGCTTTTCTAACTTTTCCTAAGAACTTAAATGGTAAAAAATACCGAATTCGTGTACGTACTACTAATCCTGTAAGTCAATTAATAGCCACTATTGATAATAGCCCAAAACAAGAATTTGAAGCTCATTATATGAATGTAGATCAAGCGCTAAGAACTACTCCCTCAGGTAATGTAAGACTTTGCCCCGGTCAATCATTAGATATATCAGTAGCACAAATTTTTACTAGTTTTGGAAGTACAAACATTTCTGATTATACTTATGTTTGGTATAAAAAAGCTCCCGGAAGTGGAGGAATAGGCACTCCTATTCCAAATCAAACAGGACCAAAACTAACTGTAACCGAAGAAGGTGGTTACACAGTTGCTATTGACTATGGTGGAGGGTGTCTTGGTGAAAACAAATCAAAATCGAATACTATTACTGTAAGACTTACAGGCGGTGGGCAGTCGTTAGTGCTTAGTAGTTCGGCTACTGAGATATGTAGTTCAGAGAGCTTTACCCTTACTGCTACTCCTGCGGGCAATGAGACCTATACGTGGTATCGCGACAATACTAAGTTGGGCGAAACTAACGGGGTGGCTACCTATGTGGTGTCGCCCCCCAATAATCTTCCGGGTAAATACCGCGTGCAGATAGGCAACGGTAGTGCCTGCGATGTGCGCTCCAATGAAATAGAAATAAAACATAAAGATGCTATTAAAGCTAATATTACTACCACGGGAGGTAATGTATTGTTGCCCAACAAACAGCGTACCCTCAGCGTAAACACCACTGCCCAAAATCCTTCGTATAAATGGTTTAAGGACGGGGTGGAAGTACCGGGGCAAACTGCCAATACTTATGTAGCCACTAGCGCAGGCAAATACAAAGCCCAAGTAACCCAAACGGGCAGTTGTGCTTCGACAGTAGAAACTGAGGAGTACGAACTCAAAGCCCCTGATAGCTTTAAGGTGAGCATCAAGCCCAAAACTTCTTATCAGCCTTGCGAGACGAACAGCATAGACCTCACGGTAGACAAAATTACAGCCGTATCGGGCGCTACTGAGCTTGCGATAGACCCGAGCGACTATTCGTTTTTCACTTTCCAATGGCAAAGAGAAACGGGCGGTGCCTTTACGGATATCAACACCACGCAAGAAATCACCCTTAACAGCGCTACCCAAAACGGCAAATACCGCTTGAAAATAACGGCTTCGGGGTTTCCTGCCATTCCTGAATCGAATGTATTAGATATTCAATTGCAGGACAGCAATGCGTTGCGCATTAACAACAGTGTAGATAATGTGGATTTCTGTGGAGAGGTGTATACGCTCACGGTTACCACTGGTGCCGACCCTACGGCTACTTACACTTGGTTTAAAGACCGCGCGCAGATAGCGCAAGGGGTAGGAATGACCGAATATGGGGTAACTACCACAGGAGTGTATTACGCTACCATAGGCAGTACGGGCGGAGGTTGCCCTGCTACATCTAACTCGGTAGTGGCAAAGCGTACCGTTATCACAGCACGTTGGGCGGAAGATATGAACACTCGCGAGATTTACTACCCTGCAAAAACTACGGTACTGAAAATATCGCATAATATGACCAACCCCACTGTGGAATGGAAGAAAAACGGCACTGTAATAGCAGGCGTTACGGGGGTGGAATACACGGTTACTGATACGCCTGTATCGGCTGACGTATACGAAGCAAAAATCACCGATGGCGGTAGTTGTGGTACAAGTATCAGCCTTACCCCTATTTATTTTGAAACCATTGCTGATATTAAAGGCGTGAAAGTAGGAACGGTAGCATCTACCAACTGTGAAACCCGTACGCAAACTACTCTTGAAGTACAAAAGATAACCGTACAGCTAAGCAGCAGTGGAGAACAGGTGGAAGTAAAGAAAATAGATTACCAATTCTTTAACTTCCAATGGCAAAAAGACAGCAACGATGTGCCAGGCGAAACTCGACAGCAGTTTGTCGTGTCGCGCGCAGGCAACTCAGAATCGGCTAAATATTCAGTGCGGGTTAGTTATGGTACGATTATCAAGACTTCGGACGAAAAACCAGTAGCCTTTACTCCTATCCCCGATTTTGAAATATCGTCGGCTGACGGTGCGAAGGGAACAGTATATCTTTGCCAAGGAGGAACTATTAGTCTTACCGTAGCTGCTGATAGCTTCGACCCTAACTCATCAGTAGCCGATAGTTTTTCATACGTATGGAAGAAAGTAACGAGTGCCAATTACACTAACGACACTCCCATAGGCAGTGAAAACCCTACGGCAAGCGTGAACGAAATAGGCGAATACTATTTAGAAATTAACAACGGCGGTTGCCCTAAACGCGCTCATATACAAGTGAAGAACTACCAAGTAGGCGGTTTGAAATTGAGTTTAATGCGCGACAGTCAAGGCACCGCTCCTGTGAAACAAGTATACCAAACCAGTACAGCACGAGAGCGCAAGTTCGACGTGCGTATAGGTGATAGATTAGTTGCCGAAGGGGGAAATAAATTCAGCTGGACAAAAGACGACGGCACAGTGAAATACGGCACAACTTTGGAGGTAACCTCTGAGGATATGTCGGGTTCTTATACACTGAAAGAGGAGTCGTGCGTGGCAGCAGGCGAGAACATATTACCTTTTGAACTGAATATCTACCAAGTGGTGGAAGTGCCTAATGTGGTAACTCCTAACGGCGATGGTATTAACGATAAGTGGGAAATACCGTCGGTATACCTCACTCCGAAAGTGAAGGTAACGATATACTCACAAGAAGGTAAAGAAGTACTCTCGACAAACAACTACCAAAATAATTGGCCTGATGAGCGTACTTTCAATGACCTTGGCAAGCGTGCGCTTATCTATATCTACACCCTCAAAGGTGAGATTACCGAAAACGGCGAAACGAGAAGCGTGGATAAGAAAGGAACCATTACAATACTTAAATAAGAATTGACGATGAAGATAGTACATAACATAACGATAACAGTGTTGGCGCTTAGTGTTCAGTTTTTATTTGGACAAAGTGATGGTAATTACCTACCCTACGAAATGCCTGGACATACGGCTGTAAAATACAACACCTACCTAATGAACCCTGCGTTTCCAATATTTAGCAAGAATGAGTCGCAAATTACCTTCTTTCATCGCAACCAGTGGATGGGCTTTAAGGAAGATAAGTTCAATACCTTTGGGCTCTCTTATGGCAAGAAGTGGGGTGGCGATGCAGGTAGAAAGAATGATTACTACGATGGCAACAATATGGCACACGGGTTGGTTTTCCAACGTACAGCAGGTATATTTGCTAATATAGGTATACTAGGGAACTACGTACACCAAGTAGAGATATCAGATGATAACTTTTTGCGCTTAGGCTTAAACGTAGTGTTTGCCCGCAGTAGTATCGACAGAAATAAAGTGCGCGTAAACGTGCAAGACCCCTTGATAGAGAATGCAAAACCTACAAGTATCATCAACTTACAACCAGGGGTAGACGTAAACTTTAACTTCTGGCATTTTGGTATTACCGCGGAGAACCTCTTAGACTATTCGTTTTCGGCAGGAGAAATGGCAGTGCCTTTTAATGAAAAGTCGCTCACCGCTCACGTGATGTATCGCAAAGAGTTAGATTCTCGCAGTGATTTCTTAGAAGATGGTTTTTTCAGTGTATATGCTAAAGCTAAGAGAACCAAAGATAATTTTCAAATGGGCGGACACGTGATGTTGGACGTTCCTCTAGGTTGGGCTTACGCCGGTTATGACCAAAAATATGGAGCTTTCGGTGGCTTAGGCTTCAACGTGACTAACCACTTGAGCGTAGGATTTGGCTACGAACAAACCATTGCTAATTATGTAGCTGAATTGGGTGGTAGTTATGATGTGGTAGTTTCTTATCAGTTTGGTGGCAAACATCACATTAAGAAACCAATTAAGACCACTCCTCCTGAACCTATTGTGGTAACGCCTCCAACGCCTAAGGTAGTAACTCCTACGGTAACAGAAACGAAAACACCTACAGTAGAAACTCCTAAAACAACAACTAAAACACCTACTGTTCAAGAAGAATTAGACAAGCGCATAAGAGTGGTAGAAGACCCAAAAATAGAGGGTATAGCACAAGGCTATTATGTGATTGCAGGAGTATTCCAAAATCCTAAAGGAGCTTACCAAATGAGACGAGATATAGAGAATTTAGGTATCAAAGTATTCACATTTAAGAATAAAGAAAATGGTATGCACTATATCTATATTGATAGAGCTTATGAATCGCGCGGAGAAGCAGGTGAAACATTGCTCAACTTGTTGAAACGTCCTGAATTTAAAAACTCTAACATTTGGGTACTAAAAGTAGGTAACTTATAAAGCATTTTAAGTAATATAAAAACGATGCTTTGCAATAGTAAAGCATCGTTTACTTCTAGAAAAGAAACATAAACTAAAAAAGAAAATATATGAAGAGTAACTTTTTGAAAATAGCAATATGCCTTATAGGACTATTAGCTTTACAGGCTTGTAGCACTGTAGATAGCAATAGATATCCTCACGGGAAAAAAGCAGCTACAAAAACTGCGAATATAAAAACAGGCATATATAAGACGAATGTAACAGCTACCTATTATCACGATAAGTTCAATGGAAGAAAAACTGCTAGTGGGGCTGTATTTAGCAATAGTAAGCTCACCACGGCACACCCCTCGTTGCCTTTTGGTACTCAACTAAAGGTTACCAATCGCATAAATGGAAAATCAGTAGTTGTTACTGTTACTGATAGAGGTCCCTTTACCAAAGGGAGAGAGCTCGACCTCTCTAAACGCGCCTTTATGGAAATCACAGACAATAAAAACAAAGGATTGATACAAGTAGATATAGAGATTGTAGAATAAGGAGTTTTACTCCTTTTTTTTGCATTATTAGAAATAAGCAAATAAAAAAAGAGCAATTCTTTATCAGAATTGCTCTTTATAAGAAGGCGGCGACATAC
>ERZ773100.963-NODE-963-length-13913-cov-9.062274_pt1 | contig 13913 bp, 10 predicted proteins | sample MGYA00511119_ERZ773100 | MGnify/ENA primary metagenome ERZ773100 (study PRJEB29015, sample SAMEA2738000) | human oral metagenome | biome: human oral; feature: human-associated habitat; material: dental | place: China | collected 2111 ...
GTAAATGTTCCAATCCATAGACTAATTCTGAGCGTTTGACAACTTCTTTAATGGCCAGATTAACCCCTGTCATAAAGGAAGCTCGGTCATAGGAATCATGCCGCAGGGTCAATCCCTCTCCCTGGCTGGCAAAGATTACTTCTTGGTGAGCAACCAGACCAGGCAAGCGAACTGAATGAATACGCATGCCGTCAAAATCAGCTCCGCGGGCGCCAACTATGGACTCTTCCTCATCAGTAGCTCCCTGTTGCTTGCTAGGTCTAACTTGGCTGATAAGCTCGGCTGTCTTGATGGCCGTCCCGCTCGGTGCATCCTTTTTCTGGTCGTGATGTAGCTCAATAATTTCTACATTAGGGAAATACTTGGCAGCCTGAGCTGCAAATTGCATCAGCAAAACAGCCCCCAAGGCAAAGTTTGGAGCAATCAATCCACCCAACTGCTTTTCCCTAGACAGCGTGATCAACTCTTCCAATTGCTCTGGAGTAAAACCAGTCGTTCCAACTACTGGACAAAACCCCTGTTCCAAAGCGAAGCGAGTATTGTCATAAGCTACTTTAGGGGTTGTAAAATCAACCCAGACATGGGCTTCCAGTCCAGCCAATTCTTCCTTTGCATTGAAGACAGGAACACCTGCTACTTCTTTTTCATCCGTAAAAGGATCCAGCAGTCCAACTAATTCTAGTTCTGGATCTTCTGTTACCATTGTATAGGCTGCTTGGCCCATTTTACCTTTGAAGCCTGCAATGATTATTTTAATTCCCATCTGCATCTCCTTTTTTGATGGATTTGAGTATTAATCAAACAGAGGAATGTAGCCTAATGCGACACTTCCTTCTCCAAGATGTGTTCCAATAACACTACCAAAAGTTGCTAGAGAAACCTCTGCACTAATGTTACTTTCTAGTAGAGATTGATGTAAGGTTTCAGCCTTGTCAACTGCATTAGCATGAATAACGATAATTTCATATTTTCCTGATGAAGTCCGTTCCTCAACAAGTTCAATTAGACGCTTAGTTGCCTTCTTCTCCGTTCGAATCTTTTCAAAAACCTCAATCACTCCGTGATCATTAAAATACAGAATTGGTTTAATACTCAGTAGATTTCCTAGAATCGCAGCGCCGTTTGAAAGGCGCCCCCCTTTAACAAGATGATTCAAATCATCAACCATGATAAAGGCGCTAGTCCCGTCAATCTGAACATTAATTCTTCTGAGGATCTCATTGAAATCTAGTCCTGCTTCTGCCCAGTTAAGCGCAGATTGAACCATGATTCCTAATGGGGCGCTGGTAATCTTAGAGTCAGGAAAAGCAATTTCCAACTGAGGGAATTCATCTTTCAAAAACTGAATGTTTTGATAGAAGCCAGAAATACCGCTGGAAAGGAAGAGTCCCAAAACGTGTGTATAGCCGTTTCCTGATAAAGTAGAAAGCAGATCTTCCAATTCAGCTATACTTGGCTGGCTTGTTTTAGGTAATTCGGCAGAGAGTGCCATTTTCTGATAGAATTCTTCTGCAGTTAGATTTTTCCCTTCAACATATGTTTTCCCGTCGATGAAAACTGGAATATCCAGAATAAATAGGTTTTCATTTTTAAAGACTTCTGGTTTTAAGTAGGCTGAGGAATCTGTAATAACAGCTAGTTTCATTTAGAACTCCAAATTAATACCTGGTAAATCCAGGGCGATTTCTGTCACTTCATAAGTCAAGCGGTTGAGCATTGATAAGCAAGGTTTAGCTAATTGCTCTACTTCTTCTTGGTCAAATTCACTTGGTTCGCCAATAATTCGACCTTGAATATGATTAACTTGAGAAATTACTCCACTAATCACAAAGGCTTCAAAGACAATCATGTAATTCAAAATAACAACCAAAGAAGTTACTTGATTTTCTTGATCATGATTCAATAATTGAAAATTGACATCGACTTTTGTTTCGGGTGTTCCGTTTTCTTTTTCCCATTCAAAATTACGTGCATCAAAGTGATATTGGCTGACGAATTCTTTTTCGCGTTGTAGTTCCATTGTTGTTCTCCTAAAAATTTGCGTTATGTAAATTATAGCATAATTTTCAATCACTGACTATAGTTTGCTTTTCTCTTACTCATTCTCTTTATCTTCATAAAGAATATAATTATCTACAAAAAAGGACCTCCGAAGAAGTCCAATAATATACTTATTTTGACAATGGTTTGCGTAAGAATCCAAAGATAATACCACTGACTACTGCACCAATCAAAACATATACCAGGTAAAGAATTGGGTTGTTTGTCAATCCAATAACGAAGATACCGCCGTGAGGGGCCATGAGTTTGATTCCAGAAAGACCTACAAGAGCACCTGTAAGGGCTGAACCTACGATAAAGCTTGGAATAGCGCGGGCTGGGTCAGCAGCACCAAATGGAATCGCACCTTCTGTGATGAAAGAAAGTCCCATGACAATGTTTGTAATACCAGAATTGCGTTCTTCCTCAGTGAATTTATTTTTAAAGAAGAGAGTAGCCACAAATACTGCTAGAGGTGGGACCATACCAGCTGCCATAACCGCAGCCATAACAGGTGATCCACCAGTTGAAACAGTACTTGCGAGTGTACTAGTACCAAATACGTAAGCAGCCTTATTAACTGGTCCACCCATATCGACCGCCATCATACCACCGACCAAGAGGCCAAGAAGGACAGCTGAACTTCCGCTCAAACTAGCAAGGAAATCGTTGAGGGCGGTATTGATTGCAGACATTGGAATATTAACAGCCAACATCAGGAATCCAGTAACTAATACCCCAAGAAGTGGCAAGAGCAAAATTGAACGGATACCTTCAAGTGAGCGAGGTAGACCTGCAAGTAATTTGCGAAGGACTAAAATCACCCCACCAGCTAAGAAACCACCGACCAGAGCTCCAAGGAAACCAGATGATACGCCTACCAAAGAAAGCGTCTTTTCGCCACCTGCAGCGTAAGCAACACCACCAAAAGATGCGCCACTGCTAGCAATTGCACCGGCTACGAAACCAGAAACCAGACCTGGTTTTTCAGCGATTGAGTAAGCAATGTAACCAGCCAATACTGGTAACATGAAGCCAAAGGCTGCTCCACCAATTGATTTAAACTGCGCTGCAATCTCATGATAGCTTCCTAGATTAGAAAGCTGATCTTTTGGTACACCTAAGATCTGATCCAGCAAGAAGGCGATAGCAATCATAATCCCGCCACCGATAACAAATGGGAGCATTTGAGATACACCACTCATCAGGTGCTTATAGAAAGCGCCGCCCAGACTAAGTTTTTCGTTGCTAGATTCTGCAACACCACCGGCATTAGAAGCCTTGTAAATCTCAGCCTTTCCTGAAAGAGCCAAATTGATCAGCTCTTCCGTCTTACGGATACCATCCGCGACTGGACGATTAATTAATGGTTTGCCATCAAAACGATCCATCTCTACTGCCTTGTCAGCAGCAATAATAACAGCCTTAGCATTTTTAATATCCTCAGCTGTCAACTTATTTCCGACACCGCTGGCACCATTGGTTTCAACCTTGATACCAACACCCATTTCAGCAGCAACTTTTTGCAAGGCCTCTTGTGCCATGTAGGTATGAGCAATTCCTGTAGTACATGCTGTTACAGCTACAAGGAAGTCTCCACCTTTATTTGCAGGTTCAACCACAGCAACTTCTTCTGCTTTTTCCGAAGCTTGGTCAAAGAGCTCAATCACTTGATCAGGCGAAGTTACTTGACGAAGTTTATCCGCAAAGCCATCTTTCATCAGGTATTGAGACAATTCTGCCAAGGCTGCCAAGTGAGTATCATTAGCACCTTCTGGAGCAGCAATCATAAAGAAGAGGTCTGTTGGTTGCCCATCCAAGCTTTCGTAGTCAACACCCTTGTTTGACTTAGCAAAGAGAACGGTTGCTTCTTTTACAGCAGAGTTCTTGCTGTGAGGCATAGCGATTCCGTCACCAAGACCTGTTGAAGTCAAGGCTTCACGCGCCAAAATTCCTTCTTTAAAAGCCTCAAAGTCAGTTACATAACCGTGATCTACTAAGCTTTTAATCATTTCTTCGATGACTGCTGTTTTTTCAGTTGCTTGCAAATCTAGCAACATAGCATCTTTTCTTAATAGGTCTTGAATTTTCATCGTTTTTCTACCTCAACTTTTTCATATGTTTCTTTAATAAAGTCTGCTGTTGCCAAGTCATCCGAGAAGGTAGTTGCTGTTCCGCAAGCTACTCCCCATTTAAAGGCTTCTACTGCATCTCTTGATTTGTCAAATTCGCCTGTAAATCCAGCTACCATAGAGTCGCCAGCTCCGACAGAATTTTTGACACTCCCCTTGATAGGTTTTGCAAAGTATGCACCTTTTTGAGTCACCAACAAGGCACCATCACCAGCCATAGAAATGATCACATGCTGTGCTCCTTTGTCTAAGATTTGACGAGCATATTTCTCGATTTCATCTAAACTTTCTAGTTTTACCCCAAAAATATCGCCTAGTTCGTGATTATTTGGTTTGACCAAAAGTGGCTCAAACTCCAAGGAATCAAGCAATGTTTGTCCTTCGAAGTCACAGACTACTTGCGCTCCTGTTTTCCTGGTTAACCCAATCAATTCTTTGTAGATAGTATTTCCTAAATTTTTAGGACAACTTCCAGCAAAAACTACTGTATCATCAGCAGTTAGAGAAGCAAGAATATTCTTTAATTCCTCCAGCTTCAGGCTAGAGATATCAGGGCCGGGTCCATTAATTTCCGTTTCAGCATCTGCTTTTATCTTGACATTAATGCGAGTATCTTCCTCAACTTCTACGAAGTGACTGGAGATCCCTTCTTCTTCAAGAGTATCTGTGATAAATTTACCAGTAAAGCCACCGATAAAACCAGTTGCTTTGTTATCGATTCCTAATCTTTTTAGAACTCGACTAACATTGATACCTTTTCCGCCAGCAAACTTGTCATCACTATCCATTCGATTGACACTTCCAATCAAGACTTTATCCAAACGGACAATATAGTCAATGGACGGGTTTAACGTTACAGTATAAATCATACTTCAATCACCTCCGTTTTTTCTTTAATTTTTTCCAACAAAATGGACGGGTTCTTATTAGTAATTATCTTTGCCTTAGCAAGAGGAGCTACTTTAACAAAAGATATATGGCCCAGTTTTGATGAGTCTGATAATACATAAGTTTGTTTTGCGTTTTCCATAATAGCTCGCTTAACAGCGCCCTCTTCCATATCCGGTGTTGAATAAAAACCATCATCAATACCATTCATTCCGATAAAAGCTTTATCAAAATTCAGTTGGCCAATTTGATTAAGAGCTACTCCACCTATGCTGGCATCTGTTGAACTTTTTACTGTTCCACCGACAATAACTGTAGGGATATTTCGCTCAACAAGTTTTGATGCATGATGAATAGAATTGGTTACGATCGTTACTCGGTGGTTATGAATTGCTTGTATTAACAACTCATTTGTAGTACCAGCATCAATAAAGACTACATCATGATCCTGAATGAGACTGGCAGCTTTTTCTGCAATTTTCTGCTTAAAATGAATGTTTTTGATAGATTTTTCTTGATTGCTTTCTTCTTCTTGTAAAAAATGAATGTTTTCTGCACCACCATGAATCCGTCGTAGTTTCTGTTCGCTTTCTAATTCATCTAAATCGCGCCGGACGGTTGATTCTGAAGTTTTTAGAATATGAACTAAACGATCTAAGGAAACTGTTCGATGATCTTTTAACTGTTCTAAAATCACTTGTTTTCGTTCTGACTTTAGCATATCTCTCCCTCCTGAAACAGCTTACATTTATTATTATACACCAATATTTTCCAAAGTCAAGCATTTTCTTTCATTTTCTATCACAGAAGAATATAAAAAAAAGAGGATGAAATTAGATCTCAAACCTCTTTGTTAATTTTTAGGATTTTCTTCTAAATCGTTTAAGAGCAACACCAGCAAGTCCAAAGAATCCAGCTACCGCAGCTATAATTCCTATTTGCTCTGTTTTTACTCCTGTAGCAGATACGTTTTGTTTTGCTTTAGAAGACTTATCTTGTGTTTGGTGTATTGCTTCACCCTGATAGACGTTTTTAGCATCAACAGGCTGATCTTTAGCAGTTTCTTTAGCTGCATTCTTAGCTCTTAATTGATTGTGTTTAGCTTCTAATCTAGCATGAACTTCTTGATAGAGTTCCAAAAGACTCTCTTCAGCTTTGTATTTTGTTTCTTTTGCGGCAAGATCAGCTTTGGCTGATGCAACTGCCTTACGAGCCTTAGAAAGCTGTTGAGGAGCTTGAGCTAATTGTTTAGCTCTTTCTTGAACTTGTTTCAAGCGTACTTGAGAATCAATTAATTGTTTTCTTGCTTCGATTGTATTCGCTTTAGTTGATTGTAAAGCTGCTCTTAATGATTCAAGTTTTGAGCTTTCTGCAGCTAATTTCTCTCTTGCTAAATCTAAAGCCAATCGCTTAGGTTCTAACTCTGCTTCGTATCTTCTAGTTGCATTCTCAAGTGCTTGCTGTTTGTCAGCAGTGTTTCTTGCAGCAGCCGCTACACGATCTTGAGCATTCAGAAGCTGATATTGAGCGTTTGCTAAAAGTTGCGCTTGGTCACTTGATTGTGACTGGAGATCATTTAGTTGACTATTTAAAATACCAGCTCTTACTTCGCGATTTGTTTTTTCAACTTTTAAGGCAGCAATTTCATTTTTTAAAGCAGCATATTTTTCATTTGTATTCGTCCGTGATTGGCGTGCACTAGCTAGTAAGTTTTCGTAATCAGCTAGACTCATCAAGGTTCCGTTTTGCAAGCGTTGGTTCAAGTTTCCTACTTGATGGAAACCAACTGTTGCAGTTCCATTTGTTGAACTGTACTGATTAGGAACAGTGTTATAAGATGCAGAAATTGCAGTTGCCTTATTATCCAACATCTGCAAGTAATGACCAACTCTTGCGAATTCAGCAGCACCAATTTTCATATAAATATCATTGGCATCCAGCTGAGATTCGTCGGTTGGTAAGTTATAGCGCGCAGCAATCTCTTGGTACAATGCTTTTTCGCTGTACCAAAAATCAACTGATGCCTTAGGTGTAAAGCTGATAGCCACATTTTCATTTTTTATATACTTAAACATGTGGCGACCGTTTTGCTCGAAAAAGGCTGATTGAATTTGACTGGCAACATTTGCATATGGATCAACATATAATGGAGGTAATCCTGCCTGTGCTCGATAGTTATTTATTGCTCGAATAACTTCTACAGCTTTTAAATTATTTTCAAGAGTCGCTGAGCTGGTAGAGTCGCTGCCAACTGTTAACCCATCTTCAGCTTGGGACCGTTTGTATAAAGCGAGTGCGTTAGCTGCAGCATCTCTAATTTCTTGAGTTGCTCCTTGGCTTTGCAAGTTTTGAAGGAGCTCTTGATAGGTATTAGCAGCTTGTGTTGTTGTTTCAGTTTGTGGGGTATTTGCCAATTCAGCTTCTTTTTGATTAATTGCAGTCTGAATCTTGTTGATTTCATTTTGGTTTGTCTGGATAGCTTTTTCAAGATTAGCTGTATTACTTGGTGAATTAGCAATATTTTGCTGAACGGCTACAAGATTAGCTTGCTTAGCTGCAAGTTCTTGATTCGCTTGTTCTTCTTCTGCTTTTGCCTGAGCTAGCTCTTGTTCTTCTCTAACGATTGGTGCTTTTGCTTCGTTATATTCTTTCTCGGCAACATCTACCAAAGTTCGTTGTCCGACAACAACATTTTCCTGTTGTTGAACTGCTTGTTCTGAAGGAAGTTCTTGATTTTGCGAGTTGTTTAGTGAAGCTTGATTTGCATTAACTTCAGCTTCAACTTTATTTACTTCTGCTTTAGCTTCAGCGACAGCTTCTGGACTAGCTTCTTTGTTGATTTCTTTTGCTTGATTGAGCTGAGCTTGAGTGTTTTGATTTGCTTCTTGAGCTTTCTCAAGTTCATCTTTAGCTTTTTCAACAACATCTTTCTGAGCATCTACTTGTGCTTTTGCCAGATTTTTCTGAATTTCTGTCACTTCAAGATCATTTTGTTCTGATCGTTGAGATGGTTTTGTTAACTCATCAGCATTTACATGATTTCCCACAACTCCTGAAATCAAAGTGGTTGCTGCAATCCCTGTTGCAACAACTGATTTTCCTAATTTCTTTTCCATTTCTCTCTCCAAATCCTCCTAATTTTTATATTGATATTTATTCATACCATTTCGCTTGACTCATTTTATCATGTCTATGTAAAAAACAAAGATAAAATTCGTTTCGTTTTCATAGCTTTTTGATTACAATTTGATGACTATTTGCAAATGCAAATTCATTGAATGAAATAATAAAAAAATCAGACGAGATGCCTGATTTTTGGTCTATATCATATCATTTTTGACGTCCTTTTAGAACAGCTTCGATAATTGCCATTCTGACAAAAACGCCGTTTGTCATCTGTTCAACAATACGTGATTTTGGTGCTTCGACTAAGTGGTCAGCGATTTCTACATCGCGGTTAACTGGAGCTGGATGCATCAGAATCGCTGTATCTTTCATACGGTCGTAACGCTCTTGAGTCAGACCATGCAGTCTGTGGTAGTTTTCTTTAGAAAAGATGGACTCATAATCATGACGCTCGTGCTGAACACGCAAGAACATCATGACATCTACTTTGTCAATAACTTCATCGATTGTTACAAATTCACCATAGTGAGAGAACTCTTCACTTCTCCATTCTTCTGGTCCTGCAAAATAAAGCTCTGCTCCCAATCGTTTAAGAATCTGCATGTTAGATTTAGCTACACGTGAGTGATCTAAGTCACCAGCAATTGCAACTTTCAATCCTTCGAAGTGTCCAAATTCTTGGTAAATTGTCATCAAGTCTAGGAGACTTTGACTTGGGTGCTGACCTGAACCATCACCGCCGTTGACGATAGATGTAGTAATGGTTGGGCTTTCCACTAGCTCTTTGTAGTAGTCTACTTCTGGGTGGCGAATGACACAAATGTCAACTCCGAGTGCAGACATGGTTAAAATAGTATCATACAAGGTTTCACCTTTGTTGACTGAACTGGTTTTCACATCGAAATCCAATAGGTCGCAACCCAATTTCAATTCTGCTACTTCAAAGGCCTTGTGGGTTCTTGTTGAAGGTTCGAAGAAAAGATTGGCCACGATATGCTGTTCGTCATAGTTGGCTTTTGCTCCATTTTTAAATTCAATTCCTCGTTTGATTAAGGCCATTACTTCTTCGTTTGACAAAGTTTCCATTGAGACAAGATTTTTAAGAGCGATTTGGTTAGATGACATGATAAGATCTCCTTTGTGATAATAATTAGAGCTCTATTTCAATTTTTTCTGTAAGACAAGATTGAAATAAATGGTGAACAGTTTTTAAAATCAGATGTCAGACCTAATTTTTAGGTTCTGGCAGGACAAGATAGAGGACGATTCCCAAGATAGTTGACAAGGCTACACCTGAGATTTGAAGACCTGACAGTTGCAAGGTCAGGCCACCGATACCAGAAACCAATATGACACTGGCAATCAGTAGATTCTTTTTGTTATCAAAATTTGTCTGTGCTTCTATGAGAATTTTAAGTCCACTTGAAGCAATGACACCGAAGAGAGCAATGGATATTCCACCTAGAACTGGACTCGGGATGGATTGGAGTAAAGCCGAAACTTTTCCAACAAAACTCATGACAATGGCAAGGACTGCTGCACCTGCTATCACATAGACACTGTAAATTTTATTGAGAGCCATAACTCCGATATTCTCTCCGTAGCTAGTCACTGGAGGTGCTCCGAAAAGTCCTGCAATAATCTGAGCCAGACCATCACCAGTCAAGGTTTTATCTAAGCCTGGATCTTTAAAGAAATCTTTTCCTGTCAAGCTATTTAATACCATGACGTGGCCAAAGTGTTCTGTCATAGTTACAAAGGCGATAGGTGCCATGGTTAAAATCGCACTAGGGTAAAATTTTACATCATAATCTAAGAAAGGAAGGCTCATTGGTGGAAGGTGGAACCAAGATGCTTCACCAACCTTTGCAAATGAGACAATCTCTTGCCCAGTTATTGCACCAAGAATTAAACTAAAGAAGTATCCAACTATCAAACCTAGTAAGACAGGAATGATACCGATAATTTTTTTACCATATATGTTAAAGAGAATAACTGCTAATAAGGTCACCATTCCAATAGTGAAATAAGTCAAATCATAAACCTTTTCACCATTAGCTCCTGTTTTATTCATAACATCACTAACAGCTGTGCCGGCCAAACTAAGACCAATGACCATGATAATTGGTCCTACAACTACAGGAGGTAGGATTTTATCAATCCAGGCGTTTCCAGCAAACTTAACAATCATGGCTACGATAAAGTAGACCAAACCGCCTGTGATAGCTCCTTGGGCTACCGCTCCAATACCATCTGTTTTCATCAATAATTGCATGGCTGCTATATAAGCAAAGCTGGATCCCATATAGGCTGGTATCTTATACTTGGTAACTGTGAGGTGTGCTAGGGTTCCTAGGCCACTTGAAAATAAGGCAACTGCTGGATCAATCCCTACTAAGATTGGGACTAGAACAGTCGCACCAAACATGGCAAACAGATGTTGGAAGGATAAGCCTAAAAGTAAACCTGGTTTTGGCATATCGTGGACATCATATTTTACATCTTGATTCATATAGATTATTATTCCCCCTTTATCAAAATACGATCCTGACCATCAGTTTCGGTCATTTCTACAATGATTTCTTCTGTTCTACTAGTTGGAATATTTTTTCCAATATAGTCAGTTCTAATTGGTAATTCCCGATGGCCTCGGTCAACCAAGACTGCTAGGCTAACGCGCGAAGGTCTACCGTGGCTTACGAGATTGTCAATGGCCGCCCGAATGGTACGACCTGTGTAGAGAACATCGTCGATCAGAATCACCTGACGGTCAGTAATATCTACAGGAATTAAAGTTGAATCTGCTTCCTGACTCTTTTTGTCATCTCTAAAAGGTTTTGTATCAATTTCAGCTACTGGAATATCAATTTGTTCCAATTGGGCTAAACGTTTTTGGATACGATGAGCCAAGTGCACTCCCCGAGTTTTGATTCCAGCCAAGACTACTTGGTTCAATTCTTTGTTGCGTTCGATGATTTCATAAGTAATCCGTGTGATTGCACGGTTCATAGTAATATCATCAACAACTTCTTTTGTTTTCATGAATACCCCCTAAACCAATAAAAAAGTCTCCTTTTCCAAGGAGACTACAGAATAATTTGCTAGGCTTGCAAAACAAGACGCACCTGTATATGCTCAACCCAATTTCTACTTGCTCCTTGTCTACCTCTCTGGATAGAATTAAAGGATTATTTAATTGTTAATACTTTATCACAATTTCCAAACAATTTCAAGAATTAAATTCAAATTTTAAGCAAAAAATAGATTGTTTATCCAAGAACTTCTTCTTTTTCTCGTTTTTTATGTCTGTCTCTTTTTTCTAAGCGGTTAGAGACTCCTTCTCGTCAATGATTGGCAAAGAATTTCCATCTTCCGCCTCATATTTTGGCGTGTCTTTAGAAGATGCTTCGCCTTTAAGTTCATCAGCATTTCTTTCTTTAGCTTACTTGTTATTGTCAATGTTACCACACTGAATATCAGGGAAATGCTGCGCCATTGCTTTTGGAATTTTATTTTCATTTGATTCAAGATCTGCTTTGGGGACATGATTGTCGCTGACATTGATTAAAGTTACAATTTTATTTGGTTTATGAAGTGCTAAAGTTATGATTTTATTCTTGTCCATATCCAAATTATCTAAAGAAGTAAATTGATTAATTCCTTCCAAGTTTTTCAGCCTATTCTCACCCAAGTTTAAATTCTTCAAGGGAGGCTGAGGGTGACTAGAAACCAAAATAAAGAAAAAAGAAGCAGGATACTTTCCCGCTTACTCTTTGCTTTTAATTCCAATATATTCGAAAAGATTATTTACTATTTTCATTCAACTATGGTCTAAGCTGATACAGAAAACATCATTTCCATTGCTGGAATAGCTACAGCACTATATTGCTTCTGTAGTAAAACTACGACTTTCCAGCACCTTCAGCATGGCATCAGCTGTGTCCAAGGCTGTGAAGAGTGGTACTCCATGCTCAATAGCTGAGCTACGGATAATTTGACCATGCTTATCTGCTGTACGCTTGGTTCCGACCGTGTTAATAATAGCCTGAATCTTGCCCTTGCGGATATAGGCTGGGATGTCCTTGTTATCATCACTGCCGATTTTTTCCACCAGACGGACGTGTAGACCGTGATTTTCGAAATAAGAGGCTGTCCCCTTAGTTGCCCAGATACCATAGCCAATATTGGCAAAACGCTGTGCCAGCTGCAGGGCTTCTTCCTTGCTATCGTCTGCAATAGTAAAGACGACATTACCAAAGTTTGGCAGATGGAGATAGGAAGCCTCAAAAGCCTTGTAGAGCGCTTTTTCCAAAGTTCGGTCGCTGCCCATAACTTCGCCGGTAGACTTCATTTCAGGTCCCAAAAGACTGTCGACCTTCGCCAGCTTGGTAAAGGAGAAGACTGGCGCCTTGATATGAACCATGGAACTTTCTGGATGAAGGCCATCTTCATAGCCCAGCTCTGCCAAGCTTTCCCCAAGAATCAAACGAGTTGCTACTTGCGCCATCGGAATATCGGTCACCTTGGACAAGAAAGGAACGGTCCGGCTGGCCCGTGGATTGACCTCAATGACATAGACCTGCTCATCTTTGATGACGAACTGAATATTCATCATACCAATACAGTTGAGTCCCAGAGCCAAGCGTTTGGTATAGTCTGCAATGGTATCCTTGACTTTCTGCGATAGGGTTTGCGGAGGATAGGCCGCCATGGAATCTCCTGAGTGGACTCCTGCCCGCTCGATATGCTCCATAATCCCTGGAATCAAGACCTGACGGCCATCAGAAATGGCATCCACCTCGCACTCATCCCCAACAATGTAAGAATCCACTAATACCGGATGGTCTGGACTAGCCTTAACCGCTGTCCGCATATAAGAACGCAAATCAGCTTCGTTTTCTACGATTTCCATGGCACGGCCACCCAAGACATATGAAGGACGCACCAGAACGGGGAAGCCAATCTTACGAGCAGCCTCTACTGCCTCCTCCTCATTAGTAGCCGTCTGACCTGGCGGCTGCGGAATATCCAGCTCCTTCAGAGCTTGCTCAAAGAGATCCCGATCCTCAGCCCGATCCAAGTCTGCCACTTGAGTACCTAAGATCTTCACACCAGCCTTAGAAAGTGGCTCTGCTAGATTAATGGCTGTCTGCCCGCCAAACTGAACGATAACCCCCTTAGGCTGCTCCAGCTCAATGACATTCATGACGTCTTCAAAAGTCAGCGGCTCAAAATAGAGCTTGTCAGAGACAGAAAAGTCAGTCGATACAGTCTCTGGATTGCTGTTCATAATAATCGCTTCATAGCCAGCTGCCTGAATAGCCTTTACAGAATGAACCGTCGCATAGTCAAACTCGACCCCCTGCCCAATTCGGATAGGACCAGAGCCCAGCACCAGAACTGATTCCTTGCTGGATTTGACAGATTCATTTTCAAAGCCATAGGTGGAGTAGAAATAAGGCGTCGCAGACTCGAACTCAGCAGCACAGGTATCCACCATCTTATAAACCGGCACAATCTTCTGCTCCTGTCGGATGCGACGCACCTGCTCGGTTGTCATGTCCCACAAGGCAGCAATCTTAGTATCCGCAAAGCCACTTTGCTTGGCTTTCTTAAGCACATAGCTATCTCCTATATGACTGGCCAGCTCCTGCTCAATTTCGAAAATATGGAGCAGCTTATCCAGGAAAAAGACATCAATCTTGGTCAGCTCAGCAATTTCATCCG